>ENA-ORXR01000013-ORXR01000013.1-marine-metagenome-genome-assembly--contig:-NODE-13-length-306587-cov-10.007416_pt1 | contig 306587 bp, 267 predicted proteins | sample MGYA00237866_ERZ511479 | MGnify/ENA metagenome assembly ERZ511479 | reverse complement strand
GCTCACCAATGAAACCAACGCTTCTGCATTGGCCAGGTATTACGCGCATCGACCGTAACGCAACGATCAACCTGACTGGACAAACTTTCGATTGGCGTGATGTGATCTACGTGACCGCCCATAGCGACGTAGTCTGATTTTCGTAAGGTAAATTCAATAGGTGCAACAAGCGCAGGTGTTGGTACATAACCAAATGCATTTTTAGGCAGTTGCATCACATCCACCATCACCGTGATACCGCCACCGGGATAAACATAGGCAGGCGCGCCACCACAGCTAACATGCGTCAAACAATGCCTTACTGACTTGGTTAATCCAACCGGGTTTTCAGTAACACCGGCTCGCAAAGAGCCACCAGCGCCGCCCACAAACATCACCGAGCACAAGGAAGGTTCGCAATTTTCGGCAACGCGCTCAACAGAGGGTTTCAAGGCATCTGGCATATCAACTTCTATGGGCTTTAATTGATCGTTGAGTGTATAAAACGCGTATTGTTCGCCGGTCGTTGACACCATTAACATACGCAAACCCGGTTTGGCTTCTTTGGTTTTAAAGTCATCGAGTATGGTTAGCGGGTCATCGATGTTGGTACCACCCCAGCCCATGCCAGGCTCGGCCACTTGAAAGTACCGCCCGGGCGTCGACTTTCTGCCCTTGATTTTTATACCGGTGGGCTGCATACCCAATAATTTACCCGCCTGATGTTCTGATAAAACACCAGTAATATGATCATCAACAACCACTACTTCATCGACATGGGGTTCCCATTGCTTCGCAAACATGCCAATCGTGGCAGACCCACAACCCACTCGCATCAAGCTCTCTTTCACACCATTAACAACAGGTGCCTCCCCTGCCTGTACGACTAAATCAACCCCGTCGTCAATTTGCATCGACACTGGCTGGCGATTACATAAATTCAGTAACGCTTCGCACGTCAAACGTCCTTCTTTCTTGCTACCACCGGTTAAATGATTAACACCGCCAAGCGACAACATCTGTGAGCCGTACTCGCCAGTGGTGACATGCCCAACAGGCTCTCCCTCGACCCGAACCAATGCGCGTTCAGGGCCAATGTGACGATCAGTATCAATTTTTACTTTTGCACCGCAGTAGCTAAAAATACCTTCCGTGACCACAGTCACCATATCAACATCTTCATATTGCTGACTAACAATAAATGGCGCAGGCTTGTAGTCAGGGTACGTCGTACCAGACCCAATCGCAGTCACAAACGATGAATCGTTCTTTATAAGTGACCCATCCCATTCAGGAACATCGTCACCTGGCAAAAATGAAACAACATGCTCGCCTTGATCTTGTTTTTTTTCAAGTATCGTAAACGCATCAAGCCTGACCAGCTCACCACCGTCGTTCGCGTAACGATCACAAGCACCAGAGCGTCCATCTTTTATAAAACACAACACTGGACAGGCATCACATCGAATTTTACCGTTTGGTTCGATATCTACCTTTTGACGGATCATGAGTGCAACTCCGCTCGATCTGCCAAATGCGCAGGGTGCTGACCAGCTTCATATGCTTTGGTAATAGCATGAAGTACTTTATCTGGAGTGGCCGGCAAACTGGTGACCCGCGCACCGCAGGCATGACGTATCGCGTTTAAAATGGATGGCGCGGTTGGAATTAATACATGTTCTCCCAGCCCTTTTGCACCGTAAGGTCCATGATTGTCATGTACTTCTACAATAATGGATTCAATCGATGGCACATCGCCAATGGTAGGAATAAGATAGTCGTGCAGGTTTTCAGTAACGCCTGGCACGTAGTTTTCCATCAAAGCCAACCCAATACCTTGTGCTATGCCGCCGTGAATTTGTCCTTCTATCAGGTTCGGGTTGATGGCTTTGCCGACGTCGTGAGCCGCAATAAATTTCTTCAGTTTTACCGTACCAAGTTCTACATCAACATCAAGCTCAACTAGATGCGCTGCGAATCCATAGACAGCATAAGGCTCACCTTGTCCGTTTTCATCCAATGGTTTTGTGGGTGCGTCATACGATTCTGCAGCGCTGAGCACGTAGCCATCTTCATTGCTCTGCATACTTGACAAGTCAATGTGCTGTTCTAGCGATGACCCATCACGAATAACGATGCCATCTTTAGCTATGCTGATATAACTGTCGGCTTGACAATTGGATAGTCGTAAAATTTCGGCTCGCAATGCCAAACCAGAAAGCCGCGCAGCATTGCCTGATATGAATGTCTGGCGCGATGCCGATGTTTTACCGGCATCGGGGGTTACGTCAGTGTCACCGCTTATACGTACCACGCTATTCACGCTCACACCCAATGCGCTTGCGAACATTTGCGTTATAACGGTATTGGACCCCTGTCCAATATCAACAGCACCTTGATGCAGACACACACTTCCATCAGCACGAATCCCTGCTTTTATACACGATGGGTTTGGCAGGGACGTATTACCACACCCGTACCAACCCGATGCGACACCCACACCCCGACGTACTGGTGTGCCCTGACTGGCAGCCATATTATTGTAGGTATCAGCCTTTGTTGATAATGCTTGCCAGTGCGATTCTAAGCTTTGTAAACAGGGCTTTATCCCAACTGACGTTTCAAAAACCTGGCCTGTGGCTGTTTGCTGTTTGTTATCCAGTGCGTTGCTGATTCGAAAAGCTAATCTGTCGATTTGCAGCTTGTTGGCTAATTCGTCAAATAAACATTCTTGCGCGATCGCCGCCTGCGGTACGCCAAAACCACGAAACGCACCTGCGGGCATGGTATGCGTATGCACGGCGACAGATCTTGCCTGATAATTTGGAACATAGTAAGGACCGGATGCATGCACCGGTACACGATTGGCAACCGTTGGCCCCCATGAAGCATAAGCGCCGGTATTAAATTCACCATCAAATTCTAACGCTGTTAGCTTGCCATTTTTATCAGCGGCAACTTTAACGTGCATGTTTGCCGGGTGCCGCTTGGTGGTAGATTGCATAGACTCGCGGCGCGTATAGGCAATGCGCACTGTTGTGTTTAACACCCATGCTGCTAACGCAATAAAGGGCTGATAAGACAAGTCCAGCTTAGAGCCAAACCCGCCACCCGTGGAGGTTGGTACGATTCTAACGGCACTATTATCGATGCCAAGAATATCTGCCAACGAATCCCTATTCATGTACGGCGCTTGAGTGCAGCCATGCACTTCTATTCGCTCGCCTACCCTTTTCGCAAAACCAGCTTCTGGTTCTATGTAAGCATGCTCGATAAATTCAGTACGATAATCACCCTCTACCACCGTATGACTGTTAGCAATGGCATTACTTGAATCACCCTTTTTGACAATGCCACGACACATCACGTTGCCTTGGCGATCTTGATGGACAAGCTCTGCATCTGAATTAAGCGCTTGCGTTGGCGTTAAAGCTGGCACGAGTTCTAACCATTGCACAGGGAAATCATTGATTGCTTCATCGTTAAGAGCCTTTAATGAACCGACCACAGCGGCAACAGCCTCGCCCTTAAACCTTGTTTTTTGTTCTGCGAATACAGGTTGATCTAGAAATGGAGGGATGACGCCGTGTCGGTTTACACCGGGTATGTCGTGCGCGCTGAGCACACAAGTTATTTCAGGGTGTTTTTTTAGATATTGCTCTGTGTCGCCGATGGTAAATTCTGCATAGTGGTGAGGTGACCTAATGATGACGCAATGCAAGGCATCAATCGGTGCGCCGTCATCACCAAAGATATCAGTGCCATCCACTTTCTCTTTGCCATCCAGTCTGACAATGGGAATACCCACACCGCCGGCAACAGGATCTGCTTGATTTACGCGTTGGCCGGCTATTGCTTTTAACACGCCATCGGATTCTGCTAAGGCAACTGAGCCGGTATTTCGATTAACATCGATTTGAGATGCGTACATCACCGCATCGATAATTTTGCGGTAGCCAGTGCATCGACAAAGCACGCCGCCCAACGCATCACACACTTGTTGTTCAGTCGGCAGGGCTTCTGTGCGCAGTAACGCGCATGCCGATACCAACATACCTGGTGTACAGATGCCACACTGCGCCGCACCGTACCGAAGAAAAGCCTCTGCCAACTGATGGGCCAGAGGGTCAGATTTTATCAAGCCCTGCAGCGTGTCCACTTGCTTGTCTTTTACCTGCGCAATAGAGGTTAAGCAAGCACACACACTTAAGCCATCAACCAAGACAGTGCACGCTCCACAATCGCCCGCATTGCAACCGACTTTAACGTCTGTTTGTGCTAATTGATTTCGGCACACTTCAGACAGCCTTGTGTGCCGGGCAGCTTTAACGCTAACCTCTTTTCCGTTTAGTTGAAATGATATAGCAGGATTGCCAGCGTCAACTGCACTCATGATGCTTTACCTGCAATAACGCGCTTTCTGATGCTATCAAGTTGCCGTTGCAACAAGATACCAAGTGCTTGTAGGCGATACTTTGCACTGGCGCGTACATCATCAATGGGCGCTAACTGATCAAAGTATCGGGCATCAATGGCCTGATGCCATAGCACATCGTTACATGATCGACCAACAAGATCATTTTCAAGCACACTCAATCGTTTAGCGACCGGCGAACATGCACCAACAGCAATTGCAGCCTCGGTGATCACATTGTCACTATCCACTTTTATTCGGCTGGCACACATGACAATAGATATAACAAGATAACTTCGCGCACCCAGTTTTATAAATTCAGAACAATCACTCGACAGCCCATCTGGTATGACAATGGCTGTGACCAATTCGTTGGAAGATAAATCAATTTTACGCACGCCGGTGATGAAATCTGACAAAGGCAATAATCTTTTACCAGTGGTGGAGCTTACTTCGATTTGTGCATCAAGCACTAACAAAGCCGGCACTCCATCAGCTGCTGGTGAGGCATTACAGATATTGCCTACCACGGTAGCTGAATTTTGTATTTGGACAGAACCCACTTCTCTGCCGGCTTGTTGCAAACACTCAAAACAGGCAGGCAACGTTGAGTTAATAATGTCACTCCAGGTGGCCGCCGCGCCAATACGCCACACGCCATCGAGGTTTTCGATAACACCCAAACCTTCGACACTGCGCAAGTCGATCAGGTTATCACTTGCAGGGCCGTCATTTAAACCAGGATAATAATCGGTGCCACCGGCCAGCAGTCGAGAACCACCACCGGCCAGTTTTGTCAGTGCCTCATTCAGGCTTAGGTTAGCGCAAGCCATCTTTGCCTTCGGCTTGTTCGTGTGTCAGCCCACCCACACGAGGTAATGGTCGACCCGAATCGGTTACGGCAACGGCAACCATAATTTCATTGGCGCGAGGCGCATCATTGATACGCACTTCCATGCCGTCAAAGTGGGATCGCACATACGCCGCCTCTTTATGGCCCAGGGGAACATCCAGCACCTGGCCAGGTGAGCCCATTTTTTTACTCGACGCAACCAAGGCTGCGCCTTTTTCAACCGCAGCACGTAATGGCTTACCAAGCTTGGGGTGTAAAATGGCAGCTGCGTGTTCCAATTCACCACTCTCACCCACCATGGCCGCTTTTCCGTAGCTCTGCGCATGCTTTGGTTCTATGCCTAACAGCTCGACGCAACGTTGACCTAACATGGCACCCATCTCTTCGCCTATGTCCATCAGCTGCGTTAAATCATCCTGATAACTTGATGCAAACGGATTCTCTACAACAGCAACCGCAGCTGCACGACGTGTTGCCGGTGAAATGGGCTGACCCATTTCTATGTGTGTCTCGTCCATAAACATGACTATCTTTCGAATATTTGCCAAGCTCATGCTGTGCCTCTCTATTGGTTAAAAGCCTGCTGTTCAGCTTGCTTTGTAGCTCTTTTTACAAATTGGTGCGTCACTTTATGCGACATCTGGCGTGTGTTGTTTTTTATTCGTCGGTGCGTTACCACTGAATTCTCGCCTTGCAGTGATAAATAAGCGCTGTCAATCAACCCTCTGTCACACAAAATTTGCGCATAGCGCTCACCGGCTAGCAAAGCCTGACGTCGCTCACTTGCTAGCAGCGGTTCAACATCCACAGTGACAGCACGAGAACCCAAGTCACTATCGGGTAACAGCTCGTTGGCAGCAACGGAATGGATTTTTGTTGAGCCCGGTAAGTTAATGTGATTGGCAATAAGTGTAGCTGCCACGTCACTGGTGGCCGCAGAGTTTGATAGAACGGTGACGGCATCCGCAATACCCAGGCTATGACTTCGCCCTTGCCAGCCACTGGTGGCAATGCCCCTTATTGTTGAGTCGCAGCCTATGATGACACTGGCATCCTGGCAGGCGCTTTTAAGATCACTGCAAATACCTACGGCGTATTGAGCGTTATCATTTAAGTAAATGGCTATATCTCCCCCGTTATTGACGCTTGCCCGAGATAAATTTCTCTGACGACATAACGCAAAGAGTACACATTGAGCAACCGATCCCGCGACTGCCGCCATTGGTGTAACGAAGGTGTCCGAGTACGGCTTAACTGCCTCCACCATGCACAGGCTTACCACACTGTGCGTCGCTTGCTCGATTGTTTTATCAGTTATGCTGGATGCAGGTGATCGCAATAAGGGCAGTTCGCTAACAAGGGACACCAACACGGTATCGAAGAAGGCCGCGGCTTGTTTAAAGGCTGCCGCGCGTTCGCGTATGTCACCATCAATCTGAATCACCAACTCTATTGGACCATGCTGAACTTGCAGCCTTTGGTGTTTTTGCAACCAATGATAATGCGGCGTTGATGGAGAGTTAACGCAAGCCATCGATGCCTTTAATATCCTCGGCCTTCAAACCGCCAACCCGGTCGTGTACTCGACCACCGTTGGTCATCACCAGCGCATACAACAATTCGTTGGCCTTCGGAGAATCATTGCAACCAACCTCCATAGAATCGAAGTGGCCGCGTACATATGAGGCGTTTATATGTGTAACAGGAATATCCAGACGTGTACCGGTGGTACCGACTTTTTTTGTCGATGGCACTATCGCTTTGGCATCGCCCAGTAACTCGCGCATGGCGTAGCCACCAGGAACATGCCATAAAGCACCATGTTCGATTTCACCATTGACCCCGACAATAGCGCCTTTGCCATACCCCTGGATTTGATCAGGACCACCCAGCACATCGATCAGACGTTGCGCGAGCTGTAAGCCTAATGGTTTTAGTTCTTCCATAAAGCCAGCAATATCTTCAACGTATCGCCCGGCAAAAGGGTTTTCGATAACAGCGCAGGCCGAAGCTTTTTGAAGTGGTTTATCAGCCACAGGACCGCCTTCGTGCCAGATTTCTTCAATGCTGACGTGCAATTTTCTTATGTTGATCGAGGACATATTTAAGCGAGTTTTTAGAACAGCTGATATTTATCCCCCAATCCGACCCTAGCGTCAAGTGGGCTGGCGTTTATGCGCATTTTGCTTTAGCTTGTTGTCAGGTATAACCAAAGTAAGCGGAGAAAAAGTGTGAGCGACCAGACGGACAAACCAGTAAACAAACTCGTCATCAAGAATATTGGTCAAATACTTTCTGGAAAGCTGGAAGAGCCACTTATTGACGGTGACTGCGTCGTCTGTTTAGACGGCAAAATCAGCACCATCGGGCAGCACGCTGCAATGGACACCGATCAAGCGACGACCACCGTTGACGCTAACGGTGTTTGGCTATGTCCTGGTCTTATTGACTCGCACGTGCATCCCGTTATCGGCGACTATACACCGCGCCAGCAACAAATCAGTTGGATAGACTCCTGTCTGCACGGAGGGGTCACCACGATGATCTCAGCAGGCGAAGTGCATATGCCAGGTCGGCCCAAAGACATCGTCGGCTTGAAAGCGCTGGCCATAGCGTCACAGCGTTGGTACGAAAACTTTCGCCCCTCTGGTGTAAAAATGATCGCTGGCGCACCGGTGCTCGAAGAAGGCATGGAGGAACACGACTTTAAAGAGCTGGCAGAGGCTGGGGTGAAATTGCTTGGCGAAGTGGGTCTTGGTAGTGTGAAGGCTGGCGAAACAGCGGCGCAAATGGTTAAGTGGGCACGCAAGTATGGTATTCAGTCTACCATTCACACGGGTGGCCCTTCGATACCCGGTTCGGGCTTGATTGACAAGGACGTAGTACTCGAAGCCGATGCTGACATTATTGGCCATATAAATGGCGGACATACTGCGCTGCCCGATGATCAAATAATGTGCCTGTGTGAAAATTGCACGCGCGGTATCGAAATTGTTCACAACGGCAATGAGCGAGCCGGACTACTGGCTATGCGCACGGCTTTCGAAATCGAGCAGTCCGAGCGCGTCATCCTGGGCACCGATTCGCCCGCTGGTTCTGGTGTGCAACCCTTAGGAATACTACGCATGATTGCCATGCTATCGAGCTTGGGCAATGTACCTGCCGAGATTGCTGTTTGTTTTGCAACCGGAAATACAGCGCGCATGCGCGAACTTGATACGGGCATTATTGAGGCGGGAAAGTCGGCTGATTTTGTCCTACTGGATCAGGCACAACATTCACCCGGTAAAGACATGCTTGAGAGCATTCACCAGGGTAACTTGCCAGGCATTGGCATGACCATAATTGATGGCGCTGTGACATCAACACGCAGTCGCAACACACCACCAGCTACTCGATTGCCGACTGTCGTATAACTCCGCCAAGGCATAGTAGCCTTAGATAGCCACGCTGTTTATCAGAGCCGGACAGGATTACTCAGAACCAATAGACTTAATCAGAACCAGACAGAATTACTCAGGAACGGACATAGTTATTCACAAACGGACAGGCGTCTACCTGCGTGTGCGTGCAATTGCTGTTTAAACTGATCGGGGCTCACATTATCAGCAAGGCAGTTTTGTAACAGGACACTCTGTGGTCTGGGTGCCATACCATCAACCGGTGGGTCTGAATCCAGGTTGGTCGGAAACGAATAGCCTTCAGCAGCTGCGCAAACTATGTTGTTCAGGTGCGTCTCAGAGACGCCCATTGAGTTTTTAAGCTGCAATAGCTCTGGATACAAGTGTTCCAACAGGCGTACACGATCAACCGTTTCTATGCTGCGTCCAAATGCGGAGCCCACTTGCAGCAAATTAGCGAGTCGAAAAATATCGCTTGACTTGTTATCACCGGCCGCGTGCATAACGGCAGGATTAAAAAACACCATATCGCCTTTTTTCAGCGCCAGTTGCTTGCGATGTTCGTTGAAGTAGGCCTGATATTCATCACGCGAAAATGCAATATAGCCTTCGAGGTGTAAGTGCGAGTAAGGCATATACAAAGTAGGCCCGGACTCCAGAGGCATATCACAATGTGCAACTGCACCTTGCAGGGTCAACATCTGACCAAACGAATGTACATGCTCCGGGTATTCCAGAATCTCTTCTGGCGACATAAAACCTAAATGATAATCCCGGTGTGCCGTTTGCGCAGTTCCACCAGGGTTTACTCTATTGACCTGTGCTGTTATCTGATACCCACGCCCTAACCACGCATGCGAAATCATCGCAATCGCATCATTGGCATAATAACGCGCAAAACTTGCGGGGTCAGCCACACAGTGTTTTTCCAGCGCGTTCCACACGCGATCGTTGGCGCCGGGTTTTGCAAAGTGATCGCCTGTACTTTCACCACTGCCGCGCTGCTTATTAATGATACTGATAAAGAGTTCATTGGCCGCATCAATGGCACCCATGTCGTCCATACCGTTGCTTATAGCTATAATACCCGGGCCAACTGACAGTGCTTTGGCCCATTCATGCATCAGCGCCTGCCGTTGCTTATGGTCCACAGCTGCCTGCCGCACTTGCTTGCCGGTATACACCAATAGGTTCTGCTCGACCGCTGCCGCTAACGGCCAGTCATCGAGTCGGGTTTGCTGCGAGACTTGCGCTATAAAAGTGTCGATATCGCCCGCATTAACCTGTACCCAGCTTGTATTTGCCATGTTTAATTCTTCCGTTAAGCGCCGCGACATTCGAGCAATGTTTTTCTTTGAAGCCCAGCGTCATCAAAATTATCTTCGCTAAGCCAAAGTTCGAAACCCTCTTTGAGCGTGGGCCATTCTTTATCTGTTATGGAAAACCAGGCCGTATCCCGGTTTCTGTTTTTGTACGTTAAGGCTTGCCGAAAAGTACCCTCATAAACAAAACCCAGACGCATGGCGGCTCGTTTCGATGGCTCATTAAGCGCATCGCATTTCCATTCGTATCGTCGAAACCCTGATTCTTCAAAAACTTGATGCATCATCAGGTACATGGCCTCTGTTGCCAGGGGCGTGCGTTGCAACAGTGGTGAGAAATGGATATGACCAACTTCAATAGAACCCAACGCTGGGCTAATTCGCAGGTAGCTGGCTATACCGATATTTTTTTCTGTGGACTTGTCTTTGACAACATGGAACAAGGGGTCAGATGCAAAGCAGGTTTTCTCGAACCATTGTGTAAACTGTGCCAATGTGTCGAACGGACCATAAGGAAGATACGTCCAGTTTGTCCCGCGTGTGTCAGTACAATAGGCGTGGAACAGCGACTTGCAAACATCACTGCTATCCACCGTTTTAAGGATAACGTAACGGCCATCCATGCAGGTGCGCGAAGGCAAACTGGCACCAGCCCAATCGGTAACAGGAAAACCTATTGCCTGGCCGTACTCGTTATAGCCAATTTGGTTTTGATCTTGTTTGTTTTTATGCATGCACAAAAAACCTTTGTGTTTGGTTACGGCCCTCACTCAATACAGGTTTTTTCAAAAGTCGCACTGCTTTACGCTTGTGCTGATGACGGTAACATCACTATTTCGCTCAGGTTCATCGATTGTTGATACTGCTCTAAATCGGCAACACTGCTTTCCGGAAAGCCTATACACACACTGTTCTGTTTAGCTAAAGCGTGCCTGTACTCACTAATGAAATGATCAATTTGGTTTTGTAAACCACACAGAGCGATTAACTTAGTGTGTCTGTTCATTTGCTGACAATTATATTGATCAAGCAATTGAGTCATATCCACCTGCCCCGGTGCTACCGGTTTGCCGAAACTTGCGTATGTTATGGGTGAGCCAACACTCAATGCCAATATACGACTGACCGCACCCACTTCACCCATCGTAAAACCAATACGCAAAATTTGCCCACAAGCACCGCTTACCCAATCCATCATCGTGGCAGCATCAGCAAGATCTTTACCGGTCGGAATAATTTTTACAGCTGCTGGGGACTGCTGTTCCATGGCTGCAGTCAGTTGGGCAAGTTCTGGCTGGTCTAACATGCCATCAAAGTTGTGATAGCTTAAAATCATTGGCGCAGATTGTTGCAGCATGTGCATCGACGCGACGGTGCCATGCTCCAAATCGATTACGTCAGCGCCTGCATCGAGTGCTTTCGAACAATGCGACACGCGCAGCTGCTCGTCGTCATTAAAAGTACCACCTTGATCGGTGTGGCGTAAGGTGTACAAACAGGCTAAACCAGCTGATTTGACACGGGCAATTAAACCGATAACATCCTGATCTGACAGCCCGGTACTGCGTAGCAGGTCGGCACGTATTTCCACACAGCGCAGACCCATCTCCAGTGCTAAATCGAACTGTGAAATTGACTTATCAATAATGCCAATGACGCCGCTAAGCGCGAAAGACGTTTTTGTAGCGTTTTGCATCATAAAACCAAAAAAGGCTTGTGTAGCTGTGTAAACAATTAGAGCATGATCAGGCTTATAAATGTGCTACATTTTTCGCTCAGTTTGAGCCAACTGCGACGCACATTATGTCAACACATTCTGCCAATGTATCCCTTGCCCGGGCACAGCTACAGGATTGGCTGACAGAGATCCCCGACACTGAATCTGTTGCACACTTCAAGTCCGGCCCCGGCATTCAAAAGCTGCCGATAAAATTCGACATTATCAAACTTCGTGCAGCCCTTGATGAGGCTCTGCAGGTGGCCGAATTCAAGGGAGCAATCGAAGACGGTTTTGGCGCTTTTTCGTTAACCCGACGCCCAGGCGTCGAAGTAGAAACAGCCAATGATTTATCAGGCTTGTTTCACACCCGAGTCGATGATAGCTACGTTGAAGTGTCACGTGAGGAGCGAGTAGATGAATTTGCATTTACAGAGTTTGTTCCCAGGTTTCGAGATACCTATTTTCTTCATGTCTGGGAAACACTGAAAGCTCTAGCTCCAATAGGACGAACCAGAGTGTTATCCAAAGGCTTATACAACTGCAACTCCTGGCATCGCGACCCTGAACCTCGCATTCACATTCCAATCATCTCTAATCCGGGTTCGCTGTTTGTTGTTAACCATCACGTGACGCACCTGCCAGCGGATGGCTCGGTTTATTTTACTGACACTCGCGGTTATCACACCGCACTCAATGGCGGTGAAACCAACCGAGTGCACGTGGTGGCTGCACTGCCACAAGCTAAAAGATAAAACTCTAAACTTGCTTTGCAGCAGCGGGTTGAATTCTGGCAAGCCTCACACCGGCGTAGCCTTGTAATAAAACGGCACACAACACAATCGCACCACCAATCAAGGTATTGCGCGCCGGAATTTCATTGACTGCCAGCCAAACCCATATAGGTGACAAGGCAGTTTCCAGCAAGCCAAGCAGTGGAACTTGTGCAGCAGGCACACTTCGCGAACCCGATGTAATCAGTATAAATCCACAACCAACTTGAATAGAGCCCAGACACAAAGCGATAAATAGATCGTGTATAGAGATGGATAGCAGAGCACCCATGGGTGCAATCATTGGAATGCACATAACCGCGGCAATGATTCCGGCTAAAGCAGTGGGTGCCATCATGTCGCGCTTTGGACCCAGATATCGCAACAACACGACAAAGCAGGCGAATGACAAAACGGCCGCGAAAGCGTAGACAATACCTATGACGTCGCCAGGATTGATACCGCCAGAAACCATCACGCACACACCGGCAAAAGCCACAACCATAGCTAACCAAGTTATCGCAATGATGGCTTCTCTTAAGACAAGATAAGCCAACACGCCAGCAACAACCGGACCCGTGCTCAACACCAGCACGGTATTGGCAACACTGGTATTAAATAAGCTCAGCAGATAGGATATAAAACCAAATGCCAGTAAAAATGACACCAGCAAGTCAACCGGTTTTATTGCAGCAAAGCGCTTAAAGAAAGTGTCGCGTTTGCTCATCCACAAGAACATTACAACCGTAAAACTGAACATCAGTGAACGGTAAAACAAAATAACCCACGGGCTGGCGCCTTCGACAAAGCGCACCAGCAAGCCACCCGAACTAAGAAATACACCACCCAGCATGATGTACAACACGCCTCTTGAGTATGTTTGATTATTCATGCAAAACGACTGGTTGGCACCGGGTATGGGTACGCTAAAGGAAAAGATTGCGGGGATTGTACACGCGCGGCATCAAAGCATGATGAGCCTCGCAACTTCTTGATCTTGCATTATTGTCCCACCTGTACTGAAGCACACTTTGGCCCATTTCGTATCACCTGAATAGGTAATTCTACCTAATACATAGTAATGTTACGGTGTTTCTTTAGAGCGCAGATGGATAGACGCGGTAAGCCACTCAGTGCTCAACCAAAACATAAATATGGATATGACGCTTTATGGTTGTAAATAGTCAGCAAATTGCACTCGTTACTGAACACCCGGACGATATCCGACTTGCTCGCCACTTGCTTCGCAGCATCAAGCACGAACTCACCGTTTTTGATATCAGCAATCCCACCCACCGTGCTCAGGTAGAGCGCATACAAAACGACGTTGTTATCGTCTTTCATAGGGCGCTGAGGAATGGCAGAGACGATATGCCAACCGTGTGTTTACCCAAAACAGGCCCGAAACGATTAATCGTTCTATCCAATTGTCAACGCGAAGACACTATTACCGGAGCACTCGACGCTGGAGCACACCACTTCTTTGATATTAACGAGAAAAGCTACATTTTAAAGGTCAGAATTGAATCAGCACTACGTGCTCACCAGTTCCATGCTATGAGCACGCTTGAGGTGGCGCCGTTTAAATTTAATGTTGAGCGACGCAAAGTCACTACCAACGGTAAATCAGTTCATCTGAGCCCAAGAGAATTCTCTTTAGCGTATTTCTTATTTTCTAACTATGATCGAATAGTGTATGACTCTGAACTGATGGTCAGTATTTGGACTTTGCCATCCTCAATGGACTCTCGACGTATTGATACAGCTATTTGCCGTATCAGAAAAAAAATGAATTTGTACGAAGACAGTACCGATTGGAGTTTACAACGACTGCGCCAGGTTGGTTACCAACTAATCAACCATGCACCTTGTAACAATAAAGAAAACACCAAAAATCAAGAAGCTGCTCTGCAATTGGCACAGCAGCACCATGCAGCAACTAACGATCATCGGTCGATCGCATTGGCCCAGCCACTATCAACCAAACCCACCTATGCAATAGCCGGTTAAGCTTATTGGTTCAACTTGAAAAAAAACGGGTTTGAATGTCTTGTCTTAAGCCACGATGCTTTGAGATAAATGCGGAGATTATCCGGGTAACACCTGCTCTATGGTTTTAGCTAACGCTATAACCATAGCTTCAAGCTCACTGTCATTACTAATAAAAGGTGGTGCCAGCAACACATGATCCCCATGTTTGCCGTCGATAGTCCCACCCATTGGATATATCATCAGGCCATTTGCAAATGCTTGTTTTTTCAATTTTGCATGGGTCTGTAAGGCAGCATCCAACGGCTGCTTCGTGTGCCTGTCGCCAACCAGCTCAACACCTGCAAAAAAACCGCGGCCTCGAATATTCCCCACATTGGCATGTGTCGCCAGATGCTCGTTCAGCAAAGACATCAGCTGCGGACTTTTATCAGCGACACGCTCCACCAGGCTTTGTGTTTGTATTTCCTCAAGCACGGCCAAAGCCGCTGCACAAGCAACCGGGTGACCAAGGTAGGTGTGACCGTGCTGGAAAAAACCTGTGCCCGCAGCTATAGCGCTGTAGATTTCTCTGCTGCAAAGCATGGCGCCAATGGGCTGATAACCGGCACCCAAGCCTTTTGCTATGCACACAATATCGGGGTTAATTGCTTCTTGTTCACTAGCAAACCAGCTCCCGGTACGCCCCATGCCACACATCACCTCATCGAGCAGCAATAGCACGCCGTATTGATCACAAATTTCTCGAATCCGAGTGAAATAGCCTTCTACAGCGGGCACTGCTCCCAGCGTCGCGCCCACAACTGGTTCTGCCAAAAAGGCACAGACACTGGTTTCGCCCAGCTCCTGAATCTTTTCTTCAAGCTGGTTGGCCATACGCTGACCATAATCAAATGCCGATTCGTTATTTTGAGCAAATCGCCAGTAGTGACAGGCATCAATGTGATGCATAGCATTGGCCAGTAACGGCTGAAACTGACTTCGCCGCCATAGGTTCCCACCGGCAGCCAGGGCCCCCAGCGTGTTACCGTGATAACTTTGTTTTCGCGAAATGATGTGTCGTCTTTGCGGTTGCTCAGTTTCTAAAAAATACTGACGCGCCAGCTTGATACCGGCTTCAACAGCCTCAGACCCACCTGAAACGAGGTATACGTGGTCAATACCATCAGGCGCAAGGGAAATTAACTTTTCGGCCAATGATTCAGCCGCTTCGGATGTGAAAAAGCTGGTGTGCGCATACGCAATTTTTTGACTTTGCTCGGCTATAGCTGCTTGCACACGAGCATTACTGTGCCCCAAACACGATACTGCTGCACCACCGCAAGCATCAATATATTGTCGCCCTTGAGTGTCTGTTAAGTACACACCATCGCCTGATGCTATAACAGGCAATGCGTAGCTGGTGTGGCGCGGAAATACGTTGCTCATTAATAAATCGTGCCCTTTTGTTTAGATGACAATACGCTGATATCACGCAAGTGCATCAAAATTTTGCATTAATTTTGTGTTTGCTATTCAATCAATGAGAAAATAGAGGCATTCGCCCAATACGAGTTAAACCATAATGGAAATTCTAGACTACTGGCAACAATTTAGAGCCTATCCACAATCGGATTTGGTGCTCTTTGGCGTTGGCGGCATCATGCTGATCTTTAGTGTACTTAAAATTGTAAAGAGCAGCTTTGTCATGCTGTTCTGGGTTGTCCTGTCAGGACTTGGGCTTACCAGCATTTCGATTGGCCTGGACCAGAACCCACTGCAATTTGCCACCGCAAACAAAGACCGGGTAGACGGCTACCTGGATGCGGGCAAGGAATTATCAGCCGATGCATTGCAGGTACTGTGCAGAAAACTGGATGAGAATGCCGACCTGTTGGAGGTTCAAAGCCTCAACTAACCCCTTGAAATATAACGCTCGACCAATTCGCACCATACAATCTTTCGTGCAGTACCCGATTTTTTCGAGTCGATGGATTTCCATCTTTTACGGAAACGTGAACTGTTGCATCAAGATGATACATTGTAAGGTCGCTTACCCGCTCCAAGCAGACCACTTTATAGATGGCACACACAGCTCGTAGAAACTGTTCTTGGAGATCACAATGTTAACTTTTTTATTCGCCCTCTTCGCTATATGGACCTTATTCTGGTTCGTGATGCTGATGCTCGATTGGGGTGATCGCACCCCGTTTGCAAATTCGAAAGTGCTGTGCGCAACTTGTGCTGCTGCCAATGGCAAGCTATCCGATAAAAATGTCAAGATGGCTGTTGATCAGGCCAAGGCGAATAACAATGCGAACATCGCTGCCAAAGACGCCAAGCCAAGCGCTGCAAGCACTAACGTCAAGGCTGCTGCCAGTAAAACAGAAATGGCAGCCGCCAATGCTGACAGCAAATCAAAAGTTACACCTCTATTTAAGGCTCCTAAAGAAAAAGATGATCTGAAAATCATTAAAGGCATTGGCGTTGTCATGGAAAAAACCCTGAACGACCTGGGTATCACCACGTTTGCGCAACTGGCAGGCTTTAGTCAAAGCGATGTTGACATGGTTTCAGAACGATTGTCCGAGTCTAACTCAGGGTTTGGAGATCGCATCACTCGTGACGAATGGGTTGACCAGGCAAAAGTGTTAGCCAAAAAAGCGGCCTAGTAAATAGTCTGCTAACGTTGCCGCTACGCTTCATCCAGCGGTCTTCTTTTGCAAGCTGGCATCGTACACTTTTATTAACCAGCGCAGCAAACTCGGCAAAAGGTGCGCAGCTGATCACGTAATACCACGTTATCGCTTGTGCGCCTTTTTTTGCGTTTGGAAGATGCCTCGTCCGACATGGTGTAGGTGTTCATGTTTATCAAGTTCATAGTGTCATCCTTAAAATTTAAATCAACATGCCAGGCATTAGTCAGTTACCGGGTATCGCCGCTTTACATTTAGAAAATGGTCGACCGCCTTAAGAGCCTGGACAGAAGCTGGAATAAACAACAGCGTATACAGCACTGCGATCCACACCGAACCTATGGCGATTAGCACAAGCATCTGCAGTGCGTGGGTTATGGCAAAATGCTGAACCCGCTGTTTTAAATGTCTTGTTAAGTCATGTGGTTTCGCAACCGGATAATCCTGCAGCCATGTTTGCATTGATATTGGCTTTCCTATTTTGATATCGGCAGTGGAGCGGAACGCATATTTGTCTTGGTAATGCAATCCGAGAGGCACGATCAACAAATCTTTTTGTGTTTGATCACCTTGCGCGGCCACACTGTAGTCCAGCGCGAGGCGTGCCGCTCCCGTTTTAAAATCACGCATATGCGTATCGCAATGACTTCGACCTTCCGGGAATATATACACAGCACCATCCTCCCTGAATCGCTGCTGTAATCGAGTCATCACCGCGGCATTATTTTTCACGCCATTATCACCCGCATGCCGATCAATTTTCTTGATAGCAATTCCACCGAAACCGATTTTAAAATCATTTTTGAAATCGGATTTCTAGCCAACGTGTTTTTGGCGGTAAACGTAACCGATCTGTCCAGCCGTGCTGTTAATAACAAAGGGTCAATAAAAGCGTTACTGTGGTTAGAGACAAATAACACTGGCTGATCTTTTGGTATGTCCAAATGCCCGTGCATGTCTGCTCTTGAATAAAAACAATTCAAAGCCGTAGAGAACAGTTTTTTCGCTATTGCGTACTTCATTTTAAGTAGCGTGTTTTTCATGTCCGGCAGTATCGGCTCATGAACCATGTATTTCCACTGATAATAAAAAAAGTATGCCTTTGCTTCTACTAAGGTGCTATATACCAGCACCTAATTTTGGTCAGTGCGCACAGGCAGCTAAGCGCCGCGCGGTTCCAGCGGTTGTGATAGAAATCACCGCAGTCGCAATTGATCAGAATTGATCAGTTGAGTCCTATAAACGGCAGCTGTTTATTTGTTCCACTGCTACCAGACCCAGACACAAACAAGACCAGCTTAATGAGACTCACTGTATCCAGCACGGCTATGATGAACCCGCTTCTGCAAAACACAGATATCAATCTCGACTCTCCCCCACCTATGCGCGTTTCGGGTTTATTGGAACTCAGGATGGATTCTTATAACAACAAGCAATTCTGGCAAAAGCTGGTGCAGTATCATCGGCCACACCAACAACAGCCCTGTTTGCAAACTGCTCAATGGGGTCACTTCTTACACATCAATAACGCGAATGACGAATCATGTGTTGCCGTATTCAGCTATGAATTTGATGGTGTACAGAGCTGGTACCACGTGTGGAATAGTCAGGCACAGCGTTCCTTTTGGATAAGCCATTATGACGGTATGATTTATCAACCCTATGCCATTGTCGCTATGGATGCGCTGGTATCGTTGGTACCGAATTGGAATGGACGATTGCACGCATCACCCAACAACGATGACAGCTCTAACACAACAATCAACTCGATACATAAATACGAAGATGCAGATCGTCTATGCAACGTTCTTGTTTCAGATGCAAGCACAGATGAAAACGGTGAGCTCTGGTTTCTGGTCACAGTTAAACCGACTGACTTCGGTGAGTCAAACACGCAAAAGACAAAAACGGGGTGGATAAGCCCCAATTTGCTAAGCTAATTCTCCAAAAATCGCTTACACGCTGCGTATGTCAACCGTAGCGCAAACAAAATTGGCTAATTCACCCTATCGCAGGCTAATATATAGTTTAAGTATTGACTAAAAGGTATAGCGCTCTGTTTTTTCCGAGACTGCATGCAAGAAATATCGCCGGTTTGGCACGCCTGGCCTTAGTGCGGCAAGTGATGTTATTGCTGATGACGTGTTTGACTCTGCTGCCATCGCTGCTTACTGCAGACGAATCCAAGACCCCAGATCAAACGTTATTGCGCTTGGGTACTGGCGGCTCTGGTGGTACGTATTTACCCATTGGGTCGCTAATCTCGCAAGCACTTTCAGGTAGCACTGAAGTCAATAAATCATCCCCTCACTACGATCCCGATTTGTTGGTTATCTCGCAGCGTTCGACTGGCTCCGCCAGCAATGTCAGTGATATTAGTGAAGGATTGCTAGAGGCAGGATTGGCGCAAGCCGACGTTGCTCACTGGGCATACAATGCAAGCGGCCCATTTGAACAGCAACAAGCACATCGGAGCTTACGCGGTGTTGCTACTTTGTATTTAGAAAGTGTTCACCTCATTGTTCGAACCGATGCCAACATCAACAGCATAGATGATCTCGAAGGGCAACGTGTCTCCCTGGATGAACTCGGCTCAGGAACGCGTCTGGATATCCTGCCTATTCTCCTGGCTCATGGTCTAACTCAAGAGTCCATCAAGGCAGTGTATTTAAAACCACAAGATGCTATTGAACGATTACAACAAAATCAGCTAGACGCCTTTTTTATCGTCGCAGGCTATCCGGTTGCTGCTGTTTCAAAGTTGGTATCTGAAGGAAAAGTCACTGTCGTGCCTATTACCGGAGTACACGTCGACAAAATAATCGAGACTTACCCTTATTTTTCGGTTGACACCATCCCGGCCGACACTTATCAAAATACAGCTGCGATTGATACGCTGGGCGTGCCCGCACAATTGTTTGTAAACGAATCTCTGGATGAAAAGCTGGTTTATAGCATGACCAATTTACTGTGGAGCCCGCCCACTTTAGCCCTGTTGAAAAAAGGGCATCCAAAAGGTGCCGATGTTCAGCTGGAAACGGCACTCACCGGCATGCATATACCACTGCATGCGGGTGCTAAAAAATTCTATGTAGAGCAAGGTATGCTCAGCAATGATGATTAGCCTGATTTTTGCCTCGGTTATGCACTGCGACCAATGAGCGCAAATAAACCTCATACAAAATCATGGATGGTGGGCATCATTGTATTGCTGCTCTCAATCAGTATTGGTATTGCAGCTTTTGTGTATCGCTCAACAACTCAGGTAAGCGAGGCACTGGCTGCCGAAATTCTCGAACAACAACACGATATCTCACTGCTTATACAAGACTATGGCAGCGTTATGCTTGCTTTGGAACGACACCGTAATGGTAAAAACGATACGAACAAAACTGAAGTGGAAGCGATTATAAGATCGGCGCTGAACAAACTAGAAAAAATGAGATCAAACTATAGTTTCGAGCGCCTGGAAGGTGCCTCTCAAGCCAACACTTATGTTAAACCCGTATTAGAAGATGTTAGTCAGTGGACGACCGAGGGAATTTACGGGTATTCAGCAGACGATCCGTTTGTGCTAGACCTTTCAGTGCGACGGCTAAACGATCGATTCAGTGCTATTCAGAATATTTCGCTGGAAACAGATATCGTAGCAAATGAGCTTATAGCTGAGCAATCGAGCTTCTTGGAAAAATTTCGTGATTCTATGTTTATGTTGCTGGCAGGGTTTGCAGCATTGTCGGTCACCATTGCGGCATTGCTGATAAGGCAACGAAATTTACAAGCCCAACTTGCCATCGACCAGGAAATAACAGCGCAGAAATTAATCGATGCAGAAACGCGTGGTCGGCATAACGCAGAAGAAGCTTTACAAGGTTCGGAACAGTTTCTGCGAGCAACGCTCGATTCGCTCCCATCTGATATAGCGATTCTAGATCAGTATGGTGTTATTACAGCGGTTAATACGCCGTGGAAGTCGCTGGTATCTGCAAACGAAGCCTCATACGCTGATGGCGGTATCGGACACCACTACAAATCGGTTTTCAAATCAACTGCGATGACCGACATGGAAAGAAACGGCATAAACATGGCAGCTGAACGAGTCGACAAAGTACTAACCGTACAAAGCGATGCTATGTTTTATGAATACCCCTGTCATCGCGACGAGAAACGCATTTGGAGTCGCGTGTCAATGTCAACATTTAACACCGATGAAGGTCGACATGCAGTATTGGTGCACGAAGATGTCTCACAGCGAAAGCGTCTGGAAGAACGTGATTTAAGGCTGCGTGCCGAACTGGCACATGTCTCTCGACTAACCACCGCTGGCGAATTGGCAACCGGTCTTGCGCATGAATTAAATCAACCATTAACCGCTATCACACACAACTGCGATGCTGTGCTCTCAAGCGTGCGCGCCCAAACTGATGATACCGAACTACTCGATACCGTCAATGATATTTCCGAGCAAGCCCAACATGCGGGCAGCATTATTCGCAGCATGCGCCATTTAGTCAGAAAAGACACCACAGACAAAGTGCCCACCGATATCAATAGTTTGGTTAAGGAAACCGTTCGACTGACCGGCCCTGAAGCGCGTGAAAAAGGTGTGAACGTTATATTGAATCTAACCAGCGAACTACCCGAACCGGTTATCGATCCAGTGCAGATTCAACAAGTGCTGGTTAACCTGGGACGAAATGGAGTAGAGGCTATGTGGCAACACAACAGTACCGTAAAGGAACTGACTATCCAAACCTGCATGCCCTCGGTCTCGGAGATAGAAGTCCGAATCAGCGACACCGGTCCGGGCGTAGCACCCGAATTTTCCAAACACCTGTTTTCAGCCTTCCAGACCACGAAAAAAGGCGGTATGGGATTGGGACTATCGATTAGTCGCACTATTGTCGAAGAGCACGGCGGCCGCTTGTGGATTGACCCTGACGCTGAGGGTGTTACGATGTTTAGATTCACGATACCATTTCAACAGAGGTAACTATCGTAAATGGACGCTCAACATCATACTCAAGCCAGCGAAAAAATCGTTTATGTGGTTGATGACGATGAGTCAGTGAGAACGGCACTGACGCGTTCTCTGGAAAAACGCGGCTACAGCGTTTTTTGCTACGACAGTGGCGACGCTTTTTTGAAAAACTATGTTCCTGGCCAAGCGGCTTGCTTGATTCTGGATGTCAGAATGCCAGGCATGAGTGGACTCGATTTACAAGAACAGCTCATCAATCAACACCCGTCCTTACCGATCATATTCGTCACAGGCCACGGTGATATTCCTATGTCGGTTCGCGCTATAAAAAAAGGTGCATTCGAATTTTTGGAAAAGCCCTATTCAGTAGACGCGCTGCAACAACACATAGAGCAAGCCATTACAAAAAGTAGTCTTTTACTAGAGCAAGAATCTCACGCGCGAGAAATTAATCTGCGTTTTGCAAAACTGACTGCCAGAGAGTTGGATGTGATGCGCTTACTGGTGGCGGGTATCGCTAATAATTCCAACAAAGAAATCGCAAGAGAATTAAATATAAGCCATCGAACCGTCGATGATCACCGTGCCCGTATCATGTCTAAAATGGAAGCGCGATCACTTGCCGAGCTGGTTGAGATGTCGAAAATTTGCGGTATCCACGAACCGTAAACCTAGCTACCTTCCGGCACACCATCAAAAAATTCTACAACCCCTGTTTCAAGCGAGTACTCAGCACCAACAATCAGCAGGTTATTATTGTTGACCTGTTCCTCCAGCATGCGCGAGCCATGTCGCAAATGGTCTGCAGCCAGACGTACGTTGGCTCTGATACCGTGAGCAATCAGCGCCTCTTTATCGTCCTTAAGCGGTGTTTCCAGCAAAGTGGAAATAGCCGGCCGAATGCGGTCTACTATCGACCATAGGTTAGGCGTTTTTAAACCATCAGGCCTCTCCAGTTCGTTTATTGTTGCAGTCACTGCACCACAGTTCGAATGACCCAACACCACGACTAAGGGTGTTTTAAAACTGTGCACGGCAAATTCAACACTACCCACCTGAGACGGCGCAACCACGTTGCCTGCAACGCGAATGACAAACAAACTGCCAAACCCTTGATCAAATACCAGCTCTGCTGGCACCCTGGAGTCAGAACAGCCCAGAATAATGGCAGCTGGATTTTGTGCTCCAGCTTGATTGACACGATCTGCCTGGTTGGCTATTGCCTCACTATTGACATTGAGGGTGTTAGCAACGAAGCGCGCGTTCCCTTCTTTGAGCGTATTTAATGCGTCCAGAGCGGCCTGCATACGTCTATTCTAGTGATTGTTAAGGGGGTTCTATTCTGCCAGTTTTTCATCGATTCTGTGTGGTTCTATACTGCCCCGGCTAAGAGGGCCAGCCTCCCCAAGTGGAGCAGTTCCTTGGTGCTTGGTGTGCTATGTTGCTCTTGAAAAAGCATAAATTTGCTGCAGTCGAGTGAAAACTGCGTTCCAGCCTATTCTTTCGGCTAATTTTTGCACTGAAAGCTAGAGTCTTAGGCCACAAATAGCCATACTGCACGCATGAACATTCTATTAGTTGAAGATCACCGGCTGGTGGCTGATGCCATGCAAGTCATGTTAAAGGAAATTGAGCCGGGTGTTGACATCACCGCCTGTTATTCCACCCAACATGCACTTTCAACCTTCGACTCTGGAAAAGAGCTGGATTTGGTTCTCACCGATCTATTCATGCCGGGGATTGACGGCATCGGGCTGCTAGCCGGACTGCGCAACCGCAACATCACTATTCCGGTGGTCATTGTCAGTGGCGCAACTGAAGATAAATACATTCGGGCCGCGCTGAGAAACGGTGCTTCCGGCTTTATCCAGAAAACGTTACCAGGTGCCGAAATGATGGCCGGCCTCAAACACGTTCTTTCGGGTGGTCAATTTTTTCCAGAACGCTATCTGAATGAGACTGAACAAAGTAAGGATACCAGCCTTGAACAACTTGACACTGATCGCCACGGCGTTAAGGTGCCACGTCCGGGTGAAAAACAACTTCAGGTTTTGCATTTAATGGCTGAAGGCAATTCAAACAAACAGATTTCGCAAATAGTGGGGATATCAGAGGCCACTGTTAAGTACCATACCTCACAACTGTTTAAATTGTTGTCTGTCAAAAACCGAACGTCCTGCGTTCGAGAGGCGCAAACTTGTGGCTTACTTGAGATGCTTGATGAGGCATAGCCGTAAATGGCAGCACTCACCACATCGCAATAACATTCACATCGCAATAACATTCACATCAACAACATTCCCATCAATGACTTTCACATCAAGTTTATAGCTGATAGTTAAGGCGATATAACATCGCTTGCGCGGGCTCGGCCAGTCAGTATTCCGTAAGGAACCAGCGCCACCAAAGCAACCAGCCACTTAACACCCAAATCGCCGACGGCCCACTGCTGCCAAACCAGACCGGTTCCCACGAAAGCCAATGCATAGAAAAGAAACGTATCAAATACGGTGCTGATAACAGAAGATGTGAACGGTGCAATCCACCACTGCTTTGAACGCAATTTATCGAACACCGAGACATCCATCAACTGTGATATCAGGAATGCTGTTCCTGATGCCAAAGCAACGCGAATGTCGGCCGGCTCACCGAGTAAGTAGGCGATCAACAAGGACGCAGCAATACCAATGGCGAAACCTGCATAGACGAGCTGGCGGGCTTTATTTACGCCAAAATACCGATTCATCAAATCAGTTATCACAAACGCAAATGGAAATGTCAGTGTGCCCCAGGTTAACCAGTCGTTTATCGGGACACGTACCAAAATATTTGATGCCACTATGACTACGCTCATCGCGAAAATGGACAGAACTAGCGCAGTGCTGGCGTTCAGTGTTTTAGCAGTCAAAAGGTGGGCCTGCGCAAAGGAATATTGGTCGCGCATTGTAACGCTTTGTGTTGTGTGGCGACACCATATGTGACGAGTACTCGTGAATTAGCGCACTAATAAAACTTATATGGCCTTTAGCCACTGATGCTTGTCTTCGGCATCTCCCCATTGGATGGCGTTAAGCTCTGCTCGCATGTTACGAATTTGCGGCCCAGGTTGGCCACTGCCCACTTGGTATTCCTTGCTTTTGTAAATGAACGTAGTCACGGCAGCCAGCACTGCTGCCGTACCGCTTAGACCTGCTTCGGTCCCGGGCCTGGCGCATCGTTCCAGCAGTTCTTCCACCCCGAAGTCTCGTTCTTCAACTTTTAGTCCGCGTTCACTTGCCAGGGTTAATATAGATTCGCGGGTCACACCATGTAGAAACGAATCGTCCAGTGCCTTGGTCACAACGGTATCGTCGTCTACCAGAATAAAATTAGCGGCACCTGTTTCCTGAATATCACCGTCTGGGCAAAACAACACTTGTTGCGCATTGTGTTCCTGCTTAGCTCGCATGATGTGCTTAAGCGCGCTGGCATAGTTACCACCACCCTTAACCATGCCATGATCGGGACCACATCGAACACCCACATCATCGAGTAATATGCGCAAAGATGCTTCACCGCCGGAAAAGTAGTCTCCCACCGGCGATAACAGTATGTAAAGTAAGGAAGTATCACTGGGGTCAGCCGCTTTACCAATAGCCGCTTCGGTGCCAATGTGGGTTGGGCGGATATACATTGATGCGGGCGGCTCGGGGACTTCAGCGCGATATTGGCCGACAATGCTGCGAATCATTTGTTCTGTCAATTCCAGATCGAGTGCCGGCAGGTATAAAAGCTCGCTGCTTTGACGAAAACGTTCAATGTTTTTGTCCATACGAAACACGTTGACAGAACCGTCTTTATGTTTAAACGCTTTAAGGCCCTCAAAGCAAGTACTGGCATAGTGATACACATGAGCGCCCGGGTGCAGTGATATTTTGTCGCTATCAACGGTTTGGGATTGACTCCAACCGTCCTTGTATTCACTGATGGTCATTTGCGGCATGAACTGCGTGCCAAATTCACCGGCCATATGGCTACCCTTCTCTATTAGTTTAAAATTCTATTAGTTTAAAATTCTATTAGTTTAAAATTTAACTAGGTTAAAAATTTGATCTTGTTAAAAGCAGTTTGTCAGGTATTTTCATCAAGACTTAATTTACACCAGCCCGGCAATAGCGCAAAGTGCTAATTGATCATAATTTCTATCCAGGCATAAGCCCACAGCGCCAAAGTCACCAATACCGCCGCTGAGCCCATGTCTTTGGCTCGACCAGAGAGCTCGTGATGCTCAGTACCCACCCGGTCCACCAGCGCCTCAATCGCACTGTTGAGCAATTCGACTACCAGTATCATCACAGTCAGCCCAATGAGCACAATGCGCTCTATTGCATTTTCACCAATAAAAATCGCCAGTGGAATGACCACCACACAAAGCATTAATTCTTGCCGAAATGCAGCCTCGTTCCGGAACGCCGCTTTTAGGCCCAAAATGGAAAAACCTAACGCTTTGACGATACGCCTTATTCCTGTGTTAGCCTGCTTCTTGTCGTTCATCGAACCATCTCCATTGCAGAAACTTCAGTGTAATAAAAAACAGTTTACGCGTTTACTATGACAACAGACTCTCTACTGCGCCAAAAAATTCGGCAACGCTACACACAAACTGAACCCGAAATTGTCGCTGAGTTACTCAATGAGGTGAACCTGACTGAGCGTGAGCGACACATGCTTACCGAACGTGCAGCCGATGTCGTGACAGCACTGCGCACTGAAAACAACCCCAGCATCATGGAGAGCTTTCTAAACGAATACGGATTATCAACCAAAGAAGGCGTGGGATTAATGTGCCTTGCAGAAGCGTTGCTACGCGTGCCTGATTCGCAAACAATTGACGAACTTATTGCTGACAAAATTGAGCCTTCCAACTGGGGCTTGCATCTGGGTCAATCCAGCTCAAGTTTAGTCAATGCATCTACATGGGCATTGTTGCTGACCGGTCAAATCCTCGATGATTCGATAGAAGACAGCCTCAATCCAGTTGGAGCGCTGCGTCAATTAATTAAGCGTCTGGGCGAGCCCGTTGTACGCACAGCAGTAAGCCAGGCGATGAAACTACTGGGTACACAATTCGTGCTTGGACAAAATATAGATGATGCAATTGAAGCTGCACGGACTCTTGAGTTAACGAGTTATACCTATTCCTATGACATGCTCGGTGAGGCTGCCCGAACCAGAGACGACGCTGATCGTTACTTTGAATCTTATAAAAACGCGATCGAAAAAATAGCGGCTGTGCCTGGTGATAATGTGGCCAGCAAACCGGGTATTTCTATAAAGCTTTCTGCCCTGCACCCGCGATACGAATACTCGCAATACGACCTCGTTATGAGCGAACTACTGCCACGCGTTCAGATACTGGTAAACATGGCTGCACAAGCCAATATTGGCCTGAACATCGATGCGGAGGAAGCCGATCGTCTGGACTTGTCGCTGGACATTATCGAATCGTTAATTCAGCAAACAGCAGTACCCGGATGGCAAGGCTTTGGTGTTGTTGTACAAGCGTACAGCCGACGCGCATTACCCTTGCTCGATTGGTTGTTTGATCAATGTCATCAGCGCAATCGACGCATTATGGTGCGCCTGGTTAAAGGTGCATACTGGGATGCAGAAATCAAACAGGCACAGGAACTTGGCTTAGCCAACTTCCCGGTCTACACCAGAAAAGCACACACAGATTTAAGTTACCTGGTTTGCGCACAACGCCTTTTGGATAACAGAAGCATTGTCTATCCGCAATTTGCTACCCACAACGCTCATACCGTTACGGCTATCCGATACCTTGCAGGTACAGACACAACTAGTTTCGAGTTTCAGCGATTGCACGGTATGGGTGAAACCTTGCATCAACATGTAAAAAATAAACATGCCACGGCTTGCCGAATTTATGCGCCTGTCGGTGCTCACGTTGATCTGCTCGCCTACCTGGTTCGACGCTTACTTGAGAACGGTGCGAACAGCTCATTTGTGAATCAAATTGTAAATACCGAACTCTCAGCACTCGATGTTGCACGCTGCCCAATTGAAGAGACACTGTCGTTTGCCGATACCGAACACCCGGCAATCAAAAAGCCATTGGCATTGTTCAGCCCGGAGCGAATTAATTCGAAAGGCTTTCGCATTAATGATCCTGCGTCGATACAAGTTTTGCTTGACGCTCGCGAACAATTTAACACCGCAACATGGCATGCCAGAGCGTTGATTGGTCAATCACAAAAACCTAAAAAGGATACCAGTGAAACAGAAGGCGCAAACGTATTTGATGTGGTTAACCCTGCCAATCCTAAAGACATTGTCGGTCAGGTAAATGAGGCCACACTCACTGATGTCGATCATGCCATTGAGGTTGCAAGCGATGCAAAAGCTGCCTGGTCTCAGACGCTAACCACGACACGAGCTCAGCTCCTGCTTAGTGCCGCAGATCTATATGAAGAAAACATTGCCGAACTTTGCGCGCTACTAGGACGAGAAGCGGGCAAGCATTTGCTTGATGGCATTGCTGAGGTACGAGAGGCGGTGGATTTTCTTCGCTACTACGCCATGCAAAGTCAGGCAGTGGAACAGCACCGCGAAGCACGCGGACTAATCGTTTGCATTAGTCCATGGAATTTTCCACTGGCCATTTTCACCGGCCAACTCTGTGCAGCGCTATCTGCTGGCAATACTGTCATTGCCAAGCCAGCTCAGCAAACACCACTCATCGCTGCGCTCGCAATCAGCTTACTGCATCGCGCTGGCGTACCAGCAGAAGCATTGCAATTCCTGCCAGGTGACGGCGCCCATATAGGAAATCAGCTGGTGGCCGATCAGCGAATAAACGGTGTTTGTTTTACCGGCTCTACCAAAGTTGCAAAGCATATCGAAAAAACCCTGGCTAATCGCTACAGCGAAACCATCGCATCATGGGTTGATTGCGACCCAATGCTGATAGCTGAAACCGGTGGGCTCAATGCAATGATTGTGGACACCACAGCGCTTACCGAACAAGTAGTTCGGGACGTACTTATTTCAGCGTTTCAAAGCGCAGGACAGCGCTGTTCAGCTTTGCGTATTCTGTATGTACAAGAAGAAGCGCAAGATCGTTTACTCACCATGCTTAGTGGTGCTCTGGATACTTTGAACATCGGCGATCCCTGGCATATGAGCACCGACATCGGACCTGTAATCGATGCCGCCGCTCTGGATAAAATGCAGAGCTACGTCAATGACAAGGAACAACAAGGTCAGTTATTCAAGAAAGTACCCGTGACTAACGGTGGTAACTATTGCACGCCTGCCATAGTGCGAGTGACTGGCATAGAGGAAATGTTTGAGGAAATATTTGGGCCGGTATTGCATGTAGCCACGTTTAAATCGGAACAACTCGATAGCGTTATAGATGACATCAACGAATCTGGTTACGGCTTAACTTTTGGCCTGCACACACGAATTGATGACCGTGTGCAACATATTGTTGATCGCATAAAAGCTGGCAATATCTACGTTAATCGAAATCAAATAGGTGCTATTGTTGGTTCACAACCCTTTGGTGGCGAAGGCTTATCCGGCACAGGCCCCAAAGCAGGCGGGCCTCACTATGTCCCACGATTTTACAGTCCCGCTCGCAGCTGCATAACAGCTGAAACAAGCAATTCAACCACGTCCACCATGCTTGAAAGTACCGCTAGCCTGAATAACATACAAAGTGGCCTGGATTGCCTGGTGCTACCAAAACAAGCAATTGCGCCACAGATGCAATGGTTATTACCAGGGCCAACCGGAGAGAGTAATCAATTGACAGCGCATCCTGTCGGTCGAGTTTTATTGATCGCCAACAATGCCCATTCATGTAAGCAATTAGTCGAAGCCGCCCTTGGCGTCGGTTGCGCTGTGCTGATTATTTGTCCAGACGCTATAAGTTCAACTGACTTCCACATTACGCTTACGAGTAACTCCCTTGCCTGCATTCAAGGCTCGCTCGACCCTGCGTGCCTGGCGTCATTAACAAACCTTGACGCCATAGCATTTGCAGGTAACCAGCAACAAGCTATTGTGTACCGAAAAGCCCTGGCTAACAGGGAAGGACGCATAATGCCCTTCATAACGCACAGCGATAACGTGTATCGCTTTTGTATCGAGCGCCATGTGTGTATAGATACAACCGCAGCAGGCGGAAACGCAAGCTTACTGGCATCCGCAGAATAGCGCACCGGGTTGAGGCTTTTCGAACAGGCTGGGCATTTGAATTTGCACTATTATGCACATGATCAACTGCTGGCTAACCAAAGCTTGCAGAATTTGGGGCTACACATTGGTCAAAAATAATACCCTCCGTCCCCATTAAATGTGTTTGCTACGGGGAAATGCGCGGGTTACTTTGTGCATTAGTTGGTCATGCGTTCGGCCTTTATTCATTGTTGACAATCTAGCCGGTGCGGTTAGCGGGACTATGTGGAACAATTATTGTTCCTAATTTATCGTAGCAGCTTGTCCATCAGCGCTTGTGTACATCAGCACTGTCTGGGTACACTCTGTGACATTCACAATCCCTCACTTTGGAGATCCTAATGATCTGGCTAATTACACTGTTTTTGCTCGCGTTATTTGCATGGCTACTACTAAACGGACTCAACGAAAAGCAATGGGTCGATGCGCACATGCACGATGAAAACGTCGCCAGTGACAAAGGACTTTTCGCCAGCTTCACAGCTCTGGGTGATGGCGACGAAGAAGACAAAGTCGGCAACGTGGTTGCCAATCTGAAAAGGAAATCCTCAGAAGCCAGCGCGGTGATCGGCGAAAAAGTCAGCGACGCGCGGCAGTCAGACACTGCAGCCAAAATGCGCGATAAAACCAGCGGTATTCGTGAGCGCGTTCAAAGCGAAGTCCAAAACGAAGACGGCATGGTGAATAAAATCAAAAACAAAGTCGCCTCTGGTGTTGATACAGTAGGTAAGAAGGTTGACGAAAAAATCGTCAACAAAGACAAGTAACAAGCTTGCCTGACGCGTTAGCTAAACAGTCAACTTATCAAGACGACAGACAAGCCGGTACTACCTGGTAGTACGACAGTCGTTATAACAAAATGGCAAAACAAGTTGGCAAACAACTTAGTAATACAAGTTGGTAAACTAGTTGATCAAACTAGTTGATTAAACTAGTTGATTAAACTAGTTGATTAAACTAGTTGATTAAATAAGGGTCGAAATTTGAGCGTATTAGTTTTACGTAAAAATTCGGCCTTTTTTTATTCCGGTCTGGCATCCGAGCATTCCTGCCGCCAGGGTCACTCAAACCACCATTAAGTTTATCCCCACAATTTTACCGGTGCTGGGGACATCACTGCACCTTCAAACGTGATGGGTGGCTCTCGGTCTTCGGCCAGCAATAAAGGACCATCCAAATCTACTACTGCCGCGCCCTGCGCCACCAATACCGCAGGTGCCATCGCTAGCGATGTGCTCACCATACAACCCACCATAATCTTAAACCCAGCTTTCTGTGCTGCTGCTTTTAATGCCAGTGCTTCTGTCAAACCACCAGTTTTGTCCAGCTTAATATTAATATAGTCGTACTTACCGTGTAATTCGCTTAATGAGGCTACGTCATGACAGGACTCATCAGCGCAAATGGGTAAGGTTCTTTCAACCCCGGCAAGCGCGTTATCAGCGCCCGCTGGCAAAGGTTGTTCCACCAGAGCAACACCCAGTTCAAGCATCACCGGCGCCATTTGCAAATACGCTTCAATACTCCAGCCTTCATTGGCATCCACAACCAATCGACTACCCGGAGCACCCGCCCGCACAGCTCTAAGACGTTCGATATCACCTTCCCCACCAAGTTTAATTTTTAACCAAGGCATTGTTTTGTGTTCGGAGGCGGCGGCTTGCATTTTTTCTGGTGTGTCCAGTGAGAGCGTGTAACAACTGGTAATCGGCTCCGGTTTGTTTAAGCCTGCCAACGCCCAAACAGGCTTATTGGCTTTTTTTGCTTCCAGGTCCCACATTGCACAATCAAGGGCATTTCGCGCCGTACCAGCGGGCAGCGCTGATTGCAGTTCTTGTCGCGTCATTCCGTCGCGCATAGATGAACGAACCGATTCAATTTGTGCATTCACGGACTCCATGCTTTCGCCATAGCGTGCATATGGCACGCACTCACCGAATCCGGCAAAGCCATTTTCTTCGAGTTTAACGGTGATAACTTTGGCCTCTGTTCGCGAGCCACGAGAAATAGTAAACACCTGCGCCAGACGAAACGCATCATTACTAACCGTGATGATCATGTCAGAGCTTCAGCTAACCGGTCTGCACTGTTACGAAATGGATCAACAGTGGGCAAGCCCATGCGCGATTCTATGTCTGTTAACAACGCCGCTGCCTCATCATCATTGAGTGCTGCGGTATTCACAGATACACCGGTCACCTTGCAATCCGGGTTGACCACATGTGCCAGGTTAAGTGCCGTGTCCCGAAGTTGCTCTAACGATGGCAGCGCGTAACCGGGTAACCCGCGCATGTGCTCTCTGGTGGGTTCATGGCACAACACCAGCGCATCAGGTGCACCTCCATGAATTAGAGCCAGTGTGACGCCCGAGTAGCTCGCATGGAATAAGCTGCCCTGGCCTTCTATTAAATCCCAGTGGTCGGCGTCGTTATCAGGTGTCAGCCATTCGACAGAGCCTGCCATAAAATCTGCTATTACCGCATCCAGCGGAATGCCATTACCCGTGATTAAAATACCAGTTTGTCCGGTTGCACGAAACGTTGAATTAACGCCAATCTTCTTTAACGATTTCTCCAGTGCCATGGCCGTATACATTTTTCCGACAGAGCAATCGGTTCCCACTGCCAGACATCGTTTTCCAGTACGTTTAACGCCAGTGGCTATAGGGTACTCGTGCTGCGGCACACGCACATCAATCAAAGCACAACCATTTTTCTCAGCCAGTGTTTTAAGTCGCGGTTCATCGACAAGCAGATTGTGCAGCCCGGAAGCGATGTCCATTCCTGCGTTCAGCGCTTCTTCGAATACGCTAATCCATGACTCGCTAATGATGCCACCACGATTGGCCACTCCAACAACCAAAGTTTTGGCACCACGCTCAACAGCTTGCGCAATGGTGAGATCGTCAATGTGCATATCAGCTTTACAGCCGGCTTGTCGAAATTGGCCAGCACAATTTTCTGGTCGCCAGTCTTTTATGCCCTGCGCAACTTTCGCCGATAGTGGGTCAACTACGTCCCCTAAAAAAAGCAGGTAAGGTGGTTTTAATAACATACGTATCACTCTGTATTGTTGTGTCTGGAATGCATCACAAGGTTTTTATATATTCTATTACTGCATCGCGTTGTTGTTTGGTTAGTGCGTCACCAAACTGATGACCCGTGTTTTTATATCCAGCCTTTCGTGTGTCATACAACCATTGCTTGGGTATTTTCATTTGACCAGTGGCTAATTGATCGATATCGTCTGCCTCGCTCTGGCCATAGCGCCAACCGAGATCACGCTGATTGTAGTGCGCTTTTGAGTTACTGTTCGTGGCCAAATGGTGCCACAAACCTGGCCTGCTGGCACTGTCCAGAACGGCTCTTATAGTTGGTACACTGCCATTGTGTAAAAACGGTGCGGTCGCCCAAACACCATCGAGTGGCGGTGCGACATAACCGCGACTGGGCGCAGCCTGCGCCAGCTCCCCAAACGGGGAACGATTGAACCAATCGACATACACTTGTCCATCACCAAACGCGTAGTCGATGAGCGTGCTGTCCGTGCCTACAACATCAATGCTGATCAGTCGATTTGGGTAACTCGGATTTTCTGTGTAGGTGCCGTGACAGGTAGAACACGTGCTTTCAAAAACAGCACGCCCCCGCTCGGCCAGAGAACGATCTATCGGGAATGGATAAGCAGGTGGTTCGAGACTTTCAATGTAGGCGCGAACATCTGGTGCTATTGCATCCAGCTGGGCCACTTCCTGAATCGAGTCCGAACATAGAATGGCGGCGGTCATCATGATACTGGCATGATCACCACGGCCTTCACCCATCGAAAACATGGCGTGCTTCTTTTTCATGCGCCACCACGGTGGTACGCTAACCGGTGGAACATCTGTGGGTGGCAAAACAGTTTTTGGTTCATCTAACCACGCCATCGTTTTTGGATCGCGATGCGCCATCAATGCAAAGGTGAGATTGTTTGCAGGATTTACCCCCGCAGTTCGGGTTTGGGTATAAGGCGCGATGGCAGCAATCCGGTCAGCGAACTTCTCCCAGGCAAGGCTTGGCAGTTCACCGCTGACCAGACTGCCAGCGCGTTCAACCGCCACTGATGGATTATCAGTGAAGTCCAGAAATTCGTTGCCTAAACCGATAACCAATTCGCCAAACAATGGAGCTGCATGACAACTCAGGCAATTACTTGCACCCAGTTCGACACCATTCTCGTCAGTAATAAGATTAACGCTGTACGGTAAAGTTGCAGCACGCCCGGTGCGTTCAGGCAACGTGATGACTTGCGTTTGATCTTGCTGCGCAAACACGCTTAATGGTAGTCCGCATGACACAATGGGCTGCGTGATAAGTGCTTGCTTACCTTTGACCGAATCGCCCGAGCGTTGATCAACTTTTTCAATCACAACGTGCGCTGCAACTTCGCTCACTTGCGTACTCGGGACCACATCCTGTGCAGTGCCGACCTTGTCCTCTTTATTACAGGCACAAAGCAACATCAAACAGCAAAGATAAGTACTTGTTCGGAGCACTCGTGTTACTAGTAAATGTAGCATTAGTTCAAATAAACTATTTAACTGAAGGCTGAAGTTCCACAAAACCTGCACCCGCATGACTGCCCTCGACCAGCACAGCTTGTAATCGAGGCAGCGCACCAGCATTGAAAAGCGATGTCGGCGGACCTTGATCTATACTTGTGTGCTGAACAAAGGGCACCAGCGTTAAGCTCATGGGTGGCTCATTGTTCTGTTCGTCAATTTGCACATCGGTTCCATCGCGCGAATGTATATCGGACTCATTACTCGAATTCGTATCTGTATCGAGGCGCCATTGCGGATTCACCTCAATGTTGTCGCTAACCGAACCAACAGCTCGTAAAGAGCCGCTCGTCAGTGATGGCCCGCGACCAGATCTGCGCCTCGTTCGCAACATCTGCAAGTCTTGCCGATCATTTAGCATCAACCAGGCTCGATCTATCAGCACGGCTGAGTTATTCATAACCGGAGGCACTCCCCAACCATGCATAAACCAGCCATGACCACTTAAATTAACAACACCACTATCCAATTTGTACGTGCCGTGCACCGGCATAGCGGCCCCACTCGAGACCGAAAAAGCGTTGGTATTTTCAATTTCAGGACAGATTGCTGAATTAAACAAGGCATTGAGCTTCGGCATGGTTAGTTCATAGGAGCGATTGCAATTTTGCAGTTCGTTTATCGATGCCTCACTTTCAGCCGTTGCACGATAAGCACCGACCCAGATAGCTTGTATTGCAGAATCAGCGCCCGCAAGATCAAGAGCCACACGTTGGGCCTGTTTGTGTGTTTCGGGGCCTTTTTTATTCTGAATATTGAGTTGGTAGTCTGTTGCCACAACCTCGGAGAATTGCCACTGAGAGTCGTCAGCCTTGGCAGCACTACTGGATATTCGCACCCGGACGAACCGTTGCTGTAACGCGTAAGCATTACCCTTGGCATCAAACAAAACAGCTATCCATTGCCAATATTCGAACGGCGCTTGCACTGCGATAAATGCGCCCTGAGCAACCTCAGCATGGTTATACCCCTGCGCAGATGCGATGTCATTTGCACGTTGAATGAATGAAAAAAACAGCTCATCTTCAATTGTTCGAGTATTCAGCCACGGGGCTTCTGATTCAGATTGTGGATTCTGCCCTGAGCACGCACTGATACATCCGATCAACATACCCAGAAAAAAAGATCTTAAATTCACAAACTGCCCACCTGAGTCAATTGATACACCCTGCTGAATGCCCTCATTCCGGTATTTTCGCACGCCTGAACGTATCTCGAACTTACGCCAAAAAAATAGCGCTGACCTGATCAACTCATTTTACAAAGAGTTCGACCAGCCCGCCCGACAACATAAGACACACTTGGCAACAATTTATCAACACGGTCGTAATGACTATGCCGATGATGATCATTGGGTTAAAACAGAGAAAAAGTGCACATTTCTTCGCGTTTTGAGAGCAACCACTATGGATTGCGCTTTGGGAGCGGGCAAGACGGCCGTAATTGAGTAGAGGAAGCTGACAAAAAAGTTATGCAGCGCCAAATCAGCTTTTTAATAGAAGTCAATATGTTAATAGAACGTCACATCGATCAGTAGTCGAATTGTTACAATGGCGGGTTCCACGCGCTCGACATCAGCGCGTCTGGCAGCAAGGGATTTTACTTGCCTCCACTCCGCATTGAACAAGCAGTTTTTTAGTGCGATTTTTACGGCAGTCTGTACCGCAATTTGTACGGAAAATCTGTGCAGCAACTCGTACTGCAAATATGTGATGTCAGAGAGGAAGCGGTGGTTACACGTGAGCTAGGGGCTAATCAGCACTATACTCAGAAGCCGTTCCGTTGATTTTGACCAGTTGTGTAGGACGGATAACGAGCAATCTTGAATGAAAACTGTTAATTACATGCCTCCAGGCGGACCTATGCAAGGTTACGCTACTGTGCCAGCAACCAGTGATGCAAAAGAGTATTTGCGTTTACTGCTGCGACACAAATTCGGACTACTGCTTACCCTGCTATTGGGCATTGGCCTCGCCACTTTGTATTTGATCAGTAAAGCGCCTACGTTCGAGGCAGTCACGCTGGTACAAGTGAGTGATTCAGGTTCACTCACCAGCAGCGGCGTATCAGAGATTTACAAGCCACCAAAAGACTTGAAAGAAGAGGCAAACCTACTTCGTTCACGCAAAGTGCTTAACCCGATTGTTGACCAATACAATTTACGCAACATTGTCACACCGAACAAACTTCCGGTGTTGGGTGACATAACCCGCCGGGTACCGGCACTGGCTAGCTGGATAGGCGGTTTCGAGTTTGCTAAAGCTTACTCATGGAGCGAAGAAAAAATCGTTATAGCTGACTTATCTGTGCCAACAGAGTGGGAGGACGAAGCCCTCACCCTTACCGTGCTCGAAGGCAATAATTACTCTATATCGCGTGATGGCTTAGTGGTTATAGATCAAGCTGCGGTAGGCGAAAATATTCGTGTCGAACTGCCACCTTATACGCCGTTGAGCTTGATGATTGCTGAAATTGACGCCGCAGAAGGTGTGGAATTTTCGGTGGTGAGACAATCTTTGCCAACTACAATCGAAGATTTAAGAGAAAATTTAATTGCCGAAACCACCAATGCTCAATCGGACATGATTACCGTTAAACAGCGCGGCGAAGACCCGAGAAAAACCGCTGACCTGGTTAATTCGATTGTGCAGGAATACAGCAATGTTAAATTCAACGAAGAAACTCGTGAAGCCAGCTCAAGGCTGAAGTTCTATCGAGAAAGCCTGCCAGCAGTAGAAGCCGACTACACCGCAGCACAAGAAGCCTTGTCTCGCTACAGAGCTTCTAAAGGTAGTTATCAGCAAGACGCGCAAGTCAGATCGGCCATTGATCAAATGTCTCGTCTGGATTCTGAGCTCTCTGAACTACAAATTGAGCTTCGCCAGAAACAAAAACGCTATACCGGCGATCACCCGGATATAAAGCGCATGGAAAAAGACATTGCGGAAGTCGTGGCTGAACGTCGGAAATACGCATCACGCGCAGCCAGTGCACCAACCGTTGAACGTGATTTGGATGTATTGGAGAACGATCTTGCACGAGCCACCGATATCTACAACGATACCGCCGATGCGCTGAGCACACTCGAGCGTGACCAAGAGTCTCACGTGCCACAAGTCAAAGTGATTGACCAGGCCTTAACACCACGCAAGCCCATCTCACCAAACGCATTACTGGCAATGGTTGGCGGTACGCTTGCCACATTGTTCCTGTATATGCTTTATCTGACGTTGCGCTCTGCCCTTTCTACGGTTATTTCCGATCAGGATTCACTTGAACGTGCATCGGGCTTACCCGTGTTCATGAACATCCCGAAAAGTAGCGCCCAAAAGCGCCTGGGCAGCGCGACAACAGTTGATCCTCGACGCTTATTGCCTGGGACAACCTCCAGCAGCAAAGCGCTTGCACCTGCAGACACAAATGTTTTGGCTTTAAACAAGCCAGAAGACTATTCAATTGAGAACTTACGCGGATTACGTTCTATGCTTGAAGACGTCATGGACGGTGCAGCGAACAATGTGCTGATGATCACCAGTCCGTTGCCCAGTATGGGTAAGTCGTTTGTCAGTATGAACCTCGCGGTTTTATTGGCACAAGCTGGCAAGCGTGTACTGCTGATTGACGCTGACTACCAGCGTGGGCAGCTGCACAAAAACCTTGGTTTGGCTATGGGTCCAGGATTACCTGAGGTAGTGCGGGGTAAATCTGAACTTAAGGAAACAGTCAAAGCCACATCGGTGCAAAACTTGTATTGCATACCCCGTGGCTTCATGGGTGGTGAAGTGGGTCGTGAAATGCCCAGTGATAAAGAATTCGGCGCTTTTATGCAGGTTGTTGCGCCTCGGTTCGATATTGCCATTATCGACACGCCACCGGTATTAAGTGTTGCCACGGCAGCATCACTGGGAAAGCATGCTGGCAGCAGCATCATGGTCATCAAGGAAGGCGAAGTGAAGGAACCTCAACTGATCGAGGCCTTGAAGCGTTTGTCATTTTCAGGAGTTCGAGTGAATGGATGCATATTGAATGGATCCTCTGCTCCTACACCAAGACACTACGATTATTATCGAGAGCAAATAGACTAGGTTTTATTACCGTCAAAATGGCTGAAAAATGGCTTGGTAAATGCTGTAGACATGTCATTATTTGCTCAAGAAAACGACTGCCTCACATTACTGTGGCTGACTTGTGAATTGATGTGTCAATACCATGATCAAATCGAGTGATTTAGTGCCGTTTAGGGTTAAAATGCGACCCACGATAAACGGACTCAAACACAGATTTGAGCATCAGGGAGAAAACGGTGGCTAGCGCCAAAACAATTACAAAAAATAATATCGGTATCGCTCAGGAAATCGATTCTGCTAATGCACCCATTGTCGAAGGTCTTGCACACGAAGGCCACTGGCGTTCACTTGTCACAGTTGACAACAGCGTACTTAAACCCATTTCAGGCGTCGGCGCTGCAGCAAAACGTCTGGAAGACTTTGTTGGCGGTTCAATTGCCTTACTCATTCTATTCCCACTCATGGCGCTGATCTCGATCATCGTCAAGTTGGATAGCACTGGGCCAGCTCTGTTCTGCCAGGCTCGTAGTGGTCGTAACCGCGAAATCATCAAGGTGTACAAGTTTCGCACTATGTATCAATCTGGTAGCAACCCGGAATTCAAGCAGGCGCAAAAAGATGACCCGCGTATTACTCGCGTAGGTGCTCTTCTGCGCCGCACAAGCCTTGACGAGCTGCCTCAGCTGTTCAATGTCATACAAGGCTCAATGTCTTTGGTCGGCCCTCGTCCTCACCCGCTGAAGCTGGACGAAGACTTCAAATACGTGATTCCAGCACTAACGTCACGTTATAGCGTTAAGCCAGGCATCACCGGCTGGGCCCAGATTAATGGTTATCGCGGCGAAACAAGCCGAGTTAGCGACATGGTAGGCCGCATTGAGCATGATCGTCACTACATCAAGCACTGGAGCTTGTGGTTGGATTTCAAGATTCTTGTGATGACTGTTTTCAAAGGCTGGACGCACAAAAACGCTTACTAGGATCGAGGGCATTTTGCGTACATTGGCTTTAGGAGACATTGCCAGCAAATCGCCATAAATTAAACTCAGTACACAAATCGTATTAAAGCTAAGCGGCGTCGGCAGGTTCTACTAAGATAAACTTGCCGTCAGCCGCTTTTTTGTTGACGATCGCCTTTTTCGAGCGATAGATGCCTGAGACCCTCTCGATGGATAACGCCAACACCGATCCATTGCTGCCAAAACGCAGTTTGCTTGGATTTTACACCCACCCCGGAACCATGGAGGAGTACCTACAGCTCCTGAAAACCAGCGTGGAGAAACGTGTGCCATGCACGATTTTCTATCACAATCTGCACTCGCTATACACCTACTTTTCATCCGAGAGTTTGCGCCGTTTCTACAATGGCTCGACCGTGCTTATTGACGGCATGCCGGTGGTTTGGCTGTACAGGCTATTTGGCGTACCGCTCACAAGAGATCACCGGATTACCTACGTCGATTTTATAATCCCGATTATGCAACTGGCCAGCGACAACGGCTGGAAGGTTTATCATATTGGACAGAGCGAAGAAATTATTGAGAAAGCATTTGCTGCCATCCGCGAACAAGTGCCAGACGTCCAATTAGATTCGCACCATGGATATTTTGACAAAGAGCCTCAATGCAGTGAAAGTCTGGAGGTTATCAAAGCGGCAAATGACTTTGGCGCTAATCTGATATTCGTCGGCTTTGGTACGCCTGTTCAAGAGACATGGTTGCACGAACACAGAGACCAACTAGATGCTCAAACGGTGTTTATCGCTGGCGCTTGCATGGAGTACTTCGCTGGTACCGTTAGAACACCTCCACGCTGGATGGGAAGAGTTGGTCTGGAATGGAGCTTTCGGCTCATTGAAAACCCAAGACGGTTTGCCTTTCGATATCTTGTTGAACCGGTTTTATTAATGTTTATGCTGGCTCGTAATTGGTTTGGCGCTCGCTTTGGCGGTACCACTAACCGCTAATGAGCAAATCCGGGCGATTAACTGCACAGCAGAATGAACCGGACACGTCGGCGCCCACCTCCGTCATGGAAAAATTTCAAAAACTCTTCTCATCTCGTTATGCGTTAGCCGTTGGTGCGCAAGCGATTATGAGTGGGTTTCATTTCGGTCTTAATATTTTTTTGGTTCGGCTTATCACGCCAGACAACTATGGTATTTACGCTTATGCGTTTGTGTTGTCATTGTTTGCATCGGCGGTCAACAATGCGCTTATATCAACACCACTCACTGTTTATACCCCAGTAGTAAAAAACACAGAAGAGCGCCACAAACAAGAAGCCATGTTCAGCACATTGAACTTGATGCTGTTTGTATCGCTGGTTTGCATGGGGGTTGTGTACGGATTTATGTCCGAAGTTGCTCGTCCCATTACCCTGTCCGTTACCTTGTTTGTGGCCACGTATTCAGCTCGGCAATTCAGCCGTAGTTTTGGCTACGCGAGACTAAAACCACTTATCACTGCCAGCGGCGACATAGCCTACGTAGTGGCAGGCGTTTCATTCATTGCGTTCGTCATGCTGACCGGTGGCAACACCTTAAACGTAAGCCAAGCGCTGCTCTCATTAGCAGCGGCCAACATGGTAGCGATGTTTATTGAACGGTGGCGACTTCACGGTTTAAATCGACGATGGCTTACGTTTGCCAACATCAAAAACTATGGCCAGGTTTGGACGCAGTCTCGCTGGGCATTGGTGGGCGCACTGACAACACTGTTTCTGGGTCAGGCGCACGGCCTTATCGTTACATGGGCTCATGGCCCCAAAGCATTTGCACCGCTGGCTGCTGGCATGGTCTTGTTTGGGCCTGTGCGTATCGCCCTAATGACCTGGCAAAACATGGTTAAGCCAGAGTTAGCCGTTGCATTATCAGAAAATCGTGGTGAAGCTGTTAAAAAGCAAATTAAAAAAAGCGCTGCGCTGATGGCAGCTGCAGTGGTCGCATTAGGTATTTGTCTGTGGCTGGCCTGGCCTCAAATACACAGTGTTCTTTACTCAAAGCAGTATTCAGATCAGCCCATGGGCTACATTGTGTGTGTATGGGCAGTAATTACCTTATTTGCAGCTATATACAATGCACCCAGTGCGGCCTTGCAAGCCATGCGTGATTTTCGGGTACTGGCGATGGCCAGTGTCTATGGCGCGGTTGTCAGTGGCGTTCTGGTCACCGTTCTGTTGTACTTGTTCAACCCTGAATCAACGCTCTTGGCCATTTTGGCTGCCGAGTGCTTTATGGCCGTTTATCTAACGCGCGTCATGCTTAACCATTTAAAAAAGGATTGGCAGTGAAAACGGTTTTGTGTGTATGCACCTATCGCCGACCTGAGGGTTTGCGAAAATTGCTGGAAAGTTTGACTACGTTATCGGGTACCGACGGTATGCAGATTGTGGTAGTTGATAATCACGCCGATGGCGATGGCGCTGCCGTGTGTCAGCAGTTACCCGGCGACTATCCGTTTAAAGTGTATGCGTCAATTGAACCGCAGGCAGGGATTTCTCCTGCGCGTAACAAAGCGGTCAATACAGCGCTGGCGCTTAACCCAACTTTTCTGGCATTTCTGGACGACGACGAACTACCCAGCACAGATTGGCTTAGCGAACTTCTGAGGGTACAAAGCAGCACTGGTGCGGATGTTGTAGGTGGACCGACATTGTCAGAATTTCCACCCGACGTGGACGAGAGCGTGAAACAAAACCCCTACTTCGGCGCTGATTTGAGCATTGCCGATATGGCGCCTTGTCAGTTACAAGCCGCTGGTAACTTTCTCATCAAGGCCGAGATTATCGCACCGTTGGCACCTGCATTTTTTCATCCGGCATTCGCCCAATCCGGCGGAGAGGATTTAGCATTTTTCACCCAACTGGCAAAGCATGGCGCGTCGATGCACTGGGCTGCCAATGCCGTCGTATTTGAGGCGGTACCACCAAGCCGACTCACTCAAAGCTGGATGAAATCACGGGTTGTGAACATCGCTAATTCAAGGGTCAGAGTCATGCAAATGCTTGAACCCGGGCTTAAACCCGCGCTAGTGAGAGGAGCGAAAACCGTTGCATTAGGTTCGGTTGCCGGAATCCAATCGCTGTGCGCACTGATCGTACCCAAAATGCGAGAACCCGCCCGAATGATGCGATGGAAGTTCTGGGGAAAACTGAGCGCACATCTGCGCATGGCCACCACCCGTGGGGAGGGACACTAATGTCAACCAAGCCTCGCTTCTCAATTGTTATTCCAACCTACAACCGAGCCAATTCTGTTGAGCAAACGCTTGCTGGTTGCTTTGCACAATCGTTCAAGGATTTCGAGATAGTCGTTGTCGACGATGGCTCAAGCGATGACACGCTGGAAGTGTTACAGAACATTGATGATAAAAGACTGGTTGTGGTCGCACAAGAAAATGCTGGCCCAGCTGCTGCGCGTAACCACGGCATGCGAAAATCACGCGGCGAATACATTGCATTTTTAGATTCTGACGATGTGTGGTTTCCGGATTTTTTACAACAAGCAAACGACGCCTATGCACAAAACCCTCATCAGGTTTTGTACGGCCAGATCATCGTTGATCGTGGTGTCGGTCGGTATTGGGTCAAGCCTGATATTGCGATGGGTAAAGACGAGCCCATATTCGATTACTTGTACATCAAGGGTTGTTTTATACAAACCAGCACTATGGTGATGCCTGCCGCACTGCGTGATTCAGTCACGTGGGACGAATCCGTTACCTTTGGTGATAACGATCAGTTTGCGATTGATTGTTGGCATACCGGCATCGAATTTAGCATGATGGCTAAACCCATGACCTTGTATGCAGATGTGATTAGCAGCGATGCCTTATCACAACTACCACTATTTGATGGTACCTCTGAAAAGTACACCAACTTTTTTGACTGGATGGAAACACAACGCCAGCACATGAGCGAAGAAGCATGGCATGGATTTAGAGCACGCTTTGAAAGCGTTGGTCTGGCCCGCTCTGCCCCGATAAAAAGTTTTAAATTACTGTTGGCTGCGCGCAAAGCTGGTGCAATGAGTTCAAAAGGAATTTGCAGGCAATTAGTGCAGAACTATGCACCTCGGTTGTATCGACGCCTTGTCGATCAGTACGTACGCTTGCGTGGCCAAACACTCAACGCCATTGACACCTGATGTCTCTGGCAACCCTTCATAGCGCCTACAAAGTTTCACTACTGGCAACAGTGGTGCTGCTGTTGGCCTTGATTCAAGGCACCAGCACAACATTGTCATTGGTTTATAACCTGGCTCCATCACTGGAACCTGCTATCAGTGCGCTATGGGGTCTTACGTACTTGCTGGCCATCGTTGGACTGCTAATGAACTTTGGCATCAATTGGATTACCTGGCTGGTTCGTTACCGCTTGTTGCTCACCATTTTGCTCATTGGCACGGCATTTTCTGCCATGTGGTCATTTGACACTGCATTGACCATGGAACGAACGGTTCATTTATTCGGGTCCACGCTGATTGCTTTTTACATTGGCTTTACGATTCCGCTTACGCGCATTTTGACTGTCACGGCAATCGTGTTTAGCACACTCATGGCTATCAGCATTGTTGCCGCCATTGCCTTGCCTGATGTTGGCATTGAAAACTACGAAGGCAAAGACGTCTGGCGCGGCGTTATGGCTTCAAAAAACACATTGGGTTTTTGGTCTGCAATGACTGTCCTGGCTTGTGCCGTGTCTATGGGCAATGCTCAAACACTGGGTAAAAAGGGTTTGTGTTTCCTTGGCATGGCCTTCGGTTTAACTGCACTGGTGTTCAGCTCTTCTGCAACCTCATTACTTGCACTTGTTGTCAGTGGTTTAGTCATGAGCTATTTGTATGTTGCGTTTCGTTTTAATTTGGGTCTGATATCAACTTTGGTGCTCGGTGTGCTATGTACGATTTTAATCGGATTTGCTTTTTACAATATTAATACTGCCGAACTCATTGGCCGCTCCAGTGATTTAACCGGCCGCGGTGACGTGTGGCAACAGACTTGGGACTTGATACTCGAAAAACCGTTAACCGGCTTCGGATACGGGACTATCTGGTACCCCACGCCTGATTCATTGCGCATACAACAAGAGCTCACCGACTTCTCCTGGGTTGTTTACCACGCGCACAATGGACTGTTGCAACTCGCGTCAGAAATCGGCATACCGCTCACAGCATTAGCTGTGCTTATGATTGTTCAGCAACTAATCGAGATCGTTTATTGTCAATACCAACGTCAGCAAGCAGGCGTTTTGTTTGTGTTGGGGTTTATGGTTGCGCTGTTGATCAGTAACTATTCTGAAGCTCGGCTTGTGGTTAATCGCGAGTTGTATTGGATATTTTTCGTGGCACTGCCAATAAGCATGTTACAGCAAGTCACTGTCAAGGCCACCGGCGCTCAGTTCTATCCCATGCCGGCGCACTTGCACAAGCGCACCAGAGAAAAGCAAGCGACCAATGCCACTGACCGAGAGCACAGGCAGGAACTAAAACGCCGCTTAAAGAGTCGATACGATGAACAATCCGGAAACGATGAAAGCGTCATCGAAGGTGTATCTGCTGTCTCTGGCAGTGAGCGTGCTATGACAATACCGACTGATGAACAACTAGACGAACAAATAGACGAACAACGCGAGCGTAAGCTATCTCGCAGACAGAAAAAAACAGGCTCTTAGTTTAGACGATGAATAAGACTTTTTTGATTACGGGCGGAGCAGGTTACATCGGTTCTCACATGACACAGTATCTGACGGCTGCTGGCAATAAAGTTATTGTATTTGACAATCTTGGCCGAGGCAATGCTGATGTCGTCAAAAGTGCAGAATTAGTAGTGGGCGACCTCCTTGATAGTGCACAGTTAGCTTCTGTGTTCAAAGAAAACGATGTCGAAGTAGTGATGCACTTTGCAGCTTTTGCCTATGTTGGCGAATCAGTACAAAGGCCAGACATGTATTATCGCAATAACGTACTGGGGACATTAAACTTAATCGATGCTATGCGTGCTCACGGTACAAATAACTTGGTTTTCTCCTCGACCTGCGCAACCTATGGCCAACCTGAGACTTTACCCATCACTGAAGCTACACCCCAAAACCCAGTCAATCCTTATGGCCAATCAAAGTTGATGGTTGAACAAATTCTTAAAGACTACGGTAAAGCGTTTAATTTTAGGAGTATAGCTCTTCGCTACTTTAATGCTGCAGGGTGCGCAGAGGATGGTTCGCTAGGTGAGAGACACGATCCTGAGACACACTTGTTGCCTTTAGTACTTTTCGAAGCACTCCGTATTAAAGCCGGAGGCAACCCCAAAGACACAAAATTGAAAGTGTTCGGAAGTGATTTTGATACACGGGATGGCACATGTATTCGCGACTACATCCACGTCAGCGATTTATGCTCAGCTCACTCGGCAGCCTACAATTACATGTTGCTCACACCAGAACTAGGGGCTGAACAATTCAACTTAGGAACAAACAGTGGCTATACAGTCCTAGAGATTATTGAAGCTTGCAAGGATATCACCGGTGTAGATATTCAATACAACCTAGTAGAACGCCGCGACGGCGATCCACCTGAGCTTGTTGCAAACGCAACGGCGGCGATGGACAAACTGCAGTGGCAACCTGAATTTACCGATATCGAACTTAGTTTGCAGCATGCCTGGGATTGGTTTTCAAAACATCCACCCACTAATCTGTAGACCTGGTAATAACGAAAACATGATTGACAACCTCTATTGATTGCACAATCAACAGTGCGCGGGCATTTGACTGCACAAGCGATCTTCCGTAGAAACGGATTACCATTTGCAATACTTAAATTTTCCAGGCGACTCCATTGTTTTCAAAAACGAAATTAAATAGAACCTCAATCACAACGCTGAGTGTCAGCGTGCTAATTGCTACAGCAGTTGGTGTACTCGGCTTCATGCAGGTTCACGCAAATTCATCAAGCAACCGACCTGGCAACGTACCTGAAGTTCTGGCCGACAACTGTTGGGTTGAAAGTTTTACCGACGATTTCGACAAGCTGGATTTATGGGATGCTCAAACCAATAGCGGTCAATGGAAAACCAGCTACATCTGGCCGCGCGACGCAATTATCAACAGCGAACTGCAATACTACGTTGACGAAAAAGAACACGGCGTATCACCTTTTAGTGTGAACGATGGCGTGCTATCAATCACTGCCAACAAAACCCCGGACGCGCTTAAAGGACAGGTCAATGGTGCGCAGTATATCTCTGGTGTGCTTACCACTGAAAACGGATTCTCACAACAATACGGGCGTTTTGAAGCACTGGCGCAAGTACCCGCTGGTCGTGGCTTATGGTCGGCATTCTGGTTATTGCCCAGCTTTGATCAATGGCCACAAGGGGTCGCCATATTGCCTGAAATTGATGTTATGGAGCACATCGGGCACGAACTAAACACCTTTCACACCACTCTGCACACCAACCAAAACGGGGCTTTTGAATCACACCCGTACGATCACTCATTTAAGAACGACATAACTGAAAACTTTCACTTGTATACAGTTGTCTGGACACCAGAGTACGTTAATTGGTATTTTGACAAGCGTTGGGTAGCATCACATGAAACCCCAAAAGACTTTACTCGTCCGGTGCATTTTCTGTTGAATCTGGCGGTCGGTGGAACCTGGCCCGGAGCGCCTGACAGCAACACCGAATTTCCTGCTAATTATCGGATAGACTATGTAAAGGCGTTTAAGAATAGCGATCAATGCTGATGCAGAGCTTAAATTGATGCGGTGGTTTTTGCGAATAACAGGGTTTGTTTTCATCTTTTACCTGCTGCCAGCAGGTTGTATGTTTGCGCAACACAAAGTGGGCAATGACAGACAATCCTGGTTTGAGTTACGTCGAGACAGCAGTGAGCAAGCCCCACCAGCTTCCGATACTGACGAGGCTGTTGTACAGGTCTACGCAGCTCGGGCCGCACGATGGCGGGGCTCATTCGGTGTGCACACCTGGGTGGTAACGAAGCGCCAATCGGAAAACCGTTACACCAGAATGGAAGTCATTGGCTACAACTTACGATGGGGAAACGACACAGTGAGAATTCGTGGCGGTTCACCTGACGGATACTGGTTTGGCAATCGACCTTATTTGTTACGCGATATACGAGGTGCTGACAAGGTGGATGCCATTATAGACCGGCTGCATACTGCTGCCGAAGCCTACCCCTACAATCACACTTATCACGTGTGGCCCGGCCCTAATAGCAATACGTTTACCGCTTTACTGGCCCGCGCTGTACCAGAGCTGCGTCTCGAATTACCGTCTACAGCCATTGGCAAAGATTTCGTTGAATGGCCTCAGACAATTTCTATATCCCCGTCTGGCACCGGAGCCCAGCTCTCGCTAAAAGGTTATGGTGGATTGCTTGTGGGACTCGAAGAGGGCCTGGAAGTCAATGTGTTGGGGCTGACTGCTGGCATAGACTTATATCCACCAGCGCTTAAATTGCCCGCCGTTGGACGGATTGGATTCTCTGACTACAAACGATTTGACGAAACTGATCTGCCTGAGTAGTGCATCGCGTTATTGCATCACCCCTGTTGTCAGTTTTTATATTTATGTAGTAAGGCACTATCAATGTGACAGTAGTCGTCGGGACACCGGGTCAAACGATCTTGATGCTCAGACTCACTGGGTACGTAGTTTGTCAAAACCATTACTTCAACCGCGATTCGCTCACGATCTGACCGGGAGTCAATAAATTGCTTCGCTTGTTCCAGATCATCTGAATGGCGGCTGTAAACCCCGGTGCGGTATTTTAATCCGACATCAATGCCTTGCTGATTGACGCTGTAAGGGTCAATAATTTCAAAGAGGTAAGGCATCAACCCTTTCACTGACTGACGCTCCTTATCAAACTCTACCCGCACACACTCCGCGTAGCCGTCGTATTCGCCCCTGGTAGTTTTATGGGTGCCGTTGGCCCGTCCTGCCTCTGTGGAAATGACACCTGGAACATGTCGAAAATATTCCTGTACCCCCCACAGGCAGCCGCCGGCAAAATAGATTTCGTTGATAGTGCTCATTTATCGCTGACAGTCAATGCACTCGCTGTAAGACAATTTGAACAGAAAACAAAAATACCTTTGCCGCTCATAAGGCGATTATCCAACTCAACCACTGGGTGCAATCCGCGCCCAAAGCGTTCTTAGCCGGTTTTAACCTTAGTAGCTTAACAACTTGCCGTTCCTTAACCAACAATGCTATTGACCGACAAGAGGTGCAACTACAGAGTAAAGCAACTTGTAACCTGTGTTAAGGCTTATTTCATTGATCACAGGTTCAGCGGAAATCACGCCAGTCTGCGGTGACAGCGGCCCTTTGGCTGGATCGATTTGCGAATACACAGCAAATGCACACAACACCAGGCCAACAATCAATAACGGAAATGCTGATAACGCAGACAGTGAAAAACGATACAGTCGATTGGTTTCCAGACGCGCCCAGTAAGCGATAATAATGAGTACGCAGAGTACAACACCAATGACAGCTGGAATCATATAAGAAGACCACAACGATGCAATCAGGGACACAGGGTCGCTAATTGCGCTGAGTTCTTGCAGTGACGGCCGAACACCCTGCTCAACCATAAAGTATGGTGTGATGAGTTCTGTGAGCAAAATAAACAACATGCCCAGCATCAAAAACAAGATGACCAGACCCTTAGCCAAGGCTCGACCAAAGCCGAACATGCCAATCAAACAACCGAATAAAATCACGGGTATAAGCAACAGACCAATCAGTGCCAGGTCATAGCGCAGGCCCATCAAGAATACGTTCACAAAGGAATTGGTATCCAATACTTTGGGAAACTGCCAAAGCACGTAAGCTGCACGAACCATGGTCAGCAGAAAAATGCTGATAAACAGAAACAGCACTAAATGCCGTAACAAGTGTGTGGCTGGTAGCTTTGATTTCATGTGGTTACAACCAAATTTAAAATAGTAGCTATTGATTCAGCTGCTGAGTATAACAGCGTAATATAGACACAGAATCTGCTTTGACAGTGACTTCATCGTCTATCGCAGTGGCCTCTTGCTGCTCATCATCAGTATTTAAAAGTAATTCCCACTGTGTTCCCAATGGAGGCAATGGCATCAAACGGAAACTCACTGGCGACTGAGTAAAATTAAACAAGATTAATATTGCATCATCTTGTTCGTGTTGACCTTGTGCATCCACATAGTCACTGGCATCGCTTGGCAGTAACATTCCTAAAAACGGCTGTTCATCGTTATGCCAGTCAGCATCAGACATTGGTTCTGTCCGACTATTGAGCCACAGCACATCAGGTATATCTGTCGACCTGCTTTGTTTGTCGGCATGCAAAAAATGTGGTCGACGTAAAACTGACTGCGTTCGTCGTATGGCAATCAATCGACTGACAAACGATTGCAATACTCGATCAGCTCGTCGTGCTCGCCAATCGACCCAACCAATGGCATTATCTTGACAGTACGCGTTATTATTGCCTTGTTGCGAATTTCCAATTTCATCACCGGCCAGCAACATCGGCACCCCTTGAGACACCATTAGACAAGTCAATAAATTTCTTTGCTTTCGTTGCCGAATGGCGTTAATGCCGGGGTCATCAGTCAAGCCTTCATGACCACTGTTGGATGAGAAGTTTGCTCCGTGACCATCACGGTTGTCTTCGCCATTGGCACCATTATGTTTGTGCGCATAGCTCACCAGGTCATGCAGAGTAAATCCATCGTGCGAGGTAATAAAATTGAGGCTAGACAAGGGGCTACGTTGAGCCCATTCGAATAAATCACTGCTGCCCAGCAAATGTTTGGCAAACTCGGGGAGCAAACCGGTTTCGCCACGCCAGAGTTTTCTCATTGAATCACGATAACGATCATTCCATTCTGACCAGCCACGCGGGAATTGACCCAACTGATAACCACCCAGGCCAATGTCCCATGGTTCTGCAATCAGTTTCGTGTTAGCCAGCTGCGGATCCTGACCCAATGCATCAAAGAAACCACAGCCACGATCAAAACCATATTGTTCCCGACCAAGCACTGTCGCCAAATCAAATCGAAAACCATCCACACGCATGTCGACAGCCCAGTAACGTAAACTGTCCAGCACCAATTGCATCACTCGTGGGTGAGCAACATTAACGGTATTACCAGTGCCAGTATCGTTTTGATAGTACCGTTTGTTTTCCCTCAATTGATAGTAAGAAGCGTTATCGATACCTCTGAAACTTAAAGTGGGTCCCATCTCGTTGCCTTCGGCGGTGTGGTTATACACCACATCCAAAATCAGCTCGATACCAGCACGATGCAACCCACGCACCATACTTCTAAATTCTAAAATCGGGTCGGCCATTGCATAGCGATTAGCTGGTGCGAAAAAAGCCAAGGTGTTGTAGCCCCAATAATTAGTTAAACCATGTTCAATCGTGAACTGTTCATCAACAAATGCATGGACTGGCAACACTTCAACGGCAGTCACTCCCAGATTGGTTAAATGGCGCACCACTGCGTTAGAGCCAAGCGCGCTATAGGTACCTCGGCGGCGACCAACCAAACCGGGAAAATAGCGAGTCAGGCCTTTAACGTGTGCTTCATAAATGATGCTGTCTTTTAAGGGTGTGTGTGGCTGTTTATCATTGCGCCAAACAAAGGAGTTATCCACCACAACGCTTTTAGGGACAAACGGTGCACTGTCGCGATCATCAAACGACAGGTCGGCATCTGGATGGCCCACTTGAAAACCAAACAGCTCATCGCTCCAGGTCAGCTCTCCCCGCAGCTCGCGTGCGTATGGATCAATCAGTAGTTTGTTGGCGTTAAAACGATGGCCGTTATGTGGCTCATAGGGACCATGAACCCGAAATCCGTACACCTGCCCCGGCACAGCATCAGGCAGATATCCATGCCAGGCATCATTGGTTTTTCCCGGTAATTCAAGACGGGCAATTTCATCGCTGCCCGACTCGTTGAACAGACAAAGCTCAATTTTGCTTGCGTGAGCTGAGAATATCGAAAAGTTGACACCAGCCGCATCTGGCGTTGCCCCGAACGGCGCTGGCCGTCCGGGCAAAAGTGCTTTAAAGCTTGGCTGTTGGCCTATAGCGGCGTACCTAGGGGAGACAGTTTCCATATGTCCCTATTGTAGTCGCGCATAGTACGATCTGTGGAAAAACGTCCACTGTTAGCGGTATTTAACATACACATACGTGTCCATTTGGCCCGATCAGCCCAACACTGAGACACTCGGTCTTGCGCATCGAGGTACGCTGGCAGGTCTGCAATGGTCATCCATGGGTCATCACCACTGCACGCAGCATCAATGGCTACCCGCAATAGCTCCCCATCGCCACAATCAAACATACCAGACGAAATTGCGTCCAATATGGCTTTGATTCTGTCCTCCACGGCAATCACAGCAGACGGTGAATAGTTAGATCGCAAGGCCTCCACTTCTTCCACATTGAGTCCGAAACGGAAAAAGTTTTCTTCACCAACGGCTTCCAGAATTTCAACATTAGCGCCATCTAACGTGCCGATGGTCAAAGCACCGTTCATCATGAATTTCATGTTACCTGTGCCAGAGGCTTCTTTTCCCGCTGTGGATATCTGCTCAGACAAGTCAGCCGCAGGCGCAATGACTTCCATCGCTGACACGTTGTAGTCAGGCAGAAATACCATGCGTAATTTATCTCTTGTACGCGGATCTTCATTGATGACTTTCGCCACGTTATTAATCAGCTTCACAATGGCTTTAGCCATGTAATATCCGGGTGCGGCTTTTCCTGCAATAAGCACAAAACGTGGCGCAGCCCCATCATCAGTGCCATTGATTATTTGCAGATAACAATGAATCGCATGCATAGCGCACAGCAACTGCCGCTTGTATTCATGCATGCGTTTAACCTGGATATCAAAGACCATATCGGTAGACACTTGCACACCCGTCCGCTCTTCAACCAGTTTTGCCAGGCGTGCTTTATTGTGTACTTTTACGTCAAACCAACGTTGTTGCAACGACGCATCATCCGCCATTGGAATAATGCGTTCGAGTTGGTCCAAATCATTGACCCAGGCAGTACCTATTTGCTCATTAAGCAACGCACGCAGGTGCGGGTTGCAATGGGCTAACCAGCGGCGCTGAGTTACACCATTGGTCTTGTTGTTAAAACGTTCGGGCCACAAGCTGTAGAAGTCGTTAAACAAGCCTTTTTGCAGCAGATCAGAATGCAGTTGTGCAACACCGTTAATAGAAAAGCTGCCCACAATCGCAAGATTCGCCATGCGAACCACAGGAGCCTCGTCAAAAGAAACAATGGACATGTGCGCCTGCTTAGTTACATCACCTGGCCATTTGCGCGCAACCTGCAGTAAAAAACGACGATTAATTTCTTGTATGATTTCTATGGGTCGTGGTAGCAAACCCTGCAGCATACCTAAAGACCAACACTCCAACGCTTCGGGAAGCAAAGTATGGTTGGTATACGCCATGCAGGATGTCACCACGCTCCACGCATCATCCCAAGTCATATTGTGTTCATCAATGAGTAAACGCATCAGCTCAGCCACGGCCAAGCTAGGGTGCGTATCGTTCATCTGGAAACAATGCTTTTCGGCAAAGCCGTCAAAGTTGTCATGGCTGGTCAGCCAAACTCGAATGGCATCCTGTAAACTGGCAGACACCAGAAAGTACTGCTGACGCAATCGCAATACTTTGCCGTTCTCGCTACTGTCGTTGGGATACAACACCATGGTGATGTTTTCCGCGTCCGTTTTGCCAGACACCGCTTCCGCATAACCTCCAGCATTAAATTCGGACAGATCGAATTCGTCTGTGGCCGAAGCCGACCACAACCGCAAGGTATTCACAATGTCGTTACCGTGACCCGGTATAGGCACATCGAATGGCACAGCCAGCACTTCATCATGGGTCACCCATTTTCGCCTGTCCGGTGAAGTACCTGATTGATCGGGCTCTACATGTCCGCCAAAACGAACCACGCATGTATGCTCTGGTCGCTCTATCTCCCAAACATGACCATCTCGCAGCCAGTTATCCGGCTTTTCTATCTGATGTCCATTTTCGATCTCCTGGCGAAACATACCGTAGCGATAACGTAATCCATAACCGGTCACCGGCAACGCAAGAGAGGCACAACTATCGAGGAAACAAGCAGCCAATCGTCCCAGACCACCATTGCCCAAACCAGCATCACGTTCGAGTACTTCAAGATCTTCAAGCTCCATGCCCAACTGATTCAACGCCTGGCGAACCGGTTCAACGAGCTCCAGATTTTGAATAGCGTTCGACAAGGAGCGCCCCATCAAAAATTCTAATGACATGTAACACGTCTTTCGGGTATCCCGACTTTCTGTTTCAGCTCGCGTCACACGCCACTGATCCATCAGCCGATCACGCACCGCCAGTGCCAGTGCCTTATACAATGCCTCGGGTGCTGCATTATCAATATCACGGCCCAGGGTGAGCGAGAAATGCTGCACGACTGATTTTTGTAAGGCATCTTCATCGCCACTGAGCGTCGCCTTTTCAGAATGCCAATCACCCTTGGCTGATAACAGCTCACTGGCGTAAGTTTGGTCGGTTTTTGCAACAGAATTTGAGCTTTTAGGCATGATGTGTTTTGTGACTTGGTCGCGATTAATTTGATTTTTGAGAGCTGTTAGCTTTAGATCCCCACTTATTATCGCAGTTATCGGCCCAATAAAGAATTTTTAAAATAACTTTGCCACAACAAGATTACGTTATATGCTGAATCCTCAAAGATAGAGAAAAGGTGTTATGACTCAAACAGATGAAAGGAACATTTCCAGGTTAACCTCAGAGACGTTTGCCCTGATTCTGGCAGGCGGACAGGGTAGCCGTTTATATGACCTGACACACTGGCGAGCAAAGCCAGCTGTTCCGTTTGGTGGCAAATTTCGGATTATCGATTTTCCTCTGTCCAATTGTATTAATTCAGGCATTCGACGCGTTGGCGTGGTAACCCAGTACAAATCACATTCCCTGGTGCGCCACATTATGCGCGGCTGGTCTGGCTTTAAAGCGGAGTTTGGAGAATTCGTCGAAGTACTACCCGCATCCAAACGCATCGATGAGGATTGGTATAAAGGCACAGCGGACGCTGTCTTTCAGAATCTGGATATCATACGACGACAAAAACCGGAATTTGTGCTGATACTCGGTGGCGACCACATTTACAAAATGGACTACGGGCCGTTGGTTGCAGCTCAAGTTAAAAAACAAGCCGACATGACGGTTTGCTGCATTGAGGTATCCGCAGAAGAAGCAGCGGGAGCTTTCGGGGTGCTCACTGTTGACGACACAGGACGCATCATCGACTTCAACGAAAAACCTGAAAAACCGGCAGAAATTCCAGGTAAACCAGGACGGGTACTGGCATCAATGGGAAACTATGTATTCAATACAGAGTTTTTGTACGAGCAGTTAGTCATCGATGCAGACGAACCAAAAAGCACACACGATTTCGGTGGCGATATCTTGCCTAAGCTGGTTGACAAATACCGCGTATATGCCTACCCCATGGGTCAGGGCGACGGCCGTAACTACTGGCGTGATGTTGGAACAGTTGATGCGTTTTGGGAGGCCAACATGGAGTTGCTGGAGTTCGAGCCTGACCTCGATCTTTACGATAAACAATGGCCTATTTACACAAATCAGGAGCAAGCTCCACCGGCGAAATTTATCCACAATGATGATGACCGGCGTGGCACAGCGATAAACTGCATGGTGTCTGGTGGGTGCATTATATCTGGCTCAAAGATTCAAAATTCCTTGTTGTTTTCAAACGCACATATCCATTCCTACTCGACAATAGAAGACTCAGTGATTTTGCCCGATGTCAGCGTGCACCGAAACTGTAAAATTCGCCGTGCAATACTTGATGTTGGCTGTGAAATACCACCTGATACGCAAATTGGCTATGACGTTGAAGCAGACAAGGCTGCAGGTTTTCGAATTTCCGAAAATGGCATAACTCTTGTGACGCCAGACCATCTCGGTCAGAGTTTGCACCGAGTACGCTAGTGAACACTTTTTAAGCTTTTTAGGCTACCCAAGCCCAACATGTTGCACTCACCACATATCTGCATGCTTGCAGCAGAAAACGATGTCATTCCAGGTGCCAAAGTCGGTGGTATTGGCGACGTGCTACGCGATATTCCAAAGGCGCTGGCAGGTAACGGTGCTCAGGTCAGTGTGATCATACCTGCCTACAATGCGTTTCATTTATTGCCAGAAGCAAAACTGATCGACTCAGCAACTGTAGCGTTTGCCAACAAAAACGAAACCGTACAACTGTTTGAGTTATACGCCGGTCGCGACTCAGGCGTGCGCTATCTTGTTTTACAACATGAGCTACTTGGCGCTTGCGGTGCGGGCTCTGTCTATTGCAACGATGTCAGCGATCGCCCTTTTGCAACCGACGCAAATAAGTTTGCCCTGTTTTGTGCAGGCGCATTGCAATTGCTGGTTGATGGTGCTGTCGGTGAGTTTGATGTTTTGCATTTACACGATTGGCATGCAGGCTTTGCCAGCATATTGCGTGAGTTCGACCCTCGCTTTGCTTCACTGAAAACCAAGCGCTGTGTGTTTAGTATTCACAATTTAGCGCTTCAGGGTATCCGACCCTTAGAGGACGATGAATCCTCGCTGACCTTTTGGTACCCCGATCTGCAGTTTACCACCACGACAATAGTTGACCCACGCTGGCCAAATTGCGTTAACCCGGTTGCCGCCAGCATTCGCCTTGCAGACAAGGTACACACTGTCTCTCCTTCTTATAGTTTAGAAATAATCCGGGCCAATGCGCCACGACGTGGTTTCCACGGGGGTGAGGGACTGGAGCGTGATTTACAGCAGTGTGCTGCGCGCAATGATTTAGTCGGCATAACCAATGGTATCGATTACGACACGCCAGTGAAACAGCGCATAGACTGGCCAGCTTTGATGACAAGCTTTAGCGACATAATTTTAAAATGGCTGGGTGAAAGCGCCACCATCAATACCGCAGACTACCTGGCTCATCAGCGCACACAACAATGGCTAAAGGAAGAGCGTCCTCAACACATCCTGACCAGCGTTGGGCGATTAACAGACCAGAAAATGGCATTATTGTTGGCCGAAACTTCTCGAGGCAATACGGTGCTCGACGAGCTGCTGGAAAATTTGAAAGGCTCAGGTGTGCTCATTCTATTGGGTTCCGGTGATACTGAGCTGGAAGCCATTTGTCGACGCAGCGCATCCCTGCAGACCAACTTTATGTTCCTGAACCGTTATGACCAAACGCTTTCAGATTTAATTTTTGCAAACGGCGATGTGTTCCTGATGCCAAGTTCATTTGAACCTTGCGGCATTAGTCAAATGCTGGCTATGCGTCAAGCCCAGCCGTGTATCGTGCATGCTGTTGGTGGCTTGCGTGATACAGTTTCAGACATGCAGGATGGTTTTCATTTTGACGGTGACTCTGTTTCGGAGCAAGTTCAGAACTTTCAGCTTTGCACCAACAAAGTACTAGATATGCGCGAACACAAACCAAAACAATTTCAACATATTGCACAAGCCGCCCAGCAAAAACGTTTTTACTGGAGCGACAGTGCAAAACAGTATCTAACCGAGCTTTACGCATGAGCGATTCAGTGAACTTATCGTCCGCCCTTCCATCTGCAATAGGTGAGCTCGATTATCACTTGTTTGGTGAGGGCACTCATCAGCAGCTTTATAAAATTCTTGGCTCACATCTGACCACCATTAATGGTGTGGACGGTGTGCACTTCGGACTATGGGCACCTAATGCTAAGAGCGTCAGTGTTGTCGGAGCATTTAACCAGTGGGACGGCAATGTTCACCGTATGCGAAAGCACGAAAGCACGGGTATATGGGATATCTTTGTTCCACATATTGGCAATATCACGCTGTACAAGTATGAAGTTATCGGCCAAGCGGGAAACTTGCTGCCACTGAAAAACGATCCATTTGCCAGCTATTTTGAGCAAGCACCTGGTAACGCATCAATCGTTTTCAATTCACGCTTTATCTGGTCTGATGATCAATACCTGGAACAACGCGCGAAGCGCGAACCGACGACATCCCCGATGTCTATCTACGAAGTACATGCAGGCTCTTGGCGACTTAACGATAACGGGCTGCCATTAACCTATCGTGAGCTGGCAGACACACTAGTGGCCTATGTGAGTGACAATGGTTTCACTCATGTCGAGCTCTTGCCCATAACCGAGCACCCTTTCACTGGCTCCTGGGGATACCAGCCCATCGGTTTATTTGCGCCAACATCTCGATTCGGCAGTCCAGATGATTTTCGTTATTTTGTTGACCAATGCCATGCAAACAACATCGGTGTCATCATCGATTGGGTACCAGCCCACTTTCCGACCGACGAGCACGGTTTGGGGATGTTTGATGGCACCCATTTATTTGAGCATGCCGACCCCAGGCAAGGCTTTCACCAGGATTGGGAAACCCTGATCTTCAACTATGGTCGTCGCGAAGTTGCCAACTATCTTTATAGCAATGCGGTGTACTGGATAAAAGAATTTCATATCGATGGTTTGAGAGTCGATGCTGTTGCATCAATGCTATACCTCGATTACTCCCGCGAAGATGGTCAATGGATTCCCAACGAACATGGCGGCCGCGAAAATCTGGAGGCCATCGCTTTTCTAAAACGAATGAATGAGCTGGTGCATCTTGAAGGCGGTATTACCCTGGCAGAAGAATCAACTTCGTTTCCAGGTGTCAGTCATCCAACTTATGCCGACGGATTAGGCTTTACGTTTAAATGGAATATGGGCTGGATGCATGACTCGCTCGATTACATTACCAAAGACCCGGCGTACAGAAAGTACCATCAGAACAGCCTTACATTCGGCTTGCTTTATGCGTTTAGCGAAAATTTCCTGCTGCCTATTTCGCATGACGAAGTTGTCTACGGCAAAGGCTCGCTATTGAACAAAATGCCTGGCGACGAATGGCAGCGCTTTGCTAATCTGCGTGCTTTTTTCGCCTACATGTATTTATATCCCGGCAAAAAACTCATGTTCATGGGATGCGAAATTGGCCAGGCCGCTGAATGGGCCCACGAAGGAAGTGTGCAATGGGACCTACTGGAAAACAGCGATAATGAAAGTGTTCAATCGTTGGTGAAAGACCTGAACAATCTTTATAAAAATGAAGCATCGTTGCACGAGGGCGATTGTAATTCGGAAGGCTTTGAGTGGATAGACTGCGACGATTCAGAACGAAGTGTCATCAGTTTTTACCGACGCGTGCCCGGAACCTCAAATAGCACAATTATCGTTTGTAATTTTACGCCGATACCACGATACGATTATCTTGTTGGGGTTAACGACCCGGGTGAATATATTGAACTGTTGAATACAGATGCCCAGTGCTACGGAGGCAGTGGTGTTGGCAATTTGGGGCGAACCCGAAGTGTGCCACAGGCTTGTCAAAATCGTGAGCATGCGCTTAGCCTGACCCTGCCCCCGCTATCTGTGATTGCATTACAGCTCCATCAAAAGACATAGTTGCTGCACGACCCAACAGCCTTGCCGACGGATTGGGTTGCACGCTGCACAACACGCTTTGTGCAAGGTACTGTTCAAAAAACAACCAGGCAACATGAATCATTTTTCCTGTTGGGCTGGTAGAAGCGGCTAAGTGCATATAAACACTGCGGTTCCTGCCTTGTTCTGATCTATCCTTGTTACAATTTGGCCCGAACGATCTAACTATTGTCTAACTAACAAACACGCCTATGAAATCGCTGCTCGCTCTTTTGGTTCTTGGCTTAGCATTGGGTGCCGGATACTGGAAAACCCAATACCCCGACGCCACCGTTGCAGACCTGTCTTCCAGTGCTGGTGGTGGTCTTAACCGTCTCAAAGGCGGGCTGGCAGCCATAACCGATGGAGGTGCTGCACAAGGTGAGGTTGCCGAACGCCTTACCGCCATCGAGACCCAGATCAGCTCAGCAGATCCGGCATTAACCAGTCGGCTTAACGCCATTGAAGCCGAACTTGTAGAAACGCAAAGAGCGGCGGACCCCTCTGTTATTAATGGCCGTCTGACAGATGCAGAAAGAAAAATGGGTGTCGTCGAAGGCCAGCTGGACAAAATCGACCAATCATTAAGCTCAATTTCTATCGGCCCCAACGCGCTGCCATCGCAAGTATCTTCACTCGATAGTCGGCTTGAACTTCTTAACCGTCGAATCAATGAGCAGTCTGAGCAATTCAACGCAGATAGCATTAACAGTGGATTGTCTGACTTAAAAAGCAGAATAGCGTTACTGCAAGAGACCCAACAACGCACCAACAACGACCAGGCGTTGACACTGGCCAGCATGGACGAAAAAATCAGTTCATTTGAGGCCAGGCTCAACACGCTATCATCTGATGCCAGCAACGGTCAGGCAGACGCGGTCGCCAGCGTCAATGCGCAAATAGACCAGCGTATCGCCCTACTCGAAGACAAACTTGGCACCACAAATTCAGATTCTCTGCGCATTGAGTCAATAACCAATGAGCTCTCGGCCTCACGAGTAAAAATGAATTCCCTTGAAGCATCCGTGGACCAAACTAACCAACAACTTGCCACGCTGACCAAAACTATCGAAGCTTTGAAGACGCGTTCAGAATCAAGCTCTATTGATGATCAACAGGCCGAACTGCGGGCCCAGCTTGCCAGCCTCCAAAATCAAATGGGTGAAATTGGAGAAAGCGCGTCAGTGGCAGAATTAACCGATGCTTTGCAGGCAACGCGCGATCGTATCCAGACTTTGGAACAGCAAGTCGTTGATCTTCCCGCCTCGTCCGACGAAGCCAATGATGCGACTCAAGCCCAAAGCGCCTTGCAGGCACAAATACGCGCTTTGGAAATTAAGCTTGCTAATGTTGAGGCCGCACCCGACCCCAACCTGGCCAACAGCATCAGTGAAGTCGAAGAAAAAGTCTCCGAGCTGGCCTCACGTGGCTACGTGACCCAAGAAGAACTTCGCGCGCAGCAAGAAGCCAAAAGCGTGGAATATAAAATATACTTCGATCGCAACAGCTCGGCCATAACAGAAGATGCCGGCAAAGTTTTAAATTCTTTTATCGCACAAGAAAAAAATCGCACAACCGGTGTTGCTATTTATGGCTTCACAGATCGACGCGGCTCTGCAGTTTATAACCAACAGTTAGCACTGCAACGAGCCACCAACGTACGTTCATACCTGATACAAAACGGCTTTAGCTTTACTAAAATTCGATCACTAAGTGGCTTAGGCGAGGACGCTGCCGCGGTTGACTTGCAAGATGGCGAAGAAGACGCTAATCAACGCACCGTTGTACTATACGCCCAGCAACCCTAGGCTCATTAACGCGTTAGATTAAAGGGGACGGAGGGATTTATTTTTGACCACTTGCTTTTAATTGATATCCTTATTGTAAAAGTGGTCAAAAATAAATCCCTCCGTCCCCTTTAATCTCTTTAATCTACTGTTAAGGCAAAGACAGGAAAACATTAAGCACTATGGAGCTGCAAACCACCGACACTGACTGCCTGCTGGTTATCGATGTACAGAACGATTTTTGCAAAGGTGGTGCGCTGGAGGTTCCTGATGGCGATAGTGTAGTCGAGTTAATTAACAAACTCGCGTCGCAATTCAGCACCGTCGTTGCAACTCAAGACTGGCACCCTGCCGGACACTCATCGTTTGCCAGTGTCCATCCAGGGCACGAGCCACTTCAGCAAATTGACATGCCCTATGGTCCGCAAACCTTATGGCCCGACCATTGCGTTCAAGGCAGCAAAGGCGCGCAGTTCCATAGTGAGCTGCAAACCGATACCTTTCAAAACATCATCCGCAAAGGTTTCAGACAGCCTATTGATTCGTATTCTGCGTTTTTTGAGAATGATCATACCACCACAACAGGCCTCAGCGGCTATTTGCGAGAGCGCGGCATCAAGCGAATTTTCTGTGTTGGTTTGGCATTGGATTTTTGCGTTCGATTTTCAGCAGAAGATGCACGCCGTGAAGGATTTGATACGGTGGTGATCGAGGCAGCTTGTCGTGGTATCGATATGCAAGGTTCGGTGGCAGCTGCAAAGCAAGCCATGCAAAGCGCTGGTGTTGAACTGCGCTGAACTAACCGTAAATGTCCTGTCCCTTATCGTAGCTAATTTGTAACGTCAAAGTGCAAAGCAAGCGCCACATCGTCGCCCGGTAAGCTACCTAAGCCAATTTCACCCCGGCCCTCTAGCACGACCGTTTCGCGTCGTACAAACAATGGCGCTTGTCCTTCGCGATGAATATAGGTGCCATTGGTGCTGGTGTCTGAGAGTTGTATTTGTCCAGCAGACCACTGCAGGTGAGCGTGTTTCCGACTCACCTTATCCCCATCTATTTCGATACTGCATTGCTCGTCACGCCCCATGCTCAATAACGAGTCAATTTTGTTAACCAAAAATCGGGATTCACCGTGCCTGAGAACCAACTGGGTTTGCGGGTTCATGCTCATGGTACTGCTTGACGGTTGGGCCACTCGAGTGTGCAGATCGACATCGGCCTCCCAGGTAATTCGGAAAACACCCATGGGTTCAGCAATGCCCTTCACCTGAATTTTGTCGAGTAGTGTTGCCCGATCGCGATTCTCGGCACTGAGTTGCGAAATACTGAATTCGGTGGCGGTGATTTCCTCGGTTTTGGCAAACGAAGCTACCCTTGCGGCGATGTTGACCGCATTGCCATAGACGTCTCCGTTGTCTGGTATAACGGGGCCATAGTGAAAGCCTACTCGCACGGACAAGGGGGTTTGTTTATGCAACTCCTGCATGGTGCAGGCAGCCAGCAGCGCATTATCACAGCTTACAAAACTTGCCAGGGTAGAATCGCCAACGGTGCGCAATACCTCGCCTTGATGAGCACTAACAGCCTGAGCCATGAAATCCAGACTTTCAGCCACCCGCCTGTGCGCCTCAACATCACCCACGGTTTCGTAGAGCGCCGTGCTGCCAGCGATATCGGCAAACAAAATAGCCAGTGTTTGTTGTGCTTGAACCATTAATTGTTGCGATGTTCGATAACGTTATGAGGCATGGTAGCGCACGAGCAGCACTTCTTAAAGCCTCAGCCAGCTTCTGTTACCATGTGAAACTTAATACTACAGCCCTAAAGGGACGATGAGACAACAAATGGTTGAGTTAGTAGCAGTTGATTATCATTCGGCCGATGCAGATGTTAAATTTGTCCAGTCTTTGCGCGAGACCGGATTCGGTGTGCTCAAAAACCACCCAATATCAGAGCACACGGTTAACGCTGTTTACGAACGATGGGCTGGCTTTTTTGCCGGGACTGACAAGCACAACTACCTGTTTGACAGCGAAAAGTTTGATGGTTTTTTCCCGATCAGCATGGCGGAAACTGCAAAAGGCCACAACGTTCCTGACTTAAAAGAGTACTACCATTTCTATCCATGGGGCCGTTGCCCGGACGAGCTAAAGACGCAGCTTGATGATTATTATTCGCAAGCCGTGGATTTGGCCTCTACCTTGTTGTCCTGGGTTGAAAAACACACACCGACTGACGTTGCCATTGATTTTTCTGAACCGCTTTCAAACATGATAAAGGACAGTGGGCAATCATTGCTGCGAGTATTGCATTACCCACCGCTGCCCGATGACGTCGATGCTGGTGCTATTCGTGCCAGCGCACATGAAGATATCAATCTATTAACCATACTGCCGGCGGCCAACGAGCCAGGTTTGCAAGTCAAACAGCGAGACGGCTCATGGCTGGATGTACCATGCGATTTTGGAAATTTGATTATTAACGTTGGTGATATGTTGCAAGAAGCATCAGGCAACTACTTTCCCTCAACCACGCACAGGGTGATTAACCCTGAGGGTAACAACAAACAAAAATCACGTATTTCTCTGCCCTTGTTTTTACACCCACGGCCAGAAGTTCAATTGTCGAAGCGCTATACAGCGGGTAGCTACTTAAATGAGCGCTTAACTGAGTTACGCGGTAAGTAGTTTTTTAACCAGGTTCCTTCGAACTGCCTCTTACCCGGCTAAGTGTATGCATAGCGAAATCCCGTCCCACCTCTTCGTATAAATTAAACGAAATACAGCCCAGCTCTTCGAGTTGTTCTTTTTGATCTGCAAACCTTGCAGCGACAGCTAACTGCCCTTGGTAACCAAGCTCACGTGCCAGTGACACTACTTGCAGGTTCTCGCGATGATTACTTAAACCCACCATGATTAAATCGCATTTGGCCATGTTGGTTCGTTCCCAGAAGTCTCGATCAGAGGCATCGCCATGCACACAATGAAAGCCATCTTGCTGCAATGCGGAAGTACGCACAAAGCTCTCTTCAATGCCAACAATGGCATTTCTTCCAGCCCGGGATAAAGCCTCATAAGCATTTCGACCCACACGCCCCATGCCAAGCACCGCCGTATCCACCTCTCCAAGCGAACCAATTTCTTCTTCAGGTAACCTGGTTTCGCGTTCAAAGCTCGTTAGTTTTATCCGGTATCGTTGATAAAGTTGATGCACTTGTTTATTAACAGGTGTGGCGACAAAGAATGACAAGGCCATGGCTAACGTTAAGGTGGTCACCCAGTCGCTGCTTAGCATGCCAGCCTGAACAGAAGCCGCAGCGACAATCAATCCAAATTCACTGTAGTTAAACAACAACATGCCTGAAAACCAGGCTGTTCTGGCGCGCAGGCCAAATAAGGTAAACAAGGTAAAGTAGATAAACGGTCTTAACACGAGCAATGCGGTTAACACACAAGCCACAATAATCATCATGACCGATGGAAACCCGTAGTAACCAATCTGCAAAAAGAAACCAATGAGTAACAAGTTTTTTAAGCCAGCCAGCTTGTCGTGCAGTTCTTTGGCTTTTTGCCTGTCGGCTGATGCGACCAACACGCCAATGAGCAATGCGCCGAGATCACCTTTTATATTGACCAGTTCAAATACCTCAGACATGGTCAGGGCGAACACAACACCACTGAACAGCAACAACTCACCGTGACCGATGGCACGCATCATACGTTGCAATAAAGGGCGAGCAAAAAACAATACTAATAAGCCCAGCGCCCATGGTGTTGGGTACTTACCTGATGCCACACCCAAATAGATGACAGCCATGACATCTTGCACAACCAACACACCAATGGCTATCGATGCATAAAACGAAGCAGACTCACCGCGCTCCTCGCACATTTTAATTGCAAAGACAGTACTGGAGAACGACAGTGCAAACGCCAGTGCCCAGGCCGACAGGCTGGAAGTCAGTGCCAGGGGTTCATAGAGATGACCAACCAGCAAAATGACTGCTGCTGTCAACGGTACTGCCACAACCATGTGCAGAAGTGCCGATGCCCAAACGTATTTTGGTTTTAGGGCACTGGGGTTTAACTTTAGACCGATAGTGAACAGCAACAAAGTCACACCCGCATCGGCCAGAGGCTTAAGGCCTTCACCAGAGCCAACACCTACCGCGTGTGCGACAAAGCCTGCAACCAAATAACCCAGCATAGGCGGGTATCCGGCTCGGCGCATCAAAATACCTGCCGCAAAGGCTAAAACAATAACTAAAGGATCCATTTAAATTCAGCGACCGACTTCTTTATAACCATAGTCGAAACCGTCGACCACATTGTGTCCATACCTATGCATTTGATTTCATTTCTATGCACTGGGCATAGCGGACTCAATTAACGTTACCCAATAGCTACAACCGTAAGCAATAGCATCATCATTAAAATTGTACTTCGGGTGATGCAAGGACGCCGTTTCTCCATTGCCGATAAAAATAAACGCACCGGGACGCTCGTTAAGCATGAACGAAAAATCTTCCGCGCCCATCATCGGCACTATGTCATCATCTACCTTATTGTCTCCAACAACCTGGGCTGCAACGGATGCTGCAAATTGCGCTTCCTCGACCGCATTGATGGTCGCCGGGTAATCACGCCTGTACTCGATATCAGCCTGCGCATCATAGGCCTCGGCAGTGCCTGTGATCAGTTTTTTTACCTGAATTTCGGCGGCATCCTGAACCGCTGGCGTTAAGCTTCGCACAGTGCCTTTAAGTTTGACTGTTTGCGGTAACACGTTGTAGCTGTCATTGTCACCCTCAACCGCTGTCACGGACACGACGACCGAGTCTATCGGGTTAGTCTGTCGGGCCGCAATGTGCTGCAAAGCCGTGATCACTTTTGCGGCAATCAGCATAGTATCGACACACAAATGCGGCATAGCGGCATGACCACCTTGACCAGTGAGCGTGACATTAAATGTGTCGGCAGCAGCCATTATGGGGCCACCTCGCACACCAAATTCACCCAGCGGCATGTTCGGCAAATTATGCATACCAAACACTTTATCGATATTAAACCGCGTCATCAGACCATCTTGCACCATGGCCTGACCACCAGCACCCAGTTCTTCAGCCGGTTGAAAAATAACCACCGCGGTGCCATTGAAAGCTCGGGTTTCGCACAACACTTTTGCTGCCCCCAACAACATGGCGGTGTGCCCGTCATGCCCACAGGCATGCATCTTTCCAGCGGTTTTGGATGCGTATTCCAGCTGGGTGTCTTCCATGATGGGTAAGGCATCCATATCGGCCCGCAAGCCGATGCACAATCCTGAAGACTGACTCTGGCCTTTGATAACGCCAACAACACCCGTGCGACCAATCCCTTCAACCACTTCATCTACACCAAAGCTGCGCAGCTTCTCGACAACAAAGGCGGCGGTGCGGTGCACATCGTATTCGAGCTCTGGGTGCTGATGAATGTCGCGTCGCCAAGCGGTGATATCAGCAACATAGGGAGTAACTCGTGGGTCAGACTGAACTCCTGAAACAGACATGCGTATCCTTAAACTAAGTTATACATAAATGAACAACGGTACTAATGGGGACGAGCATTAATGGGGACGGAGGGATTTAATATTGTCCACAAAGGATTTGTGGACAATATTAAATCCCTCCGTCCCCATTAGTGCTGTGTCGCGCGTATGGTCACATGCGTTGCGCAGGGGGTCAACGGCGGAAGGCGTAGATACAACGTTTGCGCGGAATATTCATCTATTCAACAATTGACGCTGGAAGTTCGTATTTTTTCCACACTTATCTTGCAGTGCGTAACTATTCGATAAGTATCTGTAATCATTACTAATTACTAATATTCGACACTATTTTCAACCCAAACACCAAAAATATGACAACAACTGCACCCCATCGATACGCTATTCTCTACCAAACAGAATAACCAATCCGCTGTCAGAACTACATCTTGTATCCAGCATCAGGAAATCCACCTTAGTGACTAATGCTTCAAAACCTTGGTCGGCGCGTCTTGCGCCGTACCGACGACCCGACAATAAGCGCGCAGTGATAGAAATCGCGATCACCGTGGTGCCATTTGTAGTGCTGTGGTTAGGCACACTTTGGCTGTTGCATATTGAGATGCTATCCACACGTATTGCCGGTTTGCTTGCGCTGATACCCGCCGCAGGCTTAATGGTGCGGTTGTTCATTATTCAACACGACTGCGGGCATGGCTCCATGTTTTCATCCAAGCGTGCCAACGACTGGACCGGCCGTATTTTAGGCATCGTTACGATGACTCCCTATGAGTACTGGAGACGACTACACGCGGCCCATCATGCTCATTCAGGCAATCTTGATCGCCGTGGCATTGGTGACATCGACACACTAACTGTGAGTGAGTACTTGGAAAAAGGATCCTTCGGCCGCTTGATGTACCGCCTGTACCGACACCCGGCAGTGATGTTTGGCCTTGGGCCAGCGTATTTGTTTTTATTTCGGCACCGCTTACCCGTGGGTGCGATGAAAGATGGCCGCAACCCCTGGATAAGCGCCCTGGCAACCAACCTCGGCATTGTGCTGGCTTCTGCTGTAGTTATCTATTTTATAGGCTGGACTGCTTTTCTAATCATTCAAGTGCCCATTGTTGTATTGGGCGCGTCGATCGGCGTGTGGATGTTTTACGTACAACACCAGTTTGACGACACACATTGGGATAGAAACGAAGAATGGAAACATGAAAACGGCGCGTTACATGGCAGCTCGTACTACGATTTACCCAAACCGCTGATGTGGATTACCGGCAACATTGGTATACATCACGTCCACCACTTATCAAGTCGTATCCCATTCCACAAATTGCCACAAGTGGTGAAAGACTACCCAGAGTTGGCTACCACTGGTCGGCTGACATTATTGGAAAGCTTGCGGTGTGTAAAGCTGACTTTATGGGATGAAAAGAAGCGCCAACTGATATCGTTTAGAGATTTAAAACATGGGCACGCTATGGCGTGAGGCCCTTTACGCAAAGGCCATTTAAACTGAGCCGTTTAAACTAAGACCGTTTAAACCAAGGCCACTTGATCCAAACCCATTTGCTCCAAACCAATGGTTGTCAGGTCCTTTTGTGTTGCTCGCCCGATGTAGTTTGCTTCGACATGTACACCGGGGTAATCAGGTGGACTTTCGCCTTTAATAAAACGATTAAGCTGAGATTGAGCGTACTGACGATTGCGCTCGCACTTAGGCGCGCTGCCCAGATAAACTACGCTACTAGGTAGCTCGGTACGATTAAACTGTTCCACTGCATGCACAGCATCCGGGTGCCACCAAACCGTATCACCTTGTTTTAGCAGTGGCAGAGAACACAGTCCTTTGGCCAGAGTGGCGTGTCTATCCGGATGCAGCATATAAGCTTCAGATGGTAATGGGGATACCAATGAGTCGCCTTCTGCCGCATCTTTAAGCATACTTAAAAACATCCAGGCAACACAACGTGACGACGGCACCAGTTGGAGACTGCCACAGTCTTCGCCCTGTGGCGTTAACGCCATCCACCCTTGATAAGTTCGAAATACACCGCAAGAGTCTGGGTGCGGTTTACGATCAGTTATCGCACGTTTCGAATCAAACGCATCGAAGTCCTGCCATTGACCGTTAAACAAAATTGAGTAGGCATTCGAAATAGTATTGGAAGAAAACCATGATTCCATGGAACAGTTATCGACGTGTGGCGAAAGACCGTGCTTACTATCGAAAGGCTGACGTATTCGAATACGATCAGCATAAGTATATGAGCTATCAGGATCAAATGCGCCCGGTCCAGCTGCATTGATTTTCCAGAGTCCATTCAACTGTTGCAACAGTGTCTTCAGGTTGGATGATTGTCTTATCTCGGTCTGCGGCTTTGACCAAAATATGTCGAGCATGTGCACGTGTTTAGCACGATCAGCGATACCAGCATCAATGTCAGCCTGCAAGTTTTCATAATACCGATTGGCTGCCAGATAGCGATCAAGATCATCGTTCCAACGTTGTACCTGAGACACTTCATAGACACCACGCACAATCACGCAGCCGCGACGCCTGACGCTTTGCGCCAGTTCCCTGGAAAACCCTGATTTGCACAATTGCGAAAAAGTCACGTCGGGAATAACCGGGTTACCAGCATCTCGCAGCTTCACCAATTGCTCGATCTCGTCCTCAACAGACTCATTGAACTGAGCAAACAGCTCATCGATATTGACTTTTGGAGGCAACGCGCCACGTAGCAAATCTGGAACGTTGAGGTTTTGTTTGGCTACAGTCGACACAGAACAGGCAATAGGGCTAAGCGACCAAAAGCGGTCAATATAAGCAATCTAACCTATACAAAAATCCAGTCAACGAGAAATCGCTTAGCAGCGTGATTTCATCATCAAAGTGTGTCGAATTGGTACTTTTCTGACCAGTTAATGCCTATATAACTACCGCTAAGTTACAGCAATGGCAAAGCCTGCGGTGTCCTTGACTGTTTGAATCTCATAACCCAGCGCCATATTAAGTCCAATTGCCAAACAGACCACTTTAGTAATCATGAAGATGCCCTGTTTGGTGCCGGTATATTCTGCGAGCGAACTACAAAATATCAACAAGCCATGTGCGCCTCATTTTTCACGCAATCTTTATGCGACAGCTGCTTAAACACAAACGATGGAAAGAGCACAAGTTAAATCTGTTGTGGAGCACAACGCTCTTCTAAGGTGAAAGTAACACTGACATTGGCTAAAAGACAAAAATGGTGAATAAAATGGTACTAGACTTTTTAAATCAAGTATCGCAAGCAGGTAATTTTAGGTGTTTGCTCAAAGTCTTTTATATGATGCTATTAATGTCAGTATCGGACAGTCGGTAAATTTGTGTGATTTCTGTAATGTGAATAAACGTGGCTATCGTATCTGGGTAGCTGCAGAAAGCGTATACACACTTAGCTGTGTAGCGAATGTTTAGAACAAGAGGCAGCATCAAACCGGGTGACAGCTAAATACATAATAGCCTAGGCAGTTAACGCTCATAGTAATATCTGTGTTTGTGCATACGGAATTCTGCGACGAGTCACTCTACCAAAATCTATCAACAGTATGTTTGAAATAAATAGCTTAGATGCCCAAGGTAAGATGAAGACCGAAGAGAAACACACATCAATACTTCACCGTGCTCTACTTGATACTGGCTAGATGCATTGATTGTCAGTCAGGGTAAATAGCTTTTTAGAAGTACTGGTGTTATGTAGCTGAATCTTGCTAACTGTATAAGTCAACCCAAAAGAGGCGAACGTAGTTAATGGCGTATAAACATTCGGACCGACCAGCTGTAATTGCATCTTTATTAAGAGAGTATTTTGATGATACTGATCCACAGGCGAAGGAGATTACTACCAGAATAATATTGCTCTCCTCGCTTGTGCAACGAGCGAATCAATCAATGTTGCAGGCAAGAGGAATAAATAGAGGGATAACAACAATACTTACAGCACTAAAGCTTTCCGGGAAACCTTATGAGCTAAGCCACCAGCAACTGCACGACCGCATCCTTCTCACCTCAGTAGCTATTTTTAATGCATGCAAAACTATGAGCGAGCTGGGATTAGTCACAATTTCGTCAGACACCGACGACAGCACAGAAGCGATATACAAACTCACGTTAGACGGCGTCGATGTGGCTGATAAGGTGTTAATCCATGTACATCGTACCGAACAGAAAATGGTTGAAATACTGGACAATGAAGAAAAAGAGACGCTGTGTAAGTTATTGGCAACCTTAACGCAGCACTTTGAGACGTCTATAAATTTTTAACACTTAATATTAATCACGACAAGATGCCTTATGGTGTGATTCCTCTCGGAATTGGACACAAAACTGTGATCGATGCCGATTTTGGATAGAGAGAAGCGCTAGACAGATAGCTCTGGTTGAGAACCGGAATACAACTGAAAAAGATTGCAGACTTCGTCGAATAGAAATCTACTTTTTACCCCATGTTATTGTTTGAGAAACTCAGTAACCTGGGCGAGCCCTTGCGTAAGCACATCAGGGTTATTTGCGTAACCGATACGCACATAGCCTTCCATCCCAAGTGCCGAACCCGGTGTAAACATGACCCCGGTTTCTTTAACCAACGACACGCAAAAATCGCGAGAGTTAATCGGTTTATTATATTTCACCAGCGCAGTAGTGCCTGCAGTTGGCTTAACCCAGGACATAAGAGGCTCTTTTTCTATCCAGGCTTCGAGGATTGCAAGGTTCCCACGTGTAATGGTATGGCTGCGTGCCAGAACTTGATCACGACTTTCTAAAGCGATGGCTGCAAAGTGATCATCGATCATACCAACCGAAATCGTGTCGTAGTCTCGGTGAATCATCGCCAGTTCCAGCAATTCACTCGGCCCTGCCATCCAGCCAAGTCGAAGTCCTGCCAGAGAATATGACTTGGACATCCCAGCGGTGCTGATGCCTTTTTCATACATATCGGCTATCGATTCAGATATACCCGATCCTGATTGATTAGTGCCACGATAGACCTCGTCACACAAAATCCATGCACCAACTTCACGGGCAATATCAGCTACTTGTTCCAACGTGGCGCGGTCCATCAATGCACCGGTCGGGTTGTTCGGGTTGTTCAGTGCAATCAGCTTCGTACCAGGCAGCACAAGTTCACGCAGCGCCTGTAAATCAGGCAGCCACTGGTTCTCTTCACGCAGTTTTAATTGATGAACCTCAGCACCGATACTGGCTGGTATCGAATAATGTTGCTGGTAGGTCGGGACAACAGCCACAACCCGATCACCGGAACTAACCAGTGTTTTGTGCACCAGCATATTAGCGCCGATAGTGCCGTGAGTGACTAGCACGTTATCAATTATCTGCCGATCGTAGAGTGACGCTATTGCTGCGCGTAACCGAACGGAGCCTGCGATTTCGCCATACGTCATCTTCATGGACAGTAGATCATTTAGATCGCTGTCGCTCTTACCGGCAAGTTGCAGCAGCTCGCCGATCGTCATGCTCTCAACACACGTTTCTGCCAAATTCCAATCGCACTTGGTCTCCCACTCGTTCATCCACATTTCAACGCCAAACGGTTCGATGTGCATAGCGAATATCCTTTTGTGATTTTTTTTGAGTGTAAAGCGCAGGCGCAGCGTATCAAAGGCACCTCTATTTGGTCACAGATCCAACGCGCCAATACAAGGGCTGGTCAGGGTCGAACACCACAACATGTTGCTCACCCGCATCAATCTGCTGCGCAAAAATGACAGGCTCATCCTGCTTGATCAAAGTCATGGATGTCTCGTTTGGGTTTAATTGATAAAACTTTGGGCCATTCAAGGACGTAAAGCCTTCCAGCTTATCTAACGCATTGGCATCATCAAACACCTGCGCCAGAGTTGACATAGTATTTAGCGCATTAAAAACACCCGCACAACCGCAGGCATGCTCTTTGGTATCGGCAGTGTGAGGCGCACTATCGGTACCCAGAAAAAATCGCTCATCACCACCGGTTGCTGCCGCCACCAAAGCCAGCCTGTGCTCTTCTCGTTTTACAATGGGCAGGCAATAATAATGAGGGCGAATACCTCCGACCAACATGTGATTACGATTTAAAACCAGATGATGTGGCGTTATTGTGGCACCCACTCCAGACGCTTGTGACTTGACAAATTCCACACCGTGGGATGTGGTCACATGCTCCAAAACAAAGCGTAATTCAGGCAAGCGTTTGTGCAATGGCTCAAGCACATCATCAATGAAGACTTTTTCACGATCAAAAATATCGATCTCAGATCGAGTTATCTCGCCGTGAATGCATAACACGATGTTATTGGCAGCCATGGCTTCCAGGACCGGCATGACTTTATCAATTGCAGTTACACCAGAAGCAGAATTGGTCGTGGCACCTGCGGGGTATAACTTTACCGCTTGGATAACGCCGTTTGCAGCAGCGCTAACCACATCCGCAGGGTCAGTTTGCTCTGTTAAGTACAATGTCATCAGTGGTGTAAAGGCAGCATCTGAACCTGATACCTGCAACGCTTTTTTGATTCGCATTGAATACGCTATTGCATCATTTTTTGTAACAACAGGCGGCACAAGATTGGGCATAATTATGGCGCGACGAAAGTGCTCAGCCGATGCACCTACAACACTTTCCATCATAACGCCATCGCGAAGATGCAAGTGCCAATCATCGGGTTGGCGAATGGTAAGCTGCTCGACCATTTTTTAGTTACTCTATTAGTTGCAGGATTACTTAGTCGGTTTTTCGGGAATTTTTTTTGCAATCTCTGCTGGGACTTTTTCGTCAATAATGCGTTCAAACGCGGCAAGCGTTTCATCAGACACGTGATGCTCCACGCCTTCCGAATCATGTTTTGCCGCCTCCTCACTCACACCGATGGCAATCAAAAAACGAAACACGGTATCGTGTCGTGCTCGACTTTTATCCGCCAACGCTTTGCCTTTGTCGGTTAAAAATATGGACCGGTAAGGTTCGCTGGTAATGTAACCATCACGTTGTAAGCGTGCCAGTGTTTTGCTGGCACTAGGCTGGGAGATACCAAGCCGCTCTGCCACTTCCACCAATCGAGCTTCGCCCTGACCTGCGATTAAATCATCAATGAGCTCGACGTAGTCTTCGGTGGCCTCCATCTGATGTGCCTGGCGCACCCGCTCAAAGGTTTCGGCCTGTAAATCAGCCGCCTGCAATGGACGCTCCGCGTTATCTGACTTGGTGGGCAAGGTATCTGCTATCTAATGGATGCTTGGATAAGATAGTATAGCAAGTGTATTGATTCTTTAGCCAAATAGTATAAACTAAGCCATGGCTAAATTTAATTGGAACATCAACAGCGTTGCACGCTACTTAGCGTTGGTCGCCATTTTGGGCGTGAGCGTTGGATGCAAGTCGCAACAAGCACCCGACAACGATAAGCTACTGGTTGTGACCACTTTCACGGTTATCGCTGACATGGCACGTAACGTGGCCGGCGATACAGCCGATGTCGTGTCTGTCACCAAACCCGGTGCTGAAATTCATAACTATCAACCAACGCCTCAGGATATTGTGCGTACTGATAAAGCCGATCTGGTGCTATGGAATGGGCTGGGACTTGAGCTGTGGTTTGAAAAATTCCTGGGCCAACTGGGTGAGGTGTCTAGTGCGACGGTAAGCGATGGCGTCGACCCTATCGATATAAACTCAGGCCCCTATACCGGCAAACCAAACCCGCACGCGTGGATGAGCCCGAAGGCTGCGTTAACGTATATAGACAACATCGCTGTCGCCATGGCGGCTCAAGACCCGGACAACGAAGACGTCTATTTAAGTAATGCAGCGAACTACAAAAAACAGATTGAGCAACTCACTGAACCACTGCGTGCAAAAGTACTTACCATTCCTGAAGAACACAGATGGCTGGTCAGTAGTGAAGGTGCTTTTAGCTATTTGGCCAGAGACTTTGGTTTAAGAGAGTTGTATTTGTGGCCTATCAACGCCGACCAGCAAGGCACGCCATCGCAAGTGCGCAATGTTATTGATACGGTTAACAAACATAATATTCGTGCGGTGTTTAGTGAGAGTACGATTTCTCCAAAACCAGCAGAACAAATTGCGCGCGAGACCGGCGCGCACTATGGTGGCGTTTTATACGTTGATTCTCTCAGTGAAGCCGATGGACCGGTTCCCACCTATCTTGAACTGATAAAGAAAACCACAAGCACTTTAGTGACAGGTCTGTTAGTCGAGAGAAGCAATTGAGCTCGACCAACACCAATCAATCAACTACATCGTCACAGCGTGGCGCAGGTATAGGCGACTCCACCGAAGATCGCCGTCGAGTGCGCGAGAACCAATGCAATATTGAAGGTAGCTGTGGCATAGAGGCCAATGACGTTAGTGTCATTTACCGAAACGGCAACGTTGCACTCGAAAATGCCAGCTTCGCCATTCCCCGCGCAACAATATGCGCATTGGTAGGAATTAACGGCTCTGGTAAATCAACGCTGTTTAAAGCGCTGATGGGGTTTGTACCGCTCAGCACAGGCTCAGTGTCAATTTTGGGTAATCCCGCAGGTAAATCACTTGCCAGAAACACCGTTGCGTATGTACCGCAAAATGAGGAGGTCGATTGGCACTTTCCGGTGCTGGTTGAAGACGTTGTCATGATGGGGCGTTATGGGCACATGGGACTACTTCGAATACCGTCTAAATTGGATAAACAAAAGGTTGACCTGGCGTTGACCCGAGTTGGTATGCAGGACTACCGTGAGCGTCAAATCGGCGAACTGTCCGGCGGTCAGAAAAAACGCGTGTTTCTAGCTCGCGCACTGGCGCAGGAAGGACAGGTTATATTACTCGACGAGCCCTTCACCGGCGTGGATGTCAACAGTGAAGATGCCATCATCGAATTGCTTCGAAGCTTGCGCGACGATGGTCACGTTATTCTGGTGTCTACTCACAACCTTGGCAGCGTGCCGCAATTTTGCGATCAAGTGGTGCTGATCAATCGCACCGTTTTAGATTACGGTGAAACAGAATCGGTATTCACTCAATCAAATCTACATCGTGCTTTCGGCGGAACCTTGCGCTTTCATGTGTTGGCAGGTCAAGAACTGCATGATGACGACGACAAACGCCAAGTCACGGTTATCACCGATGACGAACGCCCTGTTGTTATTTATGGCGAGGACGATGAGTCACCACCAGACGAAGCGCCACCATGAGTGTACTGCTACAACCGTTTAGCTACGACTACATGACCACCGCTATTTGGGTGAGTGCGCTAGTGGGCGCGGTCTGCGCTTTTTTGTCCGCTTATCTCATGTTAAAAGGCTGGTCGCTCATTGGGGACGCGCTTTCACATTCAGTGGTGCCAGGTGTTGCTGGCGCGTATATGCTTGGCTTACCCTACTCGTTTGGTGCGTTTCTCTCTGGTGGATTAGCTGCTGCGGCGATGCTGTTTATCAGCCAACGATCAAGCCTGAGAAACGATGCAGTTATTGGGTTGGTTTTCACAGGCTTTTTTGGACTCGGTCTTTTTCTTGTGTCGTTGCACCCCACCGCAGTTGACGTTAACACCATCGTATTTGGCAATATACTCGCGATAACTCCGGGCGATGCATTGCAATTGGTTATCATCGCCGGGGTCACCTTGGTGCTGCTGATGATTTACTGGAAAGACATCATGGTGGTGTTTTTTGATGAATCACATGCCCGCTCCATTGGTATGCACACCAATGCGATTAAAATTATGTTCTTTACTTTACTCAGCGCATCTACCGTGGCCGCACTTCAAACAGTTGGTGCATTTTTGGTGATTGCAATGGTAGTGACACCAGGGGCTACAGCCTACCTGCTCACCGACCGATTCCCAAGACTGATTTTTATCAGTGTACTGATCGGCTCTATCAGCAGTGCTTTTGGGGCTTACATCAGTTACTTTCTGGACGGTGCTACCGGTGGCATTATTGTCCTTCTGCAAACATCTATTTTTGTATTGGCGTTTGTTTTTGCGCCCAAGCATGGTTTGTTAGCCAACCGGAAAAGAGCCCGCGACCATCAACGCAATTTAAGCAACAATGACCCGAAAACAGAGTCGGCTTTGTAAATGGACTGGTTAGTAGACCCATTGCGGTATCCTTTCATGCAACAAGCTCTCGTCATAGGCTTGCTGATTGCCGTGCCTGCTGCGGTACTGTCTTGCCTGCTGGTGCTACGCGGATGGTCGTTGATGGGTGACGCTGTTTCGCATGCCGTTTTACCCGGCATTGTCATCGCGTACCTTGTCGGGATACCGATGCTTATTGGGGCTTTTGTGTCCGGCATGTTGTGCGCAGTAGCAACTGGATACTTAACACAGCACAGTCGACTCAAAGAAGACACGGTAATGGGCGTGGTGTTCAGTGGGATGTTCGCTTTGGGTATTGTGTTGTTCACCTATGTCGACACCAACCTACACCTTGATCATGTGCTTTTTGGCAACATACTTGGCGTTACGTGGATGGATGTAATGCAAACCGGTGTTATCACATTGTGTGTGTTGGTGGTGTTTATGATCAAACGCCGCGATATTCTGGTGTTCGCATTCGACCCACAGCACGCCGGTGTGATAGGTATCAACACCACACTAATGCAATACGGATTACTGGCCATGCTATCGCTTGTTATTGTGGCATCGATAAAGGCGGTGGGCATTATCCTGGTTATTGCTGTTTTAATTGCACCGGGGGCTATCAGCTTTTTACTCACTGATCAGTTTGAACGTATGCTGCTGGTAGCCATTGCCATATCTATCGTGTGTGCCACGTTTGGCATTTTGGGAAGTTACTATATCGATAGCGCACCCGCGCCTACAATTGTAGTGTTGCTCACCTTGGCGTTTATCGCGGCGTTCCTGTTAGCCCCCAAGCGCGGCATACTGCGCAACAAACCGCACACCAACAACCACCAGAGCGATGCATAAATCAAGGGGGACGCCATTAAAGGGGACGGAAGTTAAAGGGGACGGAGGCCCTGTTGATATTTGCTTAGCTAATAACCATGAAATATCTGTGGTTGTTAATGCGAATTATTCGTATTAGTATCTACAGCTACTTACTTAAGACTCTTTTATTACCATGAAGCCCGCTCTACTTGTGTCACTTGCGTCTGTGCTTTTTACCGGCTCTGTATTCGCAGCTGAAGTTAATGTCTACTCTTACCGACAACCGTTTCTTATCGAACCAATATTCGAAAAATTTACCGAATCAACCGGTATTGAAGTGAATACGGTTTTTGCAAAAAAAGGTTTGGTTGAGCGATTGAAAAGTGAAGGTAAAAACAGCCCGGCAGATCTTCTCCTAACATCAGATTTTAGTAATTTAAGAGCTGCCGCAGATGCAGGCGTTACCCAATCGGCGCAGAGTGATGTATTGGAGCAGAACGTACCAGCTGAATTTAGAGACCCTGATAACAATTGGTTTGGACTGACTAATCGTGCACGATTGATTGTTGTTTCGAAAGATCGCATGTCTGAAGGCGCACCTACAAGCTACGAAGACTTGGCCAAGCCCGAGTACAACGGTAAAATATGTACACGCAGCGCCAAACACAACTACATGCTCACACTTATCGCCTCGGTTATAGCTCACTCCGATTTGGACTCTGCAAAAAACTGGCTTTCAGGCGTAAAAGAGAATCTGGCACGCAAGCCACAAGGCAATGATCGCGCTCAAGTAAAAGCAATTTCGCAGGGAGAATGCGACATTGCTGTCATCAATTCCTATTATATGGGCGCTATGCTTGATGATGAAGAGCAAACACCGTGGGCTAACTCTGTGAATATTGTGTTCCCTAACCAGAATGATCGTGGTACACACATGAACATCAGTGGTGTGGCTTTAACAAGTTCTGCACCCAATAAAGCCAATGCCATTAAATTGATGGAATATATAACCTCAGAGCAAGCGCAACAATACTACGCTGAGGTTAATCACGAATATCCGATTAACAAAAGCGTTGAACCATCAGATTTAGTGCAATCGTGGGGCGAATTTAAGTACGACACTAAATCACTGGCAGAAATCGCTATGCACAGAAACGAGGCATCACGGCTTGCTGATGAAGTCCGCTATGACGACTAGGCTAATCCGTTAGTGTTGGACAAATTACTGAACAAGCGCCTGAAAAGGCAGCCAAATAGGCGACTGAGCAGTTAATGGACAAGGAGAACGATAAACGTCTGTTAACGACAGCCACCTATGGTGGTGGCCTTACAATTGACGGCGGTGGTACAGCTGTCGCTGACCCCTATCAGAGTGTACTGCGCAAACGCAGCGGTTGGTCAATAGCGGCTTTTATCGTGGCAGCTATAGTGTGCTTGCCATTACTGTCTGTTGTCTGGCTGGCTTTTTTCCCGTCCGATAATATCTGGCCACATCTTTTTAATACAGTTTTAAGCAGCTATGTTATTAACACGCTTCTGTTAATGCTGGGTGTCGCTATTGGCACCCTGTTTATCGGTGTTAGCTGTGCATGGTTAGTCACTCATTACCAATTCCCTGGCAGAGCATTTTTTAATTGGGCGCTATTATTACCCTTCGCTGTGCCTGCTTATGTAATCGCATATGTTTATACCGACTTGCTTGAATTCGCAGGGCCAGTGCAAGTTTTATTACGACACATCTTTGGCTGGACACTGGCAAACGAATACGACTTTCCCGCTATACGCACCCTGCCCGGCGCTATCCTTATGATGATGTTGGTGCTTTACCCTTATGTGTATCTGCTGGCACGTGCCGCGTTTTTGGAACAATCAGCTTCAATTTCAGAAGCAGCTCGATCTTTAGGCGTTAGCCGAACTGCGCGTATGTGTAAAATTGCCCTGCCCATGGCACGACCTGCAATAGTCGTTGGTTTGTCATTAGTCATGATGGAAACGCTAAACGACTTTGGCACAGTCGACTACTTTGCAGTGCGTACGCTTACCGCAGGTTTATACGATGTTTGGCTTGGCATGAATAACCTGGGAGGGGGTGCGCAAATTGCCACCCTGCTACTTTTGTTTGTAATGCTATTGATTGGCCTGGAAAAAAGCAGCAGACGCAATCAGCAAAACTTTCAACCCTCTGCCTCTCGATTCAGAGTGTGTGAGCGAACCCAACTAAGCAAGTTATCTGCAATTAGTGCGATGATGTGTTGTGCGATTCCGGTTATATTTGGCTTTGTGATTCCAGCTTGGGTATTGGCAGGCTACACCATCACTTACTTTGACGATTCATGGAATTCAAAGTTCTTGCTTAGTGCGGCACACAGTATTGGCTTGTCGGCTACTGCTGCAGTCATCGCTGTGGGTGTCGGTATTTTATTGAGCTATGCAAGACGGTTACACCCAACACGTAACATGAAGTTCAGCGTTGGAATTGCCAGCCTTGGTTACGCCGTGCCAGGTGCGGTACTGGCCATTGGCATCATGATTCCGTTGGCAGCCTTTGACAACACGATAGATGCTTTAGCTGAACGTTTCTTCGGCGTCTCCACGGGTTTACTGTTAAGTGGAACCGTATTTGCGCTGGTGTTTGCGTATACGGTCAGGTTTCTGGCGATGGCATACGGTTCGATAAACAGCAGCATGAAGAAAATCAGCCCACACATGGACGACGCGGCTCGTTCATTAGGCCATTCGTCAGGCAAAATTCTGCATTCAGTTCACTTGCCACTTATTCGCAGTGGCGTTCTAACCGCTGCACTGGTTGTGTTTGTTGACTGTATGAAAGAACTGCCCGCTACGCTGGTTTTACGGCCGTTCAACTTTGATACGCTGGCAACGCAAGCCTATCAGTTTGCATCAGATGAACTAATAGGCCAAAGCGCCATCTACGCTCTGCTGATTGTGGTAGTTGGTCTGGTACCTGTGATTTTGTTGAGCCTTCAAATTGACCAATCAAGAGAATTGAATCGTTAGATCTGTCGCGCTATTTTTAGTGAAAGCCAAGTAATGGGAGCTTAAGGGTTAGCCAGCGGCAAATATATTGTCTCATCTTTTTTTGCCCGCTAATCGTCCCAGCAAGCGATCCACCAAACGCCCGTCAATGAACAATAGACCTGTAGCAATTATTACCGCCCCTATGATTTCTTTCAGGTGAATGGCCTCATCCAGGAATACATTGCCAAGCAGCAATGCTGTAACGGGTATAAGCAAGGTCACGAGCATCACATTACTTGCACCGGCACGAACCAGTATTTTAAAAAAGACAATATAGGCCAAGGCTGTTCCAAACACGGCCAACACAAGTAAAGACCAAAGGGTGTTGTGGCTTGGCAAGTCAAGCTTCCACGGCTGATCGACAATTGTCACAATAACCACCATGATCATGGTTGAACAGATCAATTGACAAGTCGCGGATTTAACCGGCGGTACACCCACTAAATAATGTCGACCACAGAGACCTGCAAACCCGTAACTTAATGCCGCGCCAAGGCATAACATTATACCAAGCGTTTGGCTGGCGTTCACCGGCCCATCCAAACCCCGCAATACAGCTACACCAATCACACCTAACACAACACCAATAACACGATAAACCGTTAAACGCTCTTGCCCAAAGCTTGCCATCACTATTACAGAGAACAGTGGTGTCATTGCGTTGATGATTGAGGACAGGCCGACAGTGATATTCGTTTGCCCAAAAAATATCAAACTAAACGGTATGACATTGTTTAAAAGCCCCATACCGATAAACGGTCGCCAATCCGATAATGAGATGGGAAATGAAAGTTTGAGATACCAAAACAGCGGTAACAAGACAATTGCTGCCAAACATACGCGAGCGAGCACAACTGTTAAAGGTGGAAGCTCCCTGACGGCAACGCCAGCAAAGAAGTAGGCCCCGCCCCACAGCACTGAGAGCAGCAGTAACAGCCCCCAATCCTGACCATCCATTGTTTTTGCGGTGTCCATTGATCAGCCACGTCTGACAATATCGTGAGCGCAGTTTAGGTGATGGCCAAACGACACCATGGCTGTCATGGTCGCTATGGTTTCAGCTTGTACCCAGTTCTGAACATGAGACCCACTATAACGATACAAGTAAATAGAAATAATAAAATCATGGCCAGGCTAAAGCCCATGCTTACGTCAGAGACTTCAAAAAAGCTCCACCGGAACCCGCTGATTAAATACAGCACCGGGTTGAACAGCGATATTTTTTGCCAGAACTCGGGCAACATATCGATAGAATAAAAACTTCCCCCTAAAAACACCAAAGGTGTTATCACCAACGATGGAATGAGTTGGAGTTTCTCAAAATTGTCTGCCCATAGACCAATAATAAAACCGAACAAGCTGAACGACACACAGGTAAGCAGGAAAAACGCTAGCATCCAGAACGGGTGGGCAATGCGTAATTCAACAAAAAATGTCGCTGTGATAAGAATAAGAACGCCCAGTATTAACGACTTTGTTGCGGCCGCACCCACGTACCCCAGCAATATCTCTAAAAACGAAATAGGTGCTGACATCACTTCGTAAATAGTGCCTGTGAATTTAGGAAAGAATATGCCAAACGATGCGTTAGAAATACTTTGAGTCAGAATGCTGAGCATCATTAACCCTGGCACTATAAAAGCGCCATAGGGAACATCATTGACCGATTCTATTCGTGAGCCAATGGCCGAACCAAAAACCACAAAATACAAAGCGGTCGAGATTACTGGTGTAGCAATGCTTTGTAACAGGGTGTTACGAGTTCGACGCATTTCAGCGCGGTAAATCGCTTTTACAGCTTCAGTATTCATGCGTCTGCTTTAACTATATCGACGAAAATATCTTCCAAAGAACTTTGACTGGTGTTTAAATCTTTTACAGCTAAACCAGCTTGCGACAAGCTACTGAGCAATGCCGTCATGCCGGTACGCTCTTGGCGCGCATCAAACGTGTAGGTCAGTTTTGTGCCATTAGCCGATAATTCCAGCCCATACTCCGACAATTGCTCGGGAACAGTATCTACGCCGTTTTTAAGTTCAATGACCAGCTGCTTCTTTCCCAGCTTTGCCATGAGCGTGCTTTTGTCCTCTAGCTCTAATAACTCACCACCACTAATAACACCCACTCGATCAGCAATTTCTTCGGCTTCTTCGATATAGTGTGTCGTCAAAATAATGGTCACGCCACTTTTTCGCAGCCGTTCGACGATGGCCCACATATCTTTACGCAGCTCCACATCGACACCAGCGGTGGGCTCGTCAAGAAACAACACCCTTGGCTCGTGCGACAAAGCCTTAGCTATGAGTACGCGCCGCTTCATTCCACCGGAAAGCTGCTGCACCATGCTGTCCTTTTTATCGCTAAGCGACAGCTCTGCCAGCAGGTCATCCACAAAACCCTCGTTTGGAGACTTACCGTAGAGTCCACGGCTAAACAACACGGTGTTTCCGACTTTTTCGAATGCACCCAAGGTGAGCTCTTGTGGCACAAGTCCAATGAGCTCGCGGGTTTTACGGTAGTCTTTTATAATGTCATGGCCAGCCACCGTCACGGTACCCGAAGTTGGTGAGACCAGGCCACAAATAAGCGAGATAAGCGTGGTTTTTCCCGCCCCATTAGGACCCAGCAAAGCCAGTATTTCGCCTTCGCGTATGTCCAGATCAATGCCTTTAAGCGCTTGATGCCCGCCGCTGTAGGTTTTAGTTAGTCCTTTAATACTGACAATCGGTTTAGCGTCATTCATGAGCGCTATTGTGTCACAGTAAGCGCTCGCGGGGATGCACTATTGAGGAATGATGAAACCTACTTGAACACCAGATATAGTGTTAGTCACTGATACTTCGCCTTGATGGGCTTCAGCGATAATGCGCACGATGTACAAGCCCAGCCCCAAATGCAACTCTCCATCGTCGCCGTCTCGCTCCGAGAACATAGGATCAAACAATTGTTTTTGGCGCTCTTGCGCAATTGGTGGTCCATTGTTGGCAACAGCCAGCCTCACCCACACCTTACCCTGCACCTCAAACGACTCAAGCAACAATGCGACCTGCTTGTCTGTCGAAAAACCGACTGCATTGTTGACCAGCTTATCGAAAGCTTGTTGCAATAACTCGTCAGCAGCAACAACTTCAATGTGCTTTTGCTGAGCCGTTAAAAATTTTACCTTTGCTGTGATACTAACATCAGGGTAGACCTGCTTGTACCGCGCAAGCGAACCTTTAAACCAGTCTAAAAGATCAATTCGCTCCATTTGAGCACGCTGAACAGTTTGTTCAAGTCGGGTGGATTCTACTAGTGCACGAATTATAGCGCCCAGTTGATCAGCTCCACCACTTGCACGATCCATCAGCGTAATGGTTTCTGCATCAAGCTTGTCCCGGTCCATATTTTCTATCGATGTTTGCACAACACTCAGCGGCGTACGCAATTCGTGCGACAGACGGCTTGAAAGTGCTTCCAGGTACTTCGTGTAATTGGCAGATCTCTCCAGCAATGCAGACAGGTTTCTGGACAAGTCACCTATTTCGTCTTTAGCATCGCTTTGCGGTATTCCTTTGACCCGCCCATCATCAGCCACGGCCCTGGTTGCCAACCGAGAAAGAGACCTTATACGCATCGACAATATGCTGGCGTACAATAACAACACCAGACCCGCCAACAGACTGACCAGTGTCAATAAACTAAATAACCGCGCCACGCGACTGGAAGAGTATGCCGATGCAAGGTTTTCATTCGATTCAAACAATAAGAACCCTGTAGGTTTTACGCCACCTATAGGCACCAAAGAGCCCAATACAACATCGCGTTCATCCGTTACGTAATGTGTTGTGTCGGCCTCCTGAAGCGCCAACTGATCGGTTAGATCGGATGGTAAATGTAATCCACCGTCTAACGCAAAGGGCTGGTCTTTAATTTCCGGGTCAGCAACAAAATAGGCAAAAATTCTAAATAGAATTGCGTTTAAGAAACCTCGTTCTGCCGGATCATATTCATATTCGATTTCGGTTTTTTCATATAATGAATTCACATCAGACAACAAACGCCCCTGCCGGTCGAACAACCTTGCTCTGGTACCTCGCGCCACCCAGGTTCGCAAGCGCTCGTCAGCCACGGTCGATGCGTAAAACAAATTACCAGGATATCTGTTATTGCTATTTTCAGCGTTTATAGTTTCAGCGCTTATAGTTTCAGCGCTTACAGTTTCAGCGCCTATAGTTTCAGCGCTTACAGTTTCAGCGATGATAGTTTCGGTATTGATCGTCTCGGCATTGATCATCTCAGCATCAATAGTTTCAGCATCTAATGACCCGGCATGGTGTAACGCCATCAATGATGGATCAAGAGTTCCCAGCCAACGTGTTCGCCGCTCGCCCACGTCATCTACGTCTATGAAAGCCAGTCCAATGCGACTGGACGCAGGTGGTAATGGCAATTGCAGTTCCAGATGAAAACCCTCCGGCGTTGCAGCCCAAAATCCTCGGTACCGGGACATGCGAGTTCCTGCCAACGAGATCGTATCACCGGCAGACGCACTGACCGCTGTCAATGGGCCTGGTCCCGCTGTTCGAAACAAAGCATGATCAATTCGCTGATTGCTATGCGATACCAGAAGCTCTACTGAATCGCCATTGACCAGCATGGCCTGCTTGTCCTGCGTTTCACCTTCTACCAAATCGAGCCTTGGGGCCGGGGGCAAGTGATACACCACATTTTCGTCTTTTATATCCAGAAATAAATACAAGCTGTTGTTGCGAGTAGCGAGTCTGACGCTTAGTTGATTACCATCAGCCTTAAACTTGACAGATTGAGCCGACAAGTTCTGCCATTCATCAGCATAGCCATCAATGAATAACGGAAAACGGGCTTGTTCTGCGTAAAAATCGGTGGGTGTCCCAGGCGCACGACTGGCCTCCAGTACGGAACGCAGTTCATCAGACTCGGCCAATGCCAAACGTGCGTTAGCCACCGTTAGTGATTGAGCATCAACGCGTGTATGTCGCAGCGATTCGTCAAGCTGCCTGGCACTTTGCCAGCCGATCACCGGCACCGCCAAAGTCAACGCACCTGCCAGTAACATCTGTGTGCGCAGGTTCATTGACTAATAATCCAGGCCTTCCACCCAGCGATAACCAAGACCATAAACAGTTTGGATGCAGTTAAATTCTTTATCAATCGCAATAAATTTTTTTCTTATGCGTTTGATATGTGCCGTGATGGTTTGATCATCCAATACCACATTTGCTGCATCCATCAACTGTTGGCGACTTTTAACCTGACCATGCTGACCTGCAAGACAAGCCACCAACCAGAATTCAGTGACCGTTAGTTCAACTGGTGTACTACGCCATGAAGCGGCAATGCGATCTTGATCTATCGATAATGGCCCAACAATTTGCACAGTTGGTGTAACAGATTGACTTAGTACATCGACCCGTCTCAGCAGTGTGTTTACCCGCGTTATAATTTGCGCAAGGCTGATGTCTTTCGTTAAATAGTCATCTGCGCCTAACCGTAAACCTGATATCACATCCAGCTCACTGTCTCTGGCTGTTAAAAATAATATTGGCAATCGCTCGGACAAGGCGCGCAAAGATTGACACAATGAAAATCCGGCTTCGCTGTCGTTACCTAATCCAATATCGATAATCGCTAAATCTGGCAACCGCGATTGCACTGCTGCTAAGGCAGCCTCTGCTGTACCAAAATCCTGGACAGAATATCCGGCTTTCTCCAAAGCCATTCGATAGTTGTCACGCAGGGCGGGCTCGTCTTCGACCAGAACAATGGTTCGGTTTATTTCTTTGCTTGTCATAATTGGTCAGAATTGCTCCCGAAAAGATCAGCTGGATGTCAGTGTGTCGTCGCTTTATACCGGTTAAATGGTGACATCAAAACCGACACACGAGCCAAACATGCATCATACCGATTACAGCACTAATCTTCGCCAAACACAGCACAAGACAATAAAAAATCTGTCATTGAACCACGTTCGACGCACTGGCGATCTACGCAGTGTAATTCTGGCTGTCTTGCTTGTGCTGGTTGCTCTGTTTCAAATGGATCCAGCTAACGCACAATCAGCGAACGCACTTTTAGGATTTGGTACGCTTCAATTTGGCCTTTCAGAGCAATCGGCACTGGAGAAAACATTTTCAGATCAACTATACCCAGAACTACCTTTTTCAGAGCAACCTTCTTCAGAGCAACCTTCTTCAGGACAGCCTTTTCCAGCGCAACCTTTTCCAGCGCAACAAATGATAGCCCAGGCTATCAAAATTTCTATAAAAATGATTGTTGACGATGACACACTGACGCTAATAGTTGATCAAACATTTAGTCATCCTACTGCAATCAAACGCACTGGCGACTATGTTTTGCCATACCTCTTAATGCCGTAGTCAAATCTGGTATCTTGACCATTGGTGATCATTCGCACTGCAAGCCATTTCCATATACTTTGCCTGCCATGGTGCAAGCGGCCAATCTTGACACGCCTCAGACTAAACCAATTGCAGCACAATCGACTATTAAATCGACAACTCAATCAGCAATCAGGCCAAACAATGTTTGTTTTGAAAACACCAAAACCATAGTATGGACAGCATTGCACAGCGAAAGATAAAATAAAAATTTACGCATTACAACGCCACAAATAGATGCCAGAGAAACGTCGCGTGTTTACTTCACCGTTGAAACCCCCAGCAAGCCCAGTCATTCGCCTATGTCGCCACTTTTGCCCTATAGCGATGATTTTTCAGTAAAGGACAACTTTTCGGCTCAGGACTTCAATAGTGTTTCAGCTGCTGCAGATGGAATGACCGCAACTTTACAATTTTAACCTTTAAATTAGCACCCGCTTTTCGCCACCAGAAGTAAGTCTAACGTTATACTTGACGAATGAAATTTGCTTCGCTAACCGATAGACTCAAAACAGCAGATGATGCAGAAGGCGACCCTTGGGAAGTTCACCACAAGGCCAACATGCTTGCAGACAAAGGCGAAGACGTTATTTTTTTAAGCATCGGCCAAGAGTCCGATGAAGTCACGCCTTCTATTATTGTTGACGCTGCCGTTAATAGCCTACAACAAGGTGACCATCACTATACACAAGCCAGCGGCGACCCAAGCTTAAGAAACAGTATTGCGAATTACCACAATAAACTAACGGCGCAAGACATCACAGCAGAGAACTGCATTGTATTTTCGGGTGCACAAAACGCGCTGTATTCCATCGCTCAGGTATTGCTTGAACCTGGCGACGAGGTGATTGTTTCTGAACCCTACTACACCACCTACGCTTCAACCTTCAGTTCATCTGGTGCAACGCTGGTAAATGTGGTAGTACGAAAAGAACACGATTACCAATTGCACATCGATGACATAGCGGCAGCTATTACACCCAATACACAAGCTATAGTTCTTAACTCGCCCAATAACCCAATGGGTAGCCTGTATGCCAAAGATGACTTCGCAGCTGTGGTTGCTTTGTGTATCAAGCATCACATTTGGCTCATTCTAGATAGCGTGTACCTTGATATTGTCGACGTTCCAACAGACTCGTTACCACACACCATTCAAGGTGCGGCAGATGTATTGATTACCGTCGGTTCGCTATCCAAATCACATCGCATGACCGGGTGGCGTATTGGATGGGCCGTAGCGCCTATTGAAGTAATAATACATTTGGCAAACTTGTCCATGTGTATGCATTACGGCCTGCCACCGTTCATTATGAAGGCGGCACAAGTCGCCGTTGATCAGTCAATGGCCACGCCAATATTAGTCCGCGACACGTTAGCCAGACGTCGTGCACTGGCAGTACCCATATTAAGCCATATGCAGACAGCAAAACTACAGGATTCCGGGCAGGGCATGTTCATGCTGATTGATGTGTCTCCACTAGGCTTAACGGCTCATCAATTTGCTATGCAGTTACTTATCGACCACAACGTGGCCGTACTGCCTTGCGATGGGTTTGGTAAAGCGGGAAAATACCTGGTTCGTGTAGGACTGTGCGTTGATGATGCCAAACTCGAAAAAGCGTGTGAAAAAATCGTTGACTGCATTGCAACGTTAGCTCAAAAAACGGGCACAGCCCGTAATATCAATACCATTAAAAAATGGTAGAGAATGCCATCTTAACCAGCAAGCTGTTTTTGCGAATTCGTCTTCAGCACATTAGTTAATGTTTTTTCACCAAATTGTCGACATCAACGCGATTGAGCAATCGATATTTATCCTTACTGCAGGCGCAGCATCATAAAATTCAATCATTTTTGCACGGCTGCGATTTCGCGTCTGCCACACAAAACTAACAAACTCCCAATTGATATTTTCAGGACAACCATCCGGCAAGTCAGGTCGTGTCACGCCGTGGTATTCGACCGTTCGCTTAAGAATTCGAAAACTTCTTAATAAAGGTGGAAAGTCAAGCCCTATGAGTGTATCGGCTCGATCAAGACGCTCAGGCCAAGTCCTGGAATGACCACCTTCAAAAATCCATTGACCTCTGGCATGCACGTCGCTACAGAGCTTGCCTTATTCTTGCGCCGAACGCTCAATCCAGCCGAATTGCCAGTGTGTGCAATCGATATGAACCACAGGCAGGTTCAGTTTAGCTCCCAAGCGGCGAGCCAGTGTGGATTTTCCGGAGCCAGGCTGGCCTATGATCATGATTCGCTGTCGCATACGTTTGTAAACTCATAGGCAAAGACCTAGCTCAACAGTCCATGCAGAGCAGTCGATCCGAAATCAGAAAACTGGTTCTGCTTGATGCCCATCCAATCACCCAACACCCGTTCATACAGCGCGCGATAATCCATTGTAAAAGCGGGATCGCCATCGGTTAATTGCAGAAGATCTGGCGCTTGACCATAAAGACCACCGCTAACTGCACCACCAGCAACCAAATGAGGCGCGGCTGTTCCATGATCGGTACCGCCCGAATGATTTTCAGCCGCTCGTCTTCCAAATTCAGAGTACGTCATTACCAACGTGTTTTCCCATTCACCGTCTTTGATTAACTGTTTGCGAAATCCGGCGATCGCACCACTTAGTTGTTGTAACAGCTGCGCGTGTCGCCCAAGCTGATACTCGTGAGTGTCAAAGCCACCAAGCTGCACACGATAAGTCGGAGTATCAACACCCGCACGAATAAGCCTGGTGACCTGGGCAAGTTGCCTGCCAAGTTCGCCACCTGGTAAGTGTTCGACTTTTGCAGTAGCCTTTAGTTTGGATGATAAGCTATCCATTGTGTGATGCAATTCGTGCATCTTGCCTGCCACGATATCCAGTGCCGCGTTGTATTGTTCTTTTGAATCTGGCAATGGAACACTGGTATTTTCAAGTTGTCCAGTTGACTCAAGGGACATCCAGCGACCACCAGCACTATTAAACAAATTTAAATCACCCTTTAAGCTGATTCCATGAGGATCGTTTACTACGCGACCGAGGCGATGCTCGATATCGTGTGTTAACCAACCTTGCCTACCCGCACCACTACCATCACCGCCCGATTCCCATAAAGCAATTGACGCAAAGTGAGAACGATTGGGCTTTGGATATCCCAAGCCCTGCACCCAAGCAAGCTCACCTCTATCCCATAGTGACATTAATGGCTTCAGGCGCTGATGCATTGCAAACTCATCGTCCAGTGATATGACCTGTGATTTATGCAAACCAATTTTTGGTCGAAGTCGGTAGTACTCGTCATTGCTTACGGGCACAAGCGTATTCAATCCATCGTTGGCACCGGCTAATTCGATGAGCACTATACGTCTACCGAGACTATTTGCATTTGCAGCCATCAGTGACTGCAACGGTGAGAGCCCAAGCGGCAACACCATTCCAGCCGTAAGGGCCTTGAGTATGTTTCGTCTGTTCATGCTTAATCAACTAACCTCATATTCTCAAGCAATCCGTAGTTACGCGCGCTGTATCAATAAACCTGATACACCGGATGTGTTATCAGCTTTTGTAATTGTTGTTCAACGTTGCCTTCGCCAACTTTGTCATCAAAGATCAATTCCGGAAACTGATTAACATCTGCGCCACCAATCAGCAGCTCGGCAAGGCTTAAATCGTTAGTGACTGCCAGGCTATGGAATTCCTGCAGATTGTTTATCGTTATCGGGGGCTCAGGCAACTCAATCGCTTTGACGCCCGGTACTACATATTGAGAGTCAAAATAAAACTTGTCTGCAGCGCCCGCCAAATACTTACCGGCAATTTGATTCTCAAACACCTGCAGCCTTACTAACCAGCTTTCTAAAACGCTCTTTCGATTACCACCTTGCTCATGAGACAAAGCTTGTTTGACAATGTCACCTATACTGCCATAAAGCGCATTGACCAGTGCTTGTTCAGCATCCGACAGGCTATCGTAGTGGCACTGTTCATATTTTGCATTGGGCTCCTTCAGGTCGACGGGAAACACCAGAGATTGGTTTTTAGGTGCAATGTCATTCTTCCATGCACACGCAGGCCAGGTTTTTACACAGTCAGGCCAACAACCGTACGTATCCAATGCCAGTTCTACTGCGTGCTCGTCGTTGCTGCGCAAATGAAAACTGATGGTATGAAAAAATTGACCGGAAGCTTGCACATTTTCTAGTGCAATTATGGTGTCGAGCCGCTGTTGTTTTTCGCGTGCCCAGACAGTGCGTGCATTGGTAGCACTAAAAGCCACATTGCGAGGTAACACCTCGGGTGCCTGAGCAGAGGTATCAATCTCCACTGTTCCAGCACAATACAAATGCCCGGCATAGCGGCCGTTTTCTGGTACGCAGTCACTTTTTTGTTTGGCACCAGCACTTGGATACTCAATATCTTTAAGCGTCACTGACTCTACAAAAAGATTTCGATCACCGGCATTGCCGGCAGCATCATTTAAAAATTCGATGCTGACACTGTGTGTGGCTGCAATCACATCAGGCCCAGGCAGGTAAGTTTCATTTTGCCAGGACAACATGCTCTGGCTGCGCATATCGCCAAATTTCTCTGTGTCATAACCTACTTCTATGGTGCGCACATCGCTGCGCCAAAGCTCAGAATTATCTGCTGCGAGTAGCCTGACTTGATAAGCAGGCGCTCCACGATAAAGATGACCGGCTAGTTTGATCGATAGTTTGGCCGATGTATCCGTCATACTCGCATCGGCCACCGCCCTGCCCATGTCGTTACCCATGTCGTTACCCATGTCGTTACCCACGTCGTTACCCATGTCGCTCATCATCATATTGTCGCCAACAACTTGCTCACCGTTGTTGGACAATAAAACACCTAACGCCAGTTGCCGGTTTAACAATCGACCAGGGACGACGAACGCGGCACCTTCATTCCAACCTGACACATTAGGTGGTGAAAACAATTCCATACCAAGCAATGCATGCAGAGCCGGCAATTGAGTCCAGGCACTTTTGGGGTAATCCAGGGAACGCGCGGTACCGATCAACAACGTAACCGGAGATTTTATCAATGCCAAACGATTATCTGAATGCCAGAATGCTTCACTGCTAAGCACGTAGCGATACAGCTGAGTCAGATTGTATTCAGATTGACGAAAATCCTTAGCTGCCGCTTGCACAAACTGCGGCTCAGGTGGACTATCAGAGACAAACCCATACCAGAATTTTTTTACTAAATGCTCAGCAGTAGCATCCTGTTGCAGTATCAAATCAATCAAGTCATCACCATTGTGATTTCCTGTGATGCCAAAAAGCGTTTTTTCTTGTTTGTCGTGCTTGTAGCCGTAAAAGCGAAAAGACAAGTTTTTAGTTTCGCTGATGCCATAACCCGTTAAAGATCTTGCGGCCTCTTTTACAGTGGCTTCATCATACTGACCTTCTCCCATGGTGAACAGCTCTAGTAACTCGCGAGCAAGATTCTCATTAGGTTTTCCAGCTCGACTGCTCTGATTGTTCAGGTAAGTCAGCATGGCAGGGTCTTTAATAATGGCTTTGAGCAAATCTCGATACGAGCCGGTGCCCATAGTTCTAAATAGACGATTTTGTTTTGCCATGGCAATACTGCGACGATTCACTCCATCATAGCTAGTGGCAAAGTGATCATGCCAAAACAACACGAGCCGTTCTGTTTGTGGAGATGGGCTTTGCAGTAAATTGTTGACCCACCATTGACGCAACTCTGTCATCTCTTGTTCGCGTTGTTGATCAAATAAACGCTGCTGATCTCGTGTCAATGATCGACGACTCCAGAATCTTGGTGCTGGTGCGTCTACCCATGCCGGCATTGGTAAAGATGGTTCTGTACGGAGGTTCCTTACGATAAGTTGCACAGCATCCATACGTTGCATACCGCTTAACGCTATTAATTTATCAGGGCTGGCGCCAAATCCGGTTCGACCTGCCAGATGACGCGCGTCTGCCATGGTCATGGCCTGTCGTAACCATACCGGCTTATCATCGTTAGCTGCTTGACTGAGTGTTTCGCCTTGAACGAGACAGGGCGTAAGCAAGACGAACAAAATTAAGAATCCACGATTCCAAAACGCCAAAAACATCGTTAGTCCTCCAAACACGCTGAAATACCATACAAGCTCGACATGACTTGGCGAACAAAGCCGCTTGTGCGATATTGACGATTCACTACTGACATAACCAACATCCTAAATGTTTTTAAACGGCTGGGGCATCCGAATTGCCGGAATGACACGTATATACTAAAAAGAGTGTATCCATCGTCGCTTAACAGAGGCATAACACATGAGAAACATGACACAAATAGGCAAATTTTTCGTTACTACCGCACTATTTTTCACCTTTATCATGAACTCGGTGCTAGCCGATTCACACAAAACCAAACCCAACACCCAGCTCAGCCCCAGTGATGTCATTAATATCGTTATTGATGCGCTTAAAAACAACGACTCTGCGAATGGTGACGATGGTATCGCCACGGTGTTTGAATTTGCATCCCCGAATAACAGGTCCGTGACAGGCCCACTACCTCGTTTTACTAAAATGATAAAAGGGGGTTTTGAGGATATGCTTAATCACACCAGCAGCGAGTTCAGTAAAATGGACATAACCGACGATACTGCACTGCAAGCCGTCTGGCTAACATCGCGCTCAGGTACACAAACCGGTTATGTGTTTCAGTTAGGCAAGCAAAAGGCAGGTAAATTTAAAGGCATGTGGATGACCGAATCTGTGATGCCCATTGGCACTCGTAAACCGCAAGGCCAATCAATCTGATTGGTGACTCTAACAAGCTGACAGTAAAATTTAATCTTCACAGGGATAACTTAACAAGCTCATTTTGATAAGACCGCTTGTCTTGTTATAAGTTTGTTTATTTAAAGACTTATATTAAGTTTGCTTTTTAGTAGTTGCTACAAACTCGCCTGACGCTAAGCATCAGGCATGGCAATGTTGTGTTGCCGACATGCCTGCTGCACCGTGTTATGCAACAAACACGCTATTGTCATCGGGCCAACCCCACCTGGCACGGGAGTAATTGCGCCAGCCACACTGGATGCCGTAGCAAAGTCGACATCACCAACCAGTTTTTTCTTACCGTCGCGTTCAATACGATTAATACCAACATCAATTACCGCCGCACCCGGCTTCACCCAATCACCCGGAATCATTTCTGGTCGACCTACTGCTGCCACCAGAATGTCCGCACTGCGACAAACTTCCGCCAGGTTTTCGGTGCGGGAGTGCGCAATGGTGACAGTGCAGTTTTCTTGTAACAGCAAACTTGCCATAGGTTTACCCACAATGTTTGATCGCCCGACCACAACCGCATTCATGCCACTCAGATCACTTAAACGATCTTTTAACATCATGATGCTCCCCAGCGGCGTGCATGGCACAACACCCTCGGCACCTGTGCTGAGCAAACCAACGTTGGTCAGGTGAAAACCATCCACGTCTTTTTCGTAATGAATGGTATCGAGTACTTTTGCTTCATCAATGTGTTCAGGCAACGGCAGCTGGACCAGGATTCCGTGAATAGCGGGGTCTTTGTTCAGCGTATCCACCAACGCCAGTAGTTCAGCTTCCGGGGTGTCGGCTGACAACTTATGTTCCACGGACTCCATACCAACCTCAACTGTCTGCCTGGCTTTATTGCGAACATAAACCTCGCTTGCCGGGTCCTCCCCAACAAGCACCACGGCCAGGCCAGGGCTGAGATTGTGCTGTTCTTTCAATTTAGACACTCTGGAGGCGATGTCGCCCCGAAGACGCTCGGCGAAAGCCTTTCCGTCAATTATGTTGCTCATTTGCTGATTTTTACTCGTCAAATTTGAGGTTATTTGCTCAGTACACCATTTCGTAAATGTACAGAGCCAACAATTAGGCGTATGTTAGCGGAAATTAACGACTTACCGCGGCCCACACATGCATTTTTTCTCATTTGCGACCATCTTATTACTGGTATCCCTGATCAGCGCCTGCAGCTCAGGGTCATCCGATGATCCCGATAGTTCTTCAAGCACCGATTCAGCACCAACAGATGGCTCCACAGACGAAAACGAGTCATCGGAGATCGTTGAAGATGATCCGGGCGCTGGCACCGAAACAAACGAGCAGCCCCCCCAGGAAGAAGATATGACTGAGGTACCCAATATTGACCCTGAGTCAGATTATGGGCAACTTCAGGACAGGATTAACCTACTCACCGGTCGAACCCTGATTGCGCTAAACCAGAAGCTCACTCAAGGCGAGCCGCTAACCGTTGAAGAAAATAATTGCCTTGGCACGTTTGACCCAGCCTTGGGCGAACCCTTACTGGCCATTAATTGCGCGCAGCCGCTGGCCATCGGCGATGTTCCGATCTTCACGGGAATTGCAGCGTTTGAAGACACACCAGCGTGCAATACAAGTTTGCAAAGCGCAACTACGGATGGCTGTTCTGTTGATCAAGCGACGCTGCAAATTAATACACTGTTTATCGCGCCAGAAACGGGAACTGCTCAACCAGAAGTCGGTGCATCAATAACCTACAACATTGAGCAGGATCAACTAACTATAGATAATCTACCCGATGCGTTATCAGGGGTTTTTCAATGCCAGTATGACGTGACTACAGGCATTGCCAACGGTGAGCAGATCGGCAACTGTGATGCACAGCTTGTACATCTGGTTAACTTGATCGATCTGCACTTGGTGGCCGGCTCCTAGTCATAGGCGTGGCCTTTAGAAGTGGGCTGAATCTTCAGTCTACTTCTTTAACAGGGATGGGCCGTGCTCCGCTTTGCTGTGATTTGCTCACAGTAAGACTAAGCACACCGTTTTTCATCGAAGCGTTTAGCGAGGCTTCGTCTGCATCTTCGGGCAAACGGATGATGCGTTCAAACTCACCCTCGGACCGTTCTTGATTAACGACTGTACCCATATGTGCAGCTGACTTGTTACCTTTGATTCTGATTTCTCCACGATGAACGCTGACATCCACATCGCTTAAAGCGACGCCCGGCAAATCGACTACGTAGTGCCAGTCAGTGGCTGTTTCTATTGTGTCTGTGGCTGGCGACCAATCGCCCGATGCGTTATATCGTGCAGATGGTTTTACCCAGTCGCCTTCGAACAAGCGCCCTAGTTCTTGCTGAATTTTTTGAATGCCATCGAAATTGATAAACGGGTCTTGATTGTAGTTGTTCATGCTATTGGTCTCCAGTTAATCCAGATATACCGTACACATGTATTAGCAACACATGTCGTTGTACAACAAGCATGGTGTCAGATTGGGCAAATTCAAGCGTGTACCAGCAGCCTCGCAGCGCCTCTGAGCCCTGGATATGGGTCCTTTATCACATAAGTAGGCACGCCCACCAGTTCATCGGTGACGCGCCCCTTGTTTTCAAATCGAGTCCGGAATTGTGATTGCGCGAAAAAATCACCCAGTCTGGGCACAATGCCACCACCCACAAATACACCACCTGATGCGCCAAGCATCAATGATAAATCCCCAGCATAGGAACCCAATAGAGCGCAGAATATCTCAAGCGCTTCGGTACATTGGGGGTCCGCACCAGACAAGCCCTCGCGTGTGACTGTTTCAGGTTGTGTCTCTTTTGCCGCCACACCATCTATTTCGCGCAGCGCTGTAACAATATTCACAAGCCCGGGGCCGGACAAAAACCGCTCAAACGATACGTGACCAAAGCGCGCGGCAAACATTGAGAACACAACCATTTCACGCTCGGAGGATACCGAAGCAGAGCAATGTCCACCTTCAGAATTTAGTGCTCGCCACTGATCAGTTGACACGGGTATCAGTCCCGAAACACCACAGCCGGTACCCGGACCAATAACACCCATAGGCTCGTTTAGTTTGGGCTTTCCTTGCCCTACCTGCTCGAGCTGAGCTGCAGACAAATGCGGTACCGCCAAAGCCAGCGCAGTAAAGTCATTGACCACGCACAGATCCGGCACACCCATTTGAGCCGCCAAGTCTGTTGTTGAAAATGACCACCGTTCGTTGTTGGTGAATTCAATTTTGTCACCCAACACGCGTGTCGCAACCGCGATCGCTGCGGCTGTGGGCGGTTCGGCATCCAGGTTTTGTAAGTAGTGATTAATCGCATCGTGCAGGGAGGCGTATTGATCAGCCCGGTAGACCTGAGCGTGACAAGGATTGTGGTGCTCATCAACAAGGGCAAAACGCGCATTGGTGCCACCAATATCGCCTACCAGTTTTGTACTTTTAAGTGCCATCGAACCTTACTGCGGTATTCAAGAGCGCTTCACCATAACAGGCACCTGATGCACCTATGTGTTGGAAGCAGCTGCGCCAATATCAGCGACCAATTAAATCGCGCAATACTCGATAATAGCGATCCCCTATTTCCCGATATGCCCGGGAACCAAAATGGACGCACGATCCAGCACCACAGGGGTAATCCGGGGGTATCAGGTCATCGTGATTACTAAAGCCTGCATGGGGAATATAACTGGAAATACTGCGGTGAACATTGTCAACAATGATTTTTGCAGAATTGAATTGGCCGAACTCTTCGCCTTTTGACATGCTGCCCACTACCAGCGGAACAGGAGCATCGCTTCCACGAGCGGCCTCGCCTCGCACATCAACACGGGCTTCGGTTCTAAACCGCCTGACCAATTTGGTCAAATTTTCTCGGTAGCTGCGAGCACAATTGCCATTGTTTGAGTCGGCTTCACCTTGATGCCAAAGAATGCCGCGAAACACACCACCGGTTTCTCGCAACGTTAAATTAAGCCGCGTCAGGGCTCTATCAGCCAACAAGGTACCACCGAGAAAAGCTTCCGGAGTGGGTTCCGCGTTCCATGACAATCCATCTTGCGCGCCCGCGCAAAAACCGGTGCCAGACCAGGCTGCCGGTACCAACACAATTTCTTGTGTGGTGCTGGGCAGAGCCGATTTGGCAAACGATAAACCCAAACCAATGAACGTAGCCTCTTTAATAGACCGACTTGGCACACGAGGCTCATGCAATGGGTCCTCCGCGACTATGTATCGAGGCGAGCTGGTATTAGTGGATTCGTCTCTGAATTGCCAATCGTGCTGAAACACCGATGTGCTGTTGGGCAGAACGTTCAGTTGTTTAATTCGCAGATTCAACTCATCACTACCACCAGGGTCAGTGTTTTTTGCATACATCTCACTGGAGCCTTCCATGTTGCTTTGGCCAACAAGCAGGTAAACATCAGGCGCAACAACGGGCTTAACATCAAACGTGATCTGAGTTTGTGTAGCGCCACTCGTGTTGCTAGCCCTGAGATTAACCTGCCGCTCATGAAAATCGATGGCCGCCATGCCCACACCCAGTTTTACTTTTAACATGGCCTGAGTTTGGTAGGCGGTTAGTTCGCTTGGTACAAATTGATAACTGAATTGTGAAGCGTCAGATGGGTGCTCGGCACGTAAACTTAATTTAACCGGCTGTTTGGTGCCAGCCTGGTTAACCGTAACCGGTATTTGCAGTTCGTCACTTGCACCTTCGTATAAGTTATAGCGATCGGTTGGTAATTGCAGAGTCAGCTCATTCGCGACATCAACAGGACCACCCAGAGTTAAAGTTGCTGCCTCACTTCGATTACCGCGGGCATCGATAGCCACCACTTTGTAGTTATACATTAGCGCTCGATAAACGCTCGTGTCGTAATAACTACGAGCATCAAGCTCTGCAACGACAGTATCATTTCGTACAACTTCGTAACGGGCAACACCGGTATTATCATACGATTCATCCCAAAAGATTTCAGCTGCGGTATTAGAATAAAAAGTCCCGCGAAGATTATTAGGTTTAGTCGGTGGAGCATTGTCACCCATGTTATTGGGTGGCCCGGCATTGTTTGTTACAGGTGTAAGCAGTGTTAATGCCGCGGCCGCACTACGATTGCCTGCGTTGTCTATAGCAACCAGGGTATAGTCGTAGCGTCTATCCGCACCAAGTGATGATTCAAAAAAACTGCGACCGTCAAGGTTTGCAATCACGTTTCCATCGCGTTTTAGTTCGTACCGGTTAATCGAAACACCATCTGCTGATGCATCCCAAAACAGTTCAGCAACCGTGGGTGAGTATAAGGTTGCACGAAAATTAGCTGGAGCACTTGGTGTAAGCGTTGCGTTTCGCAGAATGACGGTTGTGCTGCAGGGGCTAAATTGCTGTCGACCAGCAATCGTTGCAAACCCCACCACGCAATAAGCGCCTAGCTGGCCATCAAAAACAAATTGAGTGGTGCCGGGTTCGGGCCGGTAAGTACCTTTGTAGGCTTGATTAAAATACACATTAAACCCCTCGGCATTGCCTGAGTCTAATAGCGTAATACGCACTTTGCCTTCACCGGCCGGACCCACAGCAACACGTGGCGCATCCAGGGCAAAGGACACACCAGAGTAAAGCAGGCTCTGCAATAGTACTAAGGTATATAGGATGAATTTGAACATGATCGACTTTCGTTGCGCGTAAGGTATATTACCTGATCACATGAGGTCACAGGTGGGTCGCCTCACGTACAATAGCATTATACTTCATGCACAAACGACACGAGCCCATTAAATGGTCGCTGAAGCTCTTTGAGACCGCGCTCTGACGCGGGTTAACATTTTTGTTGTCAGTTCACATTTGGTTGGCTTAACCGCACGGATTAAACCTTGTCAGCAAACTGTTATGGGTCGATAAAAGTGACTAGCGCATCAACTGACTGACTCGCGTGACTGAGTCTACTTACTAAGCCGACTCAACTTGTACCGCACAGAACTTGAATTCCGGGATTTTGCCAAACGGGTCAAGTGCCTCATTTGTTAGCAGATTTGCTGCCGCTTCATGGTAGCAAAACGGTATGAAAATCTCGCCACTGCTCAGGCCCGCATCAGCGCGTGCGGTTGCCGTAATAACACCACGCCTTGAGGTCACCTTAACTCTCGATCCGGCCTCAATATTCAGATCTGCCAAGTCTTCAGGGTTAAGTGTAATAACCGCCTCTGGCTCCACTGCATCGAGTACGCGGGAACGTCGCGTCATTGTGCCGGTATGCCAATGTTCTAACTGGCGACCTGTCATCAACACAAAGGGATACTCATTATCAGTGGTTTCATCTGCAGAGATAATAGTTGCGGGTACTAACCTGGCGCGACCACTTGGCGTTGGAAATGAATCTTGAAATACAACTGGTTGGCCAGGATCGTTTGCGTCATTACATGGGTAGGTAACCGAATCGTTTTTCTGCAACCTCTCCCAATCGATGCCAGTAATGCTGGGCATTGCCTGTCGCATTTCCTCGTAGACGTCAGACACATGATCGTACTGCCAGTCGAGCCCGAGACGCGCAGCTAGCTGTTGCAATATCCATAAGTCATGTTTGGCATCCCCTGGTAGTTCCAGTGCTTGCCTGCCCATTTGCACACGTCGATCAGTGTTGGTCACTGTGCCGTCTTTCTCAGCCCAACCTGATGCCGGTAGCACGACATCGGCAAAAGCTGCAGTCTCTGTTAGGAAAAGATCTTGAACCACCAAGTGCTTTAATCCAGACAGTGCTTCGCGAGCATGATTTAAATTAGGATCTGACATCGCCGGATTTTCGCCCATGATATACATCCCATGGAGTGAACCTGCCAGAACAGCGTGCATAATTTCAACCACCGTTAAACCCGGTTGATCATCCAGGTCAGCATTCCAGAACTTACTAAAATGCGCATGAGCTTCCTCATTGTCAACGCGCTTGTAGTCAGGAAACATCATCGGAATTAAGCCTGCATCTGATGCACCTTGAACATTGTTTTGCCCGCGCAAAGGATGCAAGCCGGTACCGGGTCGGCCAATTTGCCCAGTGATCATGCTCAAAGCAATCAAGCAGCGGGCGTTATCTGTACCGTGAATATGTTGTGATACACCCATACCCCAAAAAATCATTGAACCTTTTGATGTTGCGAATAAACGCGCAACTTCACGCAGGGTTTCAGCCGGAATACCACACACCCCTTCCATCTTTTCGGGACTGTAGTTTTGAACATTGTCTTTTAATTCGGCGAAATCCTCGGTGCGATTTTTTACAAACTCTTTGTCTACTAAATCTTCATCGATAATAGTAAACATAATCGCGTTAAGCATCGCGACATCTGTGTCTGGCTTAAATTGCAGCATGTAATGCGCATGACGCGACAAGTCAGTTAAGCGCGGGTCCATTAAAATAAGCTTCTTTCCAGCTTTGACCGCATTTTTTATAAACGTTGCCGCCACCGGGTGGTTACCAGCCGGGTTCGCGCCAATAACTAACAGCACTTCGGCATTAGCAACATCGTCAACCTGATTGGACACAGCACCGGAACCAACACCTTCCAGCAACGCCGCCACACTCGATGCATGGCACAAGCGAGTACAGTGATCAACATTGTTAGTACCAAAACCGGTACGAACCAGCTTTTGAAATAAGTAAGCCTCTTCGTTGCTGCCTTTAGCAGAACCGAAACCTGCTAACGCTGACGGGCCGTGCTTAGCTTTTATATCGTTTAATCCCTTGGCCGCTACCTCTAGTGCTTCGTCCCAGCTGGCTTCGCGGAACATTTTACTGGTGTCAGCAGGGTCATAATATTCATTCAAGCCCTTGGGCACACCATCGATACGTATGAGGGGCTTGGTAAGTCGCTCTGGATGCGCAAGATAATCGAAACCATACCGGCCCTTGACGCACAAACGACTTTTGTTAGCAGGACCATCGCGGCCATTAACATAAAGAATCTTGTTGTCCTTGACGTTAAACGTTAACAAACAACCTACGCCGCAATAGGGACAAACCGAGTCCACCTTTTTATCAATTTTTTCAAGGCCAACATTTTGCGCTGGCATCAGTGCGCCAGTAGGACAAGCCTGCACACACTCTCCACAGGCGACACAGGAACTTGCGCCCATATCGTCACCAAGATCAAAAACAATCTCGGCGTGGTTACCTCGAAACGCCATACCAATAACGTCATTGACTTGCTCTTCGCGGCAGGCGCGCATGCAGCGTGTACATTGAATACAGGCATCCATATTCACCGCAATTGCCGGGTGTGACAGATCAGCTGTTGCTTGTTTGCGAGGTGCAAAGCGCGGTTTACCAACTTCCAGTTTTTTTGACCAGAAATCAAGTTCTGATTCAATCGAGTAGACGGTTTCAGACATGTCCGATTGCAACAACTCTAACACCATTTTTTGCGACTTCAGGGTTCGCTCATTGGTGGTATTGACCTTCATGCCTTCGGTCGGCGTTCGTATACATGCAGGTTGCAATACACGCTCACCTTCTATTTCAACAACACACACTCGACAATTACCGTCGGCTCGCATCCCTTCTTTAAAACACAGGTGCGGGATATCAACCCCTGCTCTTTTGGCCGCCTGCAAAATAGATTCGTCGTTATAGGCCTCAACCTTTTTTCCATTGAGTTTAAAACTAACCGTTTGTACTACATCTGCTGGATTGGCCGCCATTAGCTGCTGGCCTCCTGGTTAAGTTCGTGCGCGAAATACTTTATAACGCTGCGCAAAGGGTTAGGGGCTGCCTGACCAAGCCCACAAATAGAAGCATCTTCCATCACAGTTGCCAAGTCTTCAAGTAGTTCGAGGTTCCAGTGGTCTTGCGCCATTAACGCTGCCGCCTTGCCTGTACCCACACGACAAGGCGTGCACTGACCACAAGACTCGTGTTCGAAAAATCGCATCGACGTTAATGCGGCCTGCTTGGCTGAGTCATTATCAGAGAGCACGACAATGGCAGCCGAACCGATAAAGCATCCATGCGGCTGCAGCGTATCAAAGTCCAGAGGTATGTCGCCCAATGATGCTGGCAGTATCCCACCTGAAGCACCACCTGGGAAATACCCATAAAATTGATGACCATCTAGCATGCCATCACAGTACTCATCAATGAGCTCTTTCATGGTAATACCAGCTGGGGCTAAGTGGACTCCAGGTTTGTTCACCCGACCCGATACTGAAAAACTGCGCAAACCAACACGGTCGTGACGACCTTCACTGGTAAACCACTCATGGCCTTTTTCTATAAAGTCACGGACCCAATAAAGGGTTTCGAAATTGTGCTCCAAGGTCGGCTGCCCAAGCAGCCCCACCTGGGCAACAAAGGGCGGACGCAGGCGCGGCAATCCACGCTTACCTTCAATGGATTCGATCATGGCTGACTCTTCACCACAGATATAAGCCCCGGCTCCACGGCGCAACGCTATCTCAGGCAAGGGGTATGGCGGATTCGCTTGTAACTTTTCCAGCTCTTGCTCCAATATTTGCCGACCCAAAGCGTATTCGTCACGGGTGTATACCCAAATGTTATCAATGCCAACAACGGATGCAGCGATTAACATGCCCTCGAAAAACCGGTGCGGGTCTCTTTCGATGTAGTGGCGGTCTTTGAATGTGCCGGGCTCTCCTTCATCAATATTGACTGCCATGTAACGCGGGCCTTTTCGGTCAGAAACAATCTCCCACTTCATCCCAGCTGGAAAACCTGCGCCACCAAGACCACGTAATTTACTGTTTTTCATCAGTTGAATGATATCGGCTTTAGCGGGTTTGCCACCATGAACGCTCTTGGCGGTTTCGTACCCTCCGCCGCTGAGGTATTGGTTTAAATCAATATGTGACTGTGGATTATCGGGTATCACTTGCCCCGACTCCACAACACTGGTAACGGTCTCTACAGTGGCTTTGTCCACCGTATTAAAACCCACAACAGCGGCGGGGGCTTCGCTGCAGCGACCAATACACGGAACGGGTTGAATGCGAACATTATCGCCTAATGTACTTTTGAGTTTTTCGATAAGCTCAACTGCGCCGTTCAGTTCACAACTAACAGAGTCACAAACTCTCACGGTAAGTGCTGGCGGTGCGGCCTGATCGTCTTTAACCACATCGAAATGATGATAAAAAGTCGCCACCTCGTAAACTTCTGCCGGGGCCATTTTCATGTCGTGCGCCAATGCTACTAAATGCTTTGACGACAGATGTCCGTATTTGTCTTGTATGAGGTGCAGAAATTCGATCAGTAAGTCGTTGCGACGAACCGAATCACCCAGCAACTCGCGCACTTGCATCAATGCGTTGATGTCAACCTGACGGCCCTTCCCCTGACCCTTCTTACGACGCTTTCGTGTTGGTACGTTATCAGCAGTTGTCGACATGTGTTGATCTCAATAGAAATATTCAAACAAAATTAATCAAAAACTAAATTCGCAACAAATAATTCGAACCAATTAGTTCAAACCAATTCGTCCTAAAAAAGGTAAATTAAAAAGGTTTCTATAAACCAGTTAATGCAAAAAACGATGACGCTAAAAAAAGCCGTCATCGTCCAAGCTGCGCAACGCTCTTGTTCGCAGCATTCGCCAGCCCTTTTTCCAAGGGCCTGCGCACCTGTAAGTTTAGAATAAACCCTCAACAACGCCTTGATCATTCATCTTTATTCTATTGGCAGCTGGCTCTCTGGGCAAACCCGGCATGGTCATGATGTCACCACAGACCACCACCACAAAACCGGCTCCAGCTGACAAGCGCACTTCTCGCACTGGCAAAGTGTGTCCGGTTGGTGCACCTTTGGCATCAGGGTCAACCGAGAAACTGTACTGCGTTTTGGCGATGCACACAGGTAAATGACCGAAACCTTCTGCTTCAAGTTCAGCAACCTGAATCATTGTTTTCTGATCTACAGCGATGTCATCTGCACGATAGAACTTGGTTGCCACTGAACGAACCTTGTCCATCAGGGGCATGTCGTCTGGATAAGACGGTTTGAAATCGGCCTTGCCACTGTCAGCCAATGCGGCGACCTCTTTAGCAAGCTCTTCTGTACCAGCGCCACCATCGGCCCAGTGATTAGCATCAATCGCCTTTACACCAAACTTGTCACACGCATCGCGTACCGCTTTCATTTCAGCATCGGTGTCTGCGGAAAAGCGATTAATCGCCACCACTACTGGCACACCAAATGATTGAACGTTCTCGATATGACGCTCAAGGTTCGAACAACCCTCAGTAACGGCTTGTACGTTTTCTTTGCCCAAATCATCCTTGGCCACACCACCGTGCATCTTTAATGCTCGAACGGTTGCCACCAGTGTCACCGCATCTGGTTTCAAGCCAGCTTGCCGACATTTTATATCGAAGAATTTTTGTGCACCAAGATCTGCACCAAAACCTGCTTCAGTGACGACGTAATCGGCTAGCTTCAATGCTGACTTGGTCGCTATAACAGAGTTACAGCCGTGCGCGATATTGGCAAAAGGCCCGCCGTGAATAAACGCAGGGTTATGTTCGAGCGTTTGCACAAGGTTGGGGTTGATAGCATCTTTCAACAAAACAGCCATAGGACCTGGCCCCATAACTTCCGATGCACAGATAGGTTTGCGTTCACGTGTATAAGCAATCACGATTCTGCCCAGACGTTCGGTCAGATCTTCGATGCTGGTGGCTAAACAGAATATGGCCATTACTTCTGATGCAACGGTAATGTCGAAACCATCCTGGCGAGGATAGCCATTACCTGGCCCGCCCAGCGAACTGGTAATTTGACGCAGTGAACGATCATTCATGTCTACAACACGACGCCATGCGACACGGCGCGAATCAATCCCGGCCGCGTTACCCCAATAAATATGATTATCGATGAGCGCAGAGAGCAGGCTGTGAGCAGAAGTTATGGCGTGAAAGTCACCGGTAAAATGCAAATTAATATCTTCCATGGGAATCACTTGCGCATAGCCGCCACCTGCTGCCCCGCCTTTCATTCCAAAGCAAGGACCAAGACTGGGTTCGCGCAAACAAACCATGGCTTTTTTGCCGATACGATTCAAGCCATCCGTAAGGCCGACTGATGTCGTTGTTTTACCTTCACCAGCGGGTGTTGGTGTAATGGCTGTGACCAAAATTAATTTGCCGTCCTTGTTACCCTTCAAACTGTCTATGTAGTTAAGGTCAACTTTGGCTTTGGTATGACCATAGGGCATCAGGGCATCGTTAGGAATACCGAGTTTGTCAGCGATGTCGCCGATGGGTTTGATCGTCGCTGCCTGAGCGATATCTATGTCATTCACGTTGCATTCCCCGTTCTGGTCTATTTTTGGATCGTACTTGTTTCAAATCGGTACTATTTATTCGAGACACTAGCTTCAATCTAATGGGTAGATTGTACACATTTACACACAAATACCATCATTTTCAACACACAAAGTCGCGTAAAGTCGATAAATCCAGCCATTTAATTGGCATACTATTGGATTAAAAAAGCTCGAAAAATGTTTATCTTGCTGTGTCCGATTCAACTCAATTGCTTGGGGTGATGTTTTATACCCGTTGAAGCCATTTGCACAGCGATTCTCCGCCTGATTGTTACTTATAAGCGACGACTCCGACCAACGGCCACACCCGATAGCACAAATCAAGCCTCAGCGAGTGAAAAGCCTGTCAAAGCTTTTTTTTGAATGACTGGCGGGAACCGTTCGGGGGAAGGCAGTATTGAATGGACTTTCAGTATGGGGAAAACAACGATTTGCAACTCGTTGATAAAGGACTATTTGAGGTGCCAACCGTTATAAATTACATCAATTTGTTTGGTAACGATAAAGAAACTGAGGCTGTCGAGACTGGTAGAAAATATTATTACATGAGGGCTTGATTGAAACAGCTGTGCACTTGATTTTTAATTATTTGAGTGTGACGTACGAGAGTATTTCAACGACTTGCTGTGGTGTCTGCGCCCATGCCAGAGCACCAGCATCGACCTCTTTTAAAGGATGGATGATAGATTCGTCATGCAAGGTAATATAAGGCTTAGAAAGCGCTGAGCAATAACCGGCATCAAACGCTGCATTCCACTGCTTGTATTTATCACCAAAACGGATGATCGCCACATCGCACTTTTCCAGCTGCACTCGCGTTCTGATGGCGTTCACTTTTGAAGATTTGTGGTCACGCCAAAATTGGCTTGCTTCTTCGCCCAGCACGTCTCCTGCTGCATCACTCGCATCGTGATCGGTTACAGCCGAGGTAAACGACATTGGCAGTTTCGCAGCCTTCGCACCGGCGATAATTTGATCGCGCCAATCTGTATGGATTTCACCAGAAAGATAAACAAGGTAGTTCACGGGAAGCCCCTGATCAGTTAAGGAAATAACAGCTTATCGAAACAACAACACCGGGATTTTACAGTATCGAATCATTTCCGTGGTTGTTGAGCCTATAATTAAGTTACGAATGCGTGAATGACCGTATGCACCCATCAGTAATAAGTCGAACTCACCTGCTTCAACTTTTTCGGCGATTGCCAGTTCGGGGTCACCTTCCAACACTTCAGACGTGACGTTATACCCGGCCTCACGCATAGCATTGGTTGCTCGCTCCAGGCTATGCGTATTACTAACTGTGCCGTTTTTCACGGTGATAAGATGACAAGGTAGATCATTGAAGCAGGTTAATTGCGCCGCATACTCAACCGCTTTCCACGCACTGTTGCCACCATCAAACGCGATTAAGATTCGCTTGATAGGTTGAAATGCTCTGGATGCCACCAACACGGGCTTATGACTGGAGCGAGCTACGCGTTCAAGATTTGAGCCCAGATGCATTTCATCGAAATCGGCACCGATGCCGCGCTTGCCAATAACAATAAGATCGACATCGCGTTCAAAGTCTTCGATGGTTTCTACGATTTCTGCGTTTCGAAGCTTGATGTCCACATCATTTATACCCGCGGCCTTTATGTATTCGCGAGCGTCTTCCAAGATTGCGCGACCACGCTTGGTGGCCAACCTGGCTTTTTGCGCATCAATATCAGCCAGCTCTTCTAACAGAGCCGATCGAGCGCCCAGCCCGATGCTGCCACTTAAGTTGGTCGCGTTCTCAGATACTTCTCGACGACCAAGCACGTGCACAACTGTAATGGATGCGCCGAGGCGATCAGCAAAAAACGCTGAAATATCGCACACGCTGTGCGAATACATCGAACCATCTATAAGAGAGACCAGTTTTGGCATGTGCTTATGTTGTCCTAATGACCCAGCATGCGTTCCAACGCGCCAGGTTCGTCATGAACGGCCAGCTTATCAACAATGGTTTCGCTTGCCTCGTTTAATCCAATGATTTCAACTTCAGCGCCTTCGCGACGGAATTTCAAAACCACCATATCCAGTGCGGCGACACTGGATATATCCCATATATGCGCCTGGCTGACATCAATGTTGACCTTTTCGACCGCCTCTTTAAAATCGAAAGACGCATTAAAATCATCCACCGATGCAAAGAATATTTGTCCTTCAAATTGATAGGAGCGCGTATTACCATCATCGGACAAACCGGTGGTTACGCGGAACAACTGAGCTATTTTCCACGCGAAGAAGATACCAGAGAGCAGCACACCAACCAAGACACCAATAGCCAGATTGTGCGTTGTCACAACCACAATGACTGTAGCTAGCATGACAGCCGACGAACTCCTTGGATGGTCGCGCAGGTTTTTTATCGATGACCAGCTGAATGTCCCAATCGATACCATGATCATTATCGCAACCAATGCTGCCATAGGAATTTGCTTTACCCAATCACCAAGAAACACAATCATTAGCAGTAAAAACAAGCCAGCACAAAATGTGGACAAGCGGCCCCGGCCACCCGATTTAACATTAATGATAGATTGACCTATCATCGCGCAACCTGCCATACCGCCAATAAAGCCTGTTGCTGTGTTAGCGATACCCTGGCCAATGCACTCGCGGTTTTTATCGCTTTGGGTATCTGTTAGTTCGTCAACGATGGATGCGGTCATTAACGATTCGAGCAAACCCACAGCGGCAACAGCAGCCGAATAAGGCAAAATTATTTTGAACGTCTCCCAGTTTAATGGGACGTCAGGCAACAGGAAAATGGGCAACGTAGAAGGCAGCTCACCCATATCACCAACAGTTCGAATGTCCATACCCATCAACAAAGAGATGGTAGTCAATACAATTATGCACACCAGTGGAGACGGAATTGTCCTGGTGAAATACGGAAACAGATAAATAATACCTAATCCAGCCGCGACCATTATATAAGTGAGTGTGGGCACATTAATCAATTCTGGCAATTGAGCCATGAAAATCAGGATGGCCAGTGCGTTGACAAACCCCGTCATCACCGATCGCGATACAAAACGCATAACGTAACCCAGCTTAAAAATGCCGGCCACGATCTGGATAAGACCAGCCAACACTGTGGCTGCCAGTAAATACTGCAGACCGTGATCTTTAACCAGGGTCACCATTAACACTGCGGTTGCGGCAGTTGCGGCAGATATCATGCCCGGTCGGCCACCGGTTATCGCGACAATGACGGCGATCGAAAATGATGCGTAAAGACCAATTTTTGGGTCGACACCGGCGATGATTGAAAATGCTATGGCTTCGGGAATGAGCGCAAGAGCAACCACTAACCCTGCGAGCAAATCTGCCTGGTAGTTGCCAAACCATTCTTCCTGCAATCTTGGTAGCAGATCTGTCTTCAATTAATATCTCCCACCAGTGAAAATAGGCTGGTGATTGCGTTGTTTGGTCAAAATAAAGCGCAAAGCTTAGCCGTTCGCTTAATTCCTGTTGGCACCATCACTTGTGAACCACCGCAGCCGCACAAACAACAACCAAAGATTAATGGGGACGGAGGGATTTAATTATGTCCACATGGTTCATGTGGACATAATTAAATCCCTCCGTCCCCATTAATTCTGATCCTGGACTTCGGCGACTTGTGAGGCGCGCGGTGCGCGAACCGACATCATTGGCCCAAACTCTATATAGTGCAAGGACTCTAAAATGATTCCATTGGTGTTGGCTGTGATGGCCTTGTTGGGTTTGCCGCTGGATTCGTAAATACCCGAGTACCAGCCTCGATCTGCATCGTAATTCTGCGCAATGTGCGCCACAAGCTTGTCGGTGTACTCGTTCTGATAGAGTGCGTGAAAGCCAATAGCGGCTTTGGTACTCACACTACGAAACTGTGATGCATCCTCGCCAGACTCTGTTACGGCGTTCCAGGCCTTACCATCGGCGAATACCGTGTTGTAAACAAAGTACGGCGCCTCATCAATGTTGTCCTCACTAACCGCCGTTAAAGTGCCGGTTTCTTCGAAGCGGGCTCTCTGTACCTCAAAAACACGCTGAGCCAGCTCGCGTGATGTACGGTCAAAACCGTACTCGATACCATCGAGAATGTAGGGTTCTGATACAACATAATTAAGTGCCCCAAATTCTGAAGGCCTGCGTGTGTCAGCGGCGATATCCACACCGTATATGTCTACCAACTCCATATGCATTTCGTAATCCAATGCTCGGCTCACGTCCTGACTGATTAAACCAAAAGACTTGGCAGCGTATTCTTCGTAACCAAGACGACCTTCCTGTAGCAATATTGTCTGACCACCATCGCCTATATCTGCACCGTAGAGCTCTGAATTTATAACTAGCGCATCAAGATTCCAGTGCCCCAACACATTGCTTACTGCATTTGTGTGTTCAGGATAATGCCAGACCAAAATATTCAACGGCACCATGATTCTGCCAACATCAATGGCGGACCAACCGATACCACGCTCGGTTTCTACGTTGGTGTAAGTCACCATGGACACATTTTTGGTGTTGTAAGATTTGTTTGGCAAAATGTCATCGAACAAAGGCATTGTTGCCAGCGTGTGCAGCAACCCGGATACGCGACTGTTGAATTCGGCTTTATCTATAATATTCAGCCTTCGAGCAGCAATCATCCCTAACATGTACGACGCCGTATCCCACATGGTGGAAGCTGGGTATTTATCTGCCGAATTAACCATACCCGTCTCGGGCACATAGTTATTCTCAAAATAACGCCAGGCTATTTTCGCCATTTGCAATTCATCACTGGTTAACGAGCGATGGGTGCGTCCAGCATGGAGAGTTTCGTCGATTTCTATTTTACTGGACTCAGTGACAATGACAGTTTCAGGACTCCACGTCTCTAATGTATAGACCAACCAAAATGCCAACGTTAAACCAATGAGAAATATCAGCGCGCTTCGAGCCTTGACCAGGTTTTGTTTAAACGTACTCACGCTGCCTCCGTAAACGGCATATCGCTCGAACTGTCGTTTGTTAGTTCGTTTTCTGCGGGCTGCCAGAAGGCGGCTAAAACAATACCAGACAAAGCCAGAATATTGTTCAGACCCCAGAATGTGTTAATCAGCAGGCCAGCAAGATCAAATTGCGGGTGACCTTTTACGAATTGCATCCACGCGTACACGATACCGATGAGTGTTAGCAGTAACACAGTTGCCTGAGGCCAGACCAAAGCGATAAAATTTCCCTTTTGTCTCTCTTTGGATGTCACTGGGAAACTTATCTTTTTACCTCTAAGCACGGTCCAGATAGCTTTTAGATTGACTGGAAAAAACGATAAGTAACTAAATTTTGCCTTACGACCGGAAATTCCCCAAAGTGCCAGCAACGTGCCCAACTCGGTCATGAATAAGAAAGGGAAAATATGCTTATAAAAATCGACCGAATAAGCACTGACTGGTGCTATGGCGAAAAACAAAAAAACCAACGGAGCCGTTAGGAACACAATATTCCATAAACCCCCGAAGTATGACCAAATCGTTGACGCATACATGATTCGTTGAGGTAAGGACAAGCCTTTTCGCCATAAAAAGTTATCGTTTTTGGCTATATCCAGTGTGCCTCCTGCGTACTTAAACCGTTGCACAGTCCAGGTTAGCAAATCTTGGGGTGACAACATCTTCGATTCCACACGCGGATGCAAAACGGACTTCCATTCCCGCTCAGTATCAGAATGTAAATCTATGGATGTATAAATATCTTCAGAAACATGAAACTTATACGGCGTAAATTCCTGCTCGTGGGCAATTGTTTGGGTTATTAACTGCAGTACATTACTGTCAGCCTCTAGTTCGCCTGTAATTTTTTTCAGTTCTTCAGACTGCTCTTCCGCTAGCTTGTCCACTTGCTTACTAAACTGACGTAGTGCCGCTTGCATGACAGCCTCTCGCCGATGCACTGACCCTGCACCGCAACAAAATGATGCATTAGCCCAGTTACGGCGTCGCAGTATTACGTCATAGAATAGTTTGGGATCATTAACAAAAGGGTCCTCACCCACTTGCACTTTACCAACATAACGTTCCAGCTTACGGGCAAATCCGGCACCCCGTTCTCCAAACCTGTTGCCCATGGAAGCTGGTAATCGTTGACCTTCTGGTAAATCGAAAAACCATTGTGGAGTTTGTACCCAGGCAACATCCGGATCTCGAAAATAACCGAGCGTATTTTCCAGTATAGTCGGAAAAGGTCGAGTATCCGCATCACAAATAAGTATAAAGTCACCACTGGTTTGCTCCATGGCGTTTCGCATGTTACCGGCTTTAAAACCAATGTTGTTTGTGCGAGTTATGTAGTTACAACCCATCTCTTGAGCAAGTGCTCGCATCTGTGGCCTGTTGCCATCGTCGAGCACATGAATCTTGATATTAATATTATGCGGGTACTGTAGTTTGCCAGCGTCTTCTAAACTTAAACGCACTAAATTAATATCTTCATCAAAAGTTGGGAAAAAGACATCCACTGACAAAGGACCTGGTGTGCGATTCTCGCCAGAATGACATTGAGTTACACACACGGGGGCTGATTGTTGCTCGACGTCTTGTACGCGCCATATCGAAAAAACGAACAAGACCAAACCAATAAAAGCGCCAGTTTCGGCCAGCACTAATGGAATAGCTATCCACAGTGCATCAAGATTAATCGAAGATGTCCATCGCCATTGTATGTACCACGCGCCAGTGACGACTGCAATGATCAAACAGATCTGTGCCAGCGATTGGACAATCGGAGAGTGTTCTAAAGGTTCGGGCGGCTTCCGGTGCTCGAATTGATCGAAGTAGAATGGCACTATTCACACCGTTAGAGTTAAGGGGGTTAAGCCGTTACTGAAGCTAATTTAAAAGACAGTGATAGCGTATTACAACTTTTTATGCGATCGTAAGATACTTCATTACAAACAGCTTTTAACAATTGCACTCCCCATCCTGACTCTGGTAACGCATCCAATTCAACATTTTTAGATGGCATTGTCGCTTTACCGGTCAGTTGCCCTGCAATTCTTTTGGGCATTGGAACGCCATAATCCTGTATCTTGATACTCAAACAATCTTCATCGTACTCAAATGCCACATTAACCGAATTACCTGCTTCGGAGCGATAGGCATGTTCAATCGAGTTATTTACCGCTTCAACCACGGCCAGCTCCACGCTGCTCGGTTTTGCATCGGCTAATTCAAGCTGGCTGCAAAGACCACGCACGGCCTCGCCAACATGCTGCACGTGGCGCATGTCGCTATCAATCGATAAATTTATTCTTCCTGGTTCCATAACCGTGCTCACTTTGAACAGATGTTACCTGGCTAGGCGCACATCTTTTGTAATCCGTCGTCGGCATTAGGGTATATCTCAAACAATCCATCCATATGAGTGAGAGTGAAAATTTCTCGCACTGCTTCGTGCATATTGCAGATAACGAACTCGCCTTTATGGCCAGTTAACTTAAAACTGGATATGACAGCCCCGAGCCCGCTGCTGTCCATGAACTGAACCTCTCCCAAGTCAAGCATGATTCTGGAAGTGCCCGAGTCAATTATGTCGCCAATAGCTATTTTAAGTCCGGGTGCTATGTTTGCATCGAGCCGGCTGGCTTTCACGCTTACAACAGCAATACCATTTTTTATCTCTAATTCGAAACTCATGTTATTTAATCCTGAGCCTTATCGTTTTCCGGTGTATTCCAGGATAACCATCGACACATCATCTTCGAAGGTATCTGACCCATTCCATCGCGTTATTTCGCCATCAAATAAATCGCCTAGTTCATCTATCGGTATATCGCGCCATTCCTGTATGTGTTGAGTGAGCCTTTCGGTACCGTAAAACTCACCTGAACTGTTCTCACATTCGATCATTCCATCAGAGTAAAGGTATAAACGATCACCCGCCTTTAGTGTGCAGTTCACACTTTCGTAGGTTACCTCTTTCAGCAGACCCACTGGCATTCCACCGTTGCCAAGCAAGTCGGCTTTTCCCGTTTTTTTATTTAATACAACGGGAGGCGGGTGACCCGCCTGCGCGAGTGTTACATTGCCAGTTGATACTTCAATAATCCCGTAAATCATTGTGAAGTAGCGACTGCTATTCAAATTTCCCTGAAACTGGCGATTGAGATTGTCCAGTGTTCCAGTAACAGCGTCATCAAGTTTCGGGTTATGTTTTAGCGTTTTCGAGCACAAACCGTGGCTAGAAGGGTTTAACTGGTTATTAATGGCGAACGATGTCAGCGCTGAGGCAATTCCATGCCCTTCTACATCAAGTATGTAAAAAACAAAGTAATCATCACCCAATGGAAAATAATCAAACATGTCGCCAGCGACAAAGTTAGCCGGTTTAAATACCCAATTGGTATCCAGCCCGGCTAAACGGAACTGTCTTGGTAATAAATCTTCTTGTACTTTCGCGGCAATTTTCAGATCAGTGGTGACGCTTGCGTAGGCGTATTCTAAAAAGTCGTTACGCGCCGCCATCTTTTGTTGCAGTTCTATTATTCGCGTAGCACTTCGCAAGCAACCGTCTAATTCACCACTTTGAACAGGATTGGCAACATAATCATCGGCACCGGCCTCTAGCGCCTGCTGCGTTACATTATCAGAGTTATTGGCGAAGAATATCAGGTACACATAGTGGCCAACTGAAATGCTGCGTAAGCGCCTGCAGAACTCTTGCCCGCTCATACTTTTCATGGACCAGTCACACATGACCAGCGTGACGCCGATTTTGGCCAGAATATCGAGTGCCTGTGTGCCATTGCTGGCTGTCATAGTACTGAAGCCGGCACTGTCGAGTTGACGAGATAAGGCCACGCGAGCCTCCTCATCTTCTCCGACAACCAGTGTTGAATTTCCTTCCATACAAACTAATTTAATAACTGACGCATAAAGGGCAATACTCTTGTGCTTTTCGGCGAAATTGTTACTTTCTTTGGCCGTATTTTAGTGCGAATCAAAGATCTGACTGACCGGCAACAATAAATGTGGAACCATTACTCAAAATTGTGCGTTCAGTTATTTTTGCGTCGCAACAGCAGCCCAGGCCATGTAACCCTTGCCTAGTATCTCCAGCGATAGGTCATCGATAAACTGGCGTTATCTTTGAAGTTGTACTCAAATGCCTTGTTATATCCCCAATTGTTGTACTCAAAACTAAAACTGAATGGCGAGTAGTCCGTATAGCCAAAACCATAGGACCAGCTTGAATCACCGCCTTTTACCGGTTGAGAAACTGTCGATCGAACGAACCATTTCCCCTTCGGGCTCCACGAGTTACTCCAGCTAAACACCGGGTCGCCAGAGATTTTCTGGCTTAAGGTAACCGAGCTGGCTATTCGATTTTTAGTCATAAAGTTATTCTTGTTAAATTTATACGTTATGGATGCAACCGCATTATCTATATCCAGGTAATCCCCTGGAAGCAAAGGCCCCCAGTGATTTAACTGAACAGCCCAGGTTCCAGGGTGCCAATCGTCATACCCTATACCCCATGTGTATCGAAATTCTTCGTCATCAAAACGATAATTCCAGGACGTTCGAGCAAACCAGTAACTCTCTTTTATAGGTTTGTACGATGCACCAGCGGTGATACTAAACCCATCACTGTCAAAGCCACGGTTTCCAAGAGTGATAAACCCGTTTAAACCACGATATTTCTTTTTCTTTTTTGTTCTTAGTGGCTCGGGCTCGCTAACCTCTTCTATCGGTTCTGGCTCGGGGTTGAAAACAACGATAGGTGCAACCCCACCCTCATCTATGATTACCGGCACTACATTTTGTGCAGCTAACTCGGGTTCCTTGGCTTGCTCGCTGTCTTCTGCTGTGTCCCGGGTGCTACTCCTGACGATGCCAGGCCTCGGCCGTCGATAGCCATAGCTTTGATTTCTAACGTCATTTAACCAGCGCTGTCCGAGCTCAGACGCAGACGCTAACAGCGCTCTTTTATCATCATCAGATACAGGCGAATCAATAGCGAAACGGGATTTGGTGTTAGGTTTTGCACGCTGTGGATCGATGTAGTCTGCGATGCCATCAACCAGTGGACCGTCCATTTTTTTGGGTGAGACGTAGTCTGCTATGCCATCGCCAGGTTGTTGCGGGCGTAACGGCACGGTGAAATAGTAATATCCTGGACCAGTTGCAACAGTTCTCACTGACTTTTGCAGTTCTGTGATCTCATAGCGGTAACCAACCATCCGTCTGGCAATTAACAACTCTCGCTCTGCCGGTGTTAGTTCATGCCGGTTGGATGAATCTAATTCGAAATCTTCGTTTGTTGTTTTACTAGCGTCTGATGCATCAATTGAATTGACCGAATCATTTGAGCCTGCAGCTTTGACATTATCATCAACTGCAGCTAACACATCCACGGTATCTGCCTCCGTGTCGACTGCCTTATCAGCCTCATTATCGGGCGTATTCTGAACCTGTGTTACCTGCGCAGTTTCATCTACAGCACATCCAGCTTGCCAGTCATAGGGATATCGTTCGTTATTTTTATACCCATCGTGCACCACACGCCAGGGAAAATAGGTTTCACTATCGAAAAAGAGCTTGCTGGTTTGCGGATGCGGCAAACATTGCGTGCGAAACATAATCGAGTAATCAACCTCATAGAAAACAAACGGAGCATCGTCGTGTTTGAATGCATCAATGACGAACCGGTCTTTGTGATCACCTAAAAAACCCATGGCACGAAAACCATCCCAATTGATTGGCGAAGTTGATTCGGCCAATAGCCGGTTCAATTGCCCACCTTTGGTAATAAAGTCGTAGAACGTGTTGTCGAGAAAAACCTCACAATACCCCCATTGCAATACAACCTGCTCCACGTCCAACGCAAGCTCAGGGAAACGTTTTGAGGTTTCGCTTAATACGTGCAGGGTAATATCCAGTGATGCTGCGTGCAAAGCCGGGGGCTTGTCGCTGTCGAACCATTCATTGGGCAATGGCAGTTTAGGAAGATTAATATTCTTGTATGACTGCAGCGCACTCGTTGCCTGTTGTGCATTTTGCGCACATTCAAGCTGTTTGGCTACATTAAGTAAATCAGGCTGAGTCGAGGCAGCAGCGGTGTGCCCAGAGCCCAGAACAAGACATAAAAAGAGCTGCGAGTGCGACCGATGCGCGCCTACTCGCCAGTGCATATCTCACAATCAGACACTTCCGGTTTTTTCAGAAGATCTGAATCCAGCTCTATATCGCGACTGCAATGCTCACAATGAGGAAACAGCGAACCGTACTTTTTGTACAAAAATCCGCTGAGAATAACGCCATTGGTATTGGCAGTAGTGACGGTGTTATAGCCAGCACCACTTTCATAAATTCCCGAATACCAGCCTTTCTCAACATCATAGGCAGACTCAACTGCGTTCATCAGTACTGCACTATATTCGTCTTCAGGGAAAAGAATGGCCATGGAGAACGCTGCCTTGACCGAAATAGTTTTTAGATGTTCGTACGATACGTCACTGCTGTTAGTGGTCTGCCATGATTCACCTGCGTTGTAAATGGTGTTGTACAGGAACCACGGCTCTTCGTCGATATTGTCCTCTGATATTGCCGTTACAATCCCGGTGGTTAACCATCGTTGTTTTTGTACTTCAAAAATGTTTCTAACCAGATCCCTGTTTTCATCATCCAGACCCAATTCCATCGCGTCCATTGTGTAAGACTCAGTCAGCACATAGTTGTTGGCGTGCCATTTTCGCGGGTCGCGATTATCATGAGCGATGTTGACGCCTAAGATTTCAACGTTTCCACGAAACTCATTTTCGTAGCTGGCCGCGATTTCAGCGTCAAAACCATATTTTTCAAATATTTTCGCTGCGTATTGCTCATACCCCAAGCGCCCTTCCTGCCAAACTTTAATCTCTTCAGGGTTAAACTTGTTGCGCGCCAAACCGAACATCTGTTTGTCTTTGATGATGCGGTCATACTTCCAGCGAGACAAAGTGGTTTTAACCCCGTTGTGGTATTTGGGGTGCATACAGCTTAGTGTCTTGGTCCAGGACATAAGACGAGCCAGATCAAGTGCAGAAACACCAATACCAAACTCTGTTGGTTTGTTGGCGTAGTCCACCATCTGCAATGTTTTGGCGTTGTACACCTTGTTGGGTGCTTCGTCGTTGAACAATTCCATGCGTGCCAAAGAACCAATCATGGCAGTCACGCGATCATCAAATTCTTTTTTGCCGATAAACCCAAAATCGTGGGCAGCCACAGTCGCAGCCAATGCCGAACCGGTGTCCCACATAGTGGTGGACGGGAAGTTATTTACCGCGTTGACCAACCCCGTTTCCGGGTTGTAGTTATTCTCAAAATAAGTCCACGCAATACGCGCCATTTGTAAATCGGCTTCACACAACTCACCGTTACCCACTAAACAGCTGTTCTCTTGAGGTTGTATTAAACATGTTAACGAATTTGCATCTTTCCCATAACAGGCATTGCCTTTGTTCATTGACACTGGAGACATGAGCGCATCAGTTGAACTTTGGTCAATGCTATAAGTACCAGCGGTACGCTGAACCGGGTAGTACGTGCCTAACCCGTAAACAATTATAATGGCCACTGCAATACCTGCCACGATAGCAGCAATAGACTCAAGCAGCGAGCGACCCTCTCTGTTTTCCAAGGTCGTCCATCTTGTCTTTTTCTTTTTCTTGTTCGTGTTCATGATTCTTAAGTTAAGGAAATCACTGTGCCAGAACCCTTGTGGCTTCTTTGCTCTGGGTTCCTGGCAACGGACCTAACCCCACCGTCCAGGCAATCAGGCTGACTTTGCTGATGGCGATGGTAAGGCTCAATGATAAAAACGCTGTAGCGCTGTATTTCATAAGCACATACCAATCCGCTTGGAACGTCGATTGCAGAAATGCCACGTCAATAACGTCCATAATGGCTGGATGTATGAGGTACATCCCAAAAGAGAAGCGCGACCACTGCGAAAGTCGGTCAGGCCAGCGTAAATAACACGAGCACATGAAGGCGCTGAGGACAGCGCAAGGCAGCAAATAGTGGCCATAATATATAACCCCTCTGCGCACTACGTACTCGCCAGAGACGCCTACTTTATGCGCATAGATCAGTTTGATGATCAGACCGATGGCAACCAGAAACACACTTAAGCCAAACAAGGTCCGGATTCGCCCTTCATCGATTCCGCGTTGCCAGAATCCATACAGGCTGTAGGCAAAAAAACCATATCCGGTGTAGCTCAACACCTTGATAAAGCGCACCACATAGTCTCGCACCAGCGGGTCCTTGATCGTGGCCCAAATCCACTCACTGATTTGATAGTTCAGGTACAGCATTGGCACCACGATCAATCCAAGCAATGGATAGGGAATGGCCAGTTTGTACAAGCGGTGAAACAGCAGTAGCAGGAATATTGTCGGTAGAAAATGCATGTGGAAATTCACGTTGCCCAACGCAAAATAACCTACCCAGTGCTGCAAGGAACTAAGCTGTTCCAGGATGGCGTGTTCATAACCGAGATGATGGGCCTTATACAATCTGAAAACAGCGTAGAACACCGTCCAGAATGCAAACGGTACCAATAATCTGCGTGCCTGCAGCGCCATGGTGGGTATAAACGGCATTGATGATTTAGATAGTTTCATTGAGAGAAGAAACAATGAAACCAATATAAAAAACTCTGTGCTTGCCAACTCTGAGACGCTGCGCATTAGCACTGGAAACACACGATCAAACCCAGGTGCATCTTTAAACGGCCCACCCAGTGCATCGCTCGACGTGTGTATTCCTATAATGCAAAATGCGGCAGCCAGGCGCGCACCATCGAGCCAATTCATACGCGTAGTATTCATTTGCGCACAACTCGAAATTTTGCCAATATTTTCGCACCCATGATTTCACTGATACCAGGGTATTTGCCACTTTTACGGCCATTGGCAAACCACGCATCTATCTGTGCATGGCCTTCTTCGCCGACTGCCAATAATTCAATCGTGTACTTATATCCAGCGCCTGACGTGGTGGATTGATATCGCTCAAAAAAGCTGGCCGAGTTGCCCAAATGTTGCTTGGGCCAATAGCGGCCCTTGCTTTGTTCGACCAAGTACACCGTACTACCCGCAGGCACTGACTTGATCTCACCGCGTATTTCAAATTGATCAGCAGTCTGCTCACCTACAGCCGGATAGGTAAATTCAGCGTATTCGGTTGAGGTTCCAATCCCATCATCACGCGCAACGGCGCCACTCACAAATACTGCGAGAGTTAACGCACCGCTAAGCAATACCGGGAATAGTGCAACACAAAACACATAGGCAAAGCGCGCTTTGGCTGGCGATGATTCAATTGAGAGATCACTGTTCATTATTTAACGTAAAACGGCTTACGACTGTGCTTGTGCATTAATCACGTCTAACAGTACCGCCTGTATTTTCTTGGTATTGCCAGTAAAGTCGCCGCGCTTCCAACGGCCCGCCAAAATATCAATTGGCGCCATCAAGCCACGCAATTCATCTTTGCTTTCGGTCCACGTTCCACTGGTTTTCCAAATCGCGGTTTTAGTTGACAGCAACAGCTCTGCAGCTTGATCTCCCTGCTTTTCATACCCCAACAAATCGGCCTGAAGCACAGTAGCAATGACGTTACGCAGTTGCGCTTCCTGATTAAGTCGCGTGATGATCTGATCTTTGGCTTTGAGTTTTTTAGGGTCACCGGTATTGGAAGACTTAGCCAATTTGACTTGTTCTTCCGACAGTACTTCCATTCTTGATAGAACATCAGCGCCGATCGAATCGTTTTTCTCTACCGACTCACTAAGTTCTGAGCGTAAAGCAACAACAGAATCACGCAAATTTAACTGGGTTAGTTGCAATGCCTGTTGGGTTCGCACCATTTGCACGGACAACCACGCCACGATAATTAGCGTGGCTGTGCTGAGAATTTTTGTGAGCATGGCAAGCTACCGAAATGTTGACTATAAAAGGCTAAAAAAGTGATCCTTCGACAATGAGGTTATCGTCACATCTACAGCGAACTTTTACACATTTAAGTACTCATTTCGATTGGGCTCAGAGCTAACCCTTTGGGCCGCATTGGCGGTGCGCCTTATTCCAATTAAATAAACGTTAGGTAAAGAAAGTCGGCTGCATGCCGATGAGAATTGGCCGTTTGTCGAACCAAGGGTTCAAATCCCTCTCGGGATAAACCTGGATTCAAATCAATGTAGCTGGCCGATTGAGATTTGTTGCAAGTGAGATGGAGGGATGGCTCGGCTTCGCCTCGGGGCTTCGCCCCAACGCAGCGTGCTGCGTTGCGCAAACGGCTTTCGCCGTTTGTCGAACCAAGGGTTCAAATCCCTCTCGGGATAAATTTTGATTCTATCTGAGTTAGTACGCGGTTTGAGTTTAATTCGTAGTTTATGGCGGAGAGAGAGGGATTCGAACCCTCGATACGCTATAAAACGTATACTCCCTTAGCAGGGGAGCGCCTTCAGCCACTCGGCCACCTCTCCGGGATACATCTTGATTGTTGCTTACGCTTGGTCCTGACCTACTGCTAATCATGACTTTGCTCGTCATTAACTTCACCTGGAGGGATGGCGCGCCCGGAAGGATTCGAACCTCCGACCGCCTGGTTCGTAGCCAGGTACTCTATCCAACTGAGCTACGGGCGCGTAACTCCAAGCCCGTAAAGTATGGCGGTTGCACATCACATCGTCAACAATCGGTGGGCATTATTTCGGTTTAAATTCCATTTATTTTAACATTCTAAAGAAATGGTCAAAAAACCGATCAGGATTCTTACAGAGGGAGGGTTATTCAGTGGCCCTGGGTATGCCTAACTGGTTTCGTTTAGCTCAGCTTTAGAATCAGAGTGGTTGCCTTCCTTCTTGTCATCGGCCGGCTTATCGTTCTTGCCTTCATGCAAGCCTTCATCCTGCTCCTTTCTAATGCGCTCGTATATCTCTTCACGATGCACAGCAACTTCTTTGGGTGCGTTCACACCAATTCTAACTTGATTACCTTTCACACCAAGAACAGTGACGGTAACTTCATCACCAATCATCAGTGTCTCACCAACTCGACGAGTCAGTATCAACATAGCAGTACTCTCCAATATTCTAGCGAAAATATTCTAACGAAACTCGCAAGCGACATTCATTCGCAAAAAATCACTAGCGCGCAAACATCACGCGTTCAATTGAAGAATTATCTCAGTTTATTGTGAAGCTTGCGGCGAGCTGCCTGCTTCGTTTAAGTAATTTCACACTCGCGACACGTTCCGTCACTCGTTTGTCGGGCGAATTCGCGAATTGTGCAACCAAGTTGATAGATATGTAAATTAACGTGACCTAACCGTTGTCCGGCGATCCAGCTAACTCAAACTCTTCATGCAAAGATCGTACGCCCAGTTCAAGAAAATTCTCGTCAATAACCACCGATATTTTAATTTCTGACGTTGTGATCATACGAATATTAATGTTTTGTTCGGACAGCGTTTTGAACATACGACTGGCTATACCAGCATGCGATCGCATACCAACGCCAATAATCGATAACTTCACAATGCGATTATCACCGGCAATGGATTCTGCACCCAATTCTTCTTGATGCTCAGTTAAAAAGTCGAGTACACGCTGGTATTCATCTCGATGAACAGTAAACGTAAAATCAGTTAATCCATTCTCACCGATGTTCTGCAAAATTACATCCACTTCGATATTCAAATCAGCAATGGGTCCCAGTATTGAATAAGCTATACCTGGTTTGTCTGCAACACCTACCACCGTCACTTGTGCTTCATCTCGATTAAACGCTATTCCCGAAACCAGCGCTTGTTCCATTTCGTTTTCCTCGTCGTCATACGTTATTAAAGTTCCTTCGCCAGGCTCGAAACTTGATAGCACGCGAAGGGGAACATTGTATTTTCCAGCAAATTCAACCGCACGAATTTGTAACACCTTTGAACCCAGACTGGCCATTTCAAGCATTTCTTCAAAGGTAATTTTATCGAGCCGACGTGCCCTGCTTTCCACACGTGGATCTGTTGTGTAAACGCCCTCTACGTCTGTGAAGATTTGGCATTCGTCACACTTGAGTGCCGCAGCCAAAGCCACAGCCGATGTATCAGATCCTCCACGACCCAAGGTGGTGATGTCACCTTTTTCATTCACGCCTTGAAAGCCTGCAACAACAACAATACGGCCTTGTTTGATGTCTTCAAGAATGGGGGTTTTATCAATGTCCAGAATACGCGCTTTACTGTGGCTGCTATCAGTAAGGATGCGTACTTGTGAGCCAGTGTAAGAACGCGCATCCACGCCGAGTTCTTTCAAGGCCATGGATAACAATGCAATAGTCACTTGCTCGCCTGTGGAAAGCAAGACGTCGAGTTCCCGCACATCAACAACTGCTGGCATCATTTCTCGAGCTAACGATACCAGACGGTTGGTTTCACCAGACATTGCCGAAACAACAACCACAATATCATCGCCAGCCTGTTTTGCTGTTTGTAATTGTTTGGCAACATGCTTAATGCGCTCGACAGTACCAACAGAGGTGCCACCGTATTTTTTTACCAGAAATGCCATCAGATATTATTCTTTTATGGTGTATTAGGCAGTAGCATTAGTTATCCAATCGCGTGCAGCCACAAAAGCTGCATCAATATCAGCTAAAGATTCAGCTCCACCCTGTGCCATATCGGCGCGACCACCACCACGACCACCCAGCTTTTCCGCCACGACTTTAAGTAAGTCGCCTGCGGTGATTTGTCCATGCAATGGTTTACTGACCGACGCCACCAAAGCCGCTTTGCCATTGTGCTCACTGGCCAACACAACAGCACTGTTACCGAGTTTCTGGCGCAGCTCATCCATTACCGAGCGCAAGGCCTTGGCATCGGCACCTTCAACAACCTGCAGCAAGGTAGTGACCCCATTAATAGTCTCTTTACTGTCAGCCAAGCTGGAGCCCGCCTGAGATGAAAGCTTACCCTGCAGTTGTTCAACCTGACGGCCTAGCTGCTTTTGTTTGTCTTGTAGCTGCTGCAGTTTTGGCAACACATCGGCAGGCGATGTTTTTAACATGCCGGCGACACTTGCCAGAGTTTGTTCCAACTGCTGCGTATGCGCTAAAGCAACATCACCACTGACGGCTTCAATCCGTCGCACCCCTGCGGCAACGCCGGTCTCGCCCGTGACTTTTACGGCGCCCAGATCCCCTGTTGCATTTACGTGGGTACCGCCACACAGCTCAACGGACTGGTCACCCAAGGTAACCACCCTGACAACTGAACCGTACTTTTCGCCAAACAAAGCAATGGCACCGGCGGCCACAGCTTCATCCATGCTCATCTCCTTTGTGATACAAGCACTGTTACGTCGCACTTCTGTGTCAATCCACTGCTCCACTTGAATCATTTGTTCTGGTGTTACAGGTCCTGTGTGAGAAAAATCAAATCGCAATTGTTGATCGTTAACCAGCGACCCTTTTTGCTCTACATGACTCCCCAATACTTCGCGTAATGCACCGTGCAATAGATGCGTCGCCGAGTGATGACGCTTTATATGTTCGCGTCGCTCAGTGTTGACCTGTGCGTCCATCTTGTCACCGACACTTATACTGCCTGATTCCAGAACGCCTGCGTGTAGAAACGCCGTACGAGATTTTTGCGTGTCCAGCACTGAAAATTTTGTACTGCCTGAAGCATGGCCAATGACACCTGTATCACCTACCTGACCACCAGACTCACCATAAAAAGGTGTCTGATCGAGCACGATCCAGGCGGTTTGTCCTGCACTAAGCTGTTGCACAGATTGTCCATCAACGTATAGCTCGGCTACCGTTACACTCGATTGATTTTTCTTATAACCCAAAAATGTCGTTTGTGCATCTGACTGAGGCAACTCACCGCCACTGGCGCCAAAATTACTGGCGGCACGCGCGCGCATCCGTTGTGCCTCCATTAGTTCTTCAAAACCGGATTGATCGACGCTTAGTTCTCGCTCTCGCGCTATGTCCGCGGTTAAGTCCACTGGAAATCCATAGGTATCATAAAGTTTGAAAACCACATCGCCGGGAATTTCCTTGCCCTTTAATCCAGCAACCTCATCATCAAAAATTTTCATACCTGCGCTTAACGTTGCAGCAAAACGCTCCTCTTCTTTTAAGAGTTGTTGCTTTACGGTATCTTTAGCTGCTGTTAACTCAGGGTAGGCTGTACCCATTTCTTTGACCAGTGCATCGGTTAGCTGATAGAAAAACAAATCATCGGCACCGAGCTTGTGCCCATGCCGTACGGCTCGACGTATGATGCGACGAAGCACGTAACCGCGTCCTTCATTGCTTGGCAGTACGCCATCAGTTATTAAAAACGCACAAGAACGAATATGATCAGCGATGACATTTAACGACGGGTTTTCTAGATCTTTGCTACCCGTTAGCTTGGCAACCGCTTGAATCAGATTTTTAAACAAATCAATTTCATAGTTGCTGTGCACGTGTTGCAAAACAGCAGCGGTACGTTCCAGGCCCATACCTGTATCTACGCAGGGCTTTGGTAGCGGCGTCATTGTGCCATCAGCCGATCGATCGAACTGCATGAAAACCAGATTCCAGATTTCTATAAATCGATCGCCATCTTCCTCTGGTGAACCTGGTGGACCACCCCACACCTCTTCACCATGGTCATAAAAGATTTCGGAGCACGGACCACAGGGGCCGGTATCACCCATCATCCAGAAATTGTCTTTTGCGCCTATGCGAATAACGCGCTCTTTGGGCACACCGATATGCTCGACCCAAATACGTTCAGCATCATCATCTTCCTCGAAGACAGTGATCCATAACTTTTCTACAGGTAATCCGATTTCTTTGGTCAGGAATTGCCAGGCGTATTGGATGGCGTCTTCTTTAAAATAATCGCCGAAGCTAAAGTTACCCAGCATTTCAAAAAACGTATGGTGGCGGGCGGTGTAACCCACATTGTCCAGGTCGTTGTGCTTACCACCGGCTCGAACGCAGCGCTGGGAGGTGGTTGCGCGCTTGTAATCACGCACTTCTTCGCCGGTAAACACGTCCTTGAACTGGACCATGCCCGCGTTAGTGAAAAGCAGGGTTTTATCATTGCCAGGCACCAAAGAACTCGATGCCACAATTTCATGCCCTTTGGAGGCAAAGAAAGACAGAAAACGATCGCGAATATCTGAGGTCGAAACCATGCAATGTTACCCGAGCACTTAAGAGATACTCGAGATTGTAGCCCAGAGAGCGCCTACTCAGACACCGTTTCTGCCGCCAATCGTATTGCCTTAATGGAATCAGTTGTCGAAAAACCACGACGATTCAAAAATCGCGCGTATTTGCCCATTTGCTTTTGGGCAAGCTCGGCATCGTGTGCAACCCCTCCATCCGTTTGGACATCATTATCGGCGGGGCCCGATTCTGACAACTGCGTCATGGAAAATCGTGAGCGCAAGGCATCTGCGGCGACTTCACACCAATCTGCCCCAAGTGCGCCAATGGCCTCACGAGACATGGACGAGTCGATACCGCGGGCACTGAGCTTGGCACTGATGGCCATGGGCCCGTGGTGTTTGCGCAACAGTTGCTCAGCGTAAAGCGTGGCAAACCGCTCATCGCTCTGGTAACCGGAACTGATAAGTTGCTCGAGAGTGGCTTCGATAACATCAGTATCAAAGCCGCTGTCACCCAATTTTTTACGCAGCTCGGTGGTAGTATGCTCCCGAGCACCAAGCAGCCGAATGGCCCGCGCGTAAGCTTGGCGCGCGAGCTCTTCGGGTTTTAGATTTGGATCAATCTGCTTTTTGTTGCTTCCGGTCTGCATGACTGATTAGCCACCAGCGCGGCTGCTAAGCTTCGGCTTCCAGCTCAGCTTCCTTCGCTTTTCCGCTTCCATTTCCTTTTCCGCTGCTTCCTTTTTCACTGCTGTCTTTACTTGCTTCTTCCTTTGTTTCTGGTGGTGAGAGCAACAGGGCCCGAAGTTTTTGATCGATATCGTCAGCAATTTCCGGGTTTTCTTTCAGGAATTGACGGACATTTTCCTTACCCTGTCCAATGCGGTCACCATTGTAGCTGTACCAAGCGCCGGCTTTATCGACAATGCCATTTTTAGAACCAAGGTCGATAAGTTCGCCCTCCCTTGACGTGCCTTCGCCATACAGTATTTCGAACTCGGATTGCCGGAACGGTGGCGCCATTTTATTTTTAACCACCTTGACGCGAGTTTCATTACCAACAATTTCATCGCCACGCTTGATGGCACCGATACGGCGAATGTCGAGTCGTACTGATGAATAGAACTTTAGTGCATTACCACCGGTGGTAGTTTCCGGACTTCCAAACATGACGCCAATTTTCATACGGATTTGGTTAATGAAAATAACCGAAGTGTTGGTGCGTTTGATGTTGCCAGTGAGTTTGCGCAGCGCCTGCGACATTAAGCGCGCGTGCAAACCAACATGCGAATCACCCATGTCGCCTTCTATTTCAGCTTTAGGCGTGAGCGCTGCGACCGAGTCAACAACGATGACGTCGATGCCACCTGATCGGACCAGCATATCGACAATTTCTAATGCTTGATCACCTGTATCTGGCTGAGAGATAAGCAGATCATCAACGTTAACACCCAGCTTAGCCGCATAGATGGGATCAAGTGCGTGCTCTGCATCGATAAATGCTGCTGTGCCGCCCGCTTTTTGACATTCGGCTACAACTTGCAATGTGAGTGTGGTTTTGCCTGATGATTCAGGGCCGTAAATTTCGCAAACACGACCTTTAGGTAAACCACCTATGCCCAATGCCACGTCTAAACCTAATGTACCAGTAGATATGACTTCAATATCACGCGTATCCGTCGCGTCTCCCATGCGCATGATTGCGCCCTTGCCGAACTGCTTTTCAATTTGGCCCAGGGCAGCAGAGAGCGCCTTTTTTCGATTGTCGTCCACGTTCATCTCCTATGTGAATGTCTACGGAAATGCCACTCCTTGGGCGTTTGACCGTAACATCGATTATTTCACAAAATCGGAACTTCGTGTGCGTTTTAGCAAAAATATACTGTAAATATTTTTAGTTGTTCAGTTTGGCCATACAACTTTCCATAGTCCCTGGTGAGATCGTTTCCTGTTCTTCACACAATTCCTTTAGTTCACTCAATATCTCTTGTTCGCGCTCTTTGCGCGCCGCCAGTTTCTCTTCTATAGCCTGGCGTTTTGCTTCGGTCTCTTTTTGACTCGCCAGATCAGAATCGAGTAAACGCTGGGCTTCAGCAAGCTGCTTTTCAATAGCAGCTTTAGCTTCGGCGGCTTTGTCATCATCGGCAGCGAACGCCATTTGCGAAAAGCCAACGACTAGCGAGAAGACTATCACCGAGCGTAAGGATGTGGCGCGAAACTTCGACATAGCGATATTATTCCGTATTGCTGTTAACTGTTATTCTAAAATCAAATCGATTTTACGCGATGGATCGTACCACGCAATGCTTCGACAAGTGCAAGCTGCCTGACCGCAGATCGGTCACCGTCGAAACGAAAATCTTGTGCCTGTGCCGGTGCATTTTCAACGGCCCAGGCTATCCATACAGTACCCACAGGTTTATCAACGGTTCCACCACCGGGGCCTGCAATGCCACTCACAGATACAGCCACATTGGCGTTAGCTTCACGACGCGCACCTGCGGCCATCGCCAGCACAACGGGCTCACTAACGGCACCATGTTGCACTATTAACGCATCATCAACTTCCAGTAAGCTAATTTTAGCGCAGTTAGAGTAAGTCACAACACCTTGATTAAACCATGCAGAACTACCGGCAATATCGGTCAAGCTGGCAGCGATCAAGCCACCAGTGCAGGATTCTGCAGTGGTGATTGTCCAGTTTTTGAGCAACAGCAATTCTGCAAGCTCGCTGACTAAACCATCACTGGCGCTGATTGCTGAAACGATTGCTGAAGAATCGCTCTTTGTCGTATCAGTTTCGTCGCTAATCATCTAGTCGCTAACCATTAATTAAGTTCCATCATGCTCAATTTTGCGCGCCCTTCGGTTCATGCGTTGGTACACTAGCACGCATGGTAGCAGGCAAGCACACACCCATGATGCAACAGTATCTGGGTATCAAAGCAAATCACCCGGATACCCTTTTGTTTTATCGTATGGGTGATTTTTACGAGCTCTTCTACGATGATGCCAAACGCGCCTCTGAACTACTCGACATAACCCTGACCGCGCGTGGAAAAACCGGCGATAACCCGATTCCCATGGCCGGAATTCCTTATCACGCTGCCGACAACTATTTAGGTCGTCTGGTACGGCGTGGACAATCGGTTGCCATTTGCGAACAAACTGGTGATGTGACTGGCAAAGGCCCGGTTAAACGCGAGGTAGTCCGCGTGGTGACACCAGGCACGCTTACCGAAGATAGCCTGCTGTTGGCAAATGAAGTGGCCCTCCTGGTGGCCATTAGTGAAAGTGGCCAAAGCTTCGGTCTGGCCGCTTTAGATGTTGCCAGTGGCGACTTTAGTGTGCAAGAGCTCGATAGCATTAGTGCAGTTCATGCTGAGCTTGCTCGACTTGCACCCGCCGAATTGTTGTTATCAGAAGACTCTGCACTACAAAAGACATTTAAAGATAAGCCGGTCACATCACGCGCCCCTTGGCTGTTTGATACTGACGCAGGCCGAGCTCTACTACTTGAACACTTTCAAACTCAACACTTAATAGCGTTTGGTTGTGATGAAATGCCAGCAGCCATTAGTGCCGCCGCTGTTGCACTGGGTTATGCTCGCGACACACACGTGAGTGGTTTGCCACAAATAAAACAACTTCGTGTTGAACATGCAGACAACACCATTGTGCTTGATCCCGGCACTCGACGTCATTTAGAACTAACACAAAGCGCTTCAGGCACACACGACCACACCCTGTTTGCCACGATCAATCAAACCGTCAACCCGATGGGCACCCGACGCTTACGGCATTGGCTGCAACAGCCGACGCGTGACAGAGACTTAATCACTCAGCGACAAAACAGTATAAAAGCGTTGCTGGCAGACAATAACTTCGATGCACTACAACCGCTCTTAAAACAAGTACACGACATCGAACGGATTCTGACGCGTATTCATTTAAAAAGTGTGCAACCCAGAGAGCTGCATCGCCTACATTTAAGCTTGGGTCGACTGCCTGAAATTCACACGCAACTGCAGCGCATTAATTGCATTGAAATGAACGCAATTACTGACGCCTGTAAAAACCAGCCTGATGCTTATACGCTGTTGGGCCGAGCCATTATTGAAAACCCACCAGCTGTTATTCGTGATGGTGGTTTTATAGCAGCTGGATTCGATGCCGCGCTCGATGAACTAAGTGAACTTAGCAACAACGCCACCGATTTTTTAGAGCAATTAGAAAAACGCGAACGCGGAGCCACCGGTATACAATCACTGAAGGTCGGCTATAACCGTGTTCACGGGTTTTACATAGAAACAAACCGACAACAGACAGCGCCTGCCCACTATATAAGACGTCAAACGCTCAAAAGCACTGAACGTTACATAACTCCGGAATTAAAAGAGCATGAAGATAAAGTGCTTGGTGCAAAAGAAAAAGCGCTGGCTCGTGAAAAACATCTCTATGTTGAACTGCTAAAACAACTGCAACCTGATCTTGATCACATCAGTTCTATAGCGCAAGCATTAGCAAAACTGGATGCGCTTTGTAGCTTGGCTGCGGTGGCTGACTCCAAAGCGTGGAACTGCCCTGAATTAGTCGACGATATAGGTATCGAAATAGAAGCCGGTCGTCACCCTGTTGTTGAAGCCATCAGTGATGAGCCATTTGTGGCGAACCCGTTAAACCTAAACAGCGAAACACACATGTTGTTGATCACTGGGCCTAACATGGGTGGTAAATCGACATTTATGCGTCAAAATGCGTTAATCGCATTGCTTGCCCACACCGGTAGTTTTGTACCAGCCAGCGTTGCGCGCATTGGCCCCATTGATCGCATCTTTACGCGCATCGGTGCATCAGACGATTTAACCAGCGGACAATCAACGTTTATGGTTGAAATGACTGAAGCTGCGCACATACTGCATAACGCTACCGAGCAAAGCCTGGTATTAATGGATGAAGTTGGTCGAGGCACCAGCACATACGATGGCTTATCACTAGCCAGTGCTTGCGCTGAACATTTGTGTTCTCAAAACAAAGCGATGTGTTTGTTTGCCACTCACTATTTTGAACTCACCGAATTAGCCAACCGCTTTAGCTCAATTGCAAATGTTCATTTGGACGCTGTGGAACACAACGGCCGGATTGTGTTTATGCATCAAATCAAACACGGAGCGGCTAATCGAAGTTATGGGATTCAAGTGGCCGAACTTGCCGGCATGCCGAGCATTGCACTGGCAACGGCACGCGAGCGACTAGCGCAACTTGAATCGGATGCATCAGAGCTAGACAGCACGCCAACACCGGTAAACAACCAGCCACTTGCTATGGCAGACAACATGGCAAACCACACATCAAACCACGCAGTACAAAGCGCGCCATCGCTAAGCCAAACCGAACCAGACAGCGCTAAAACCCCTCAATTAGACTTATTCTCAGAACCCAGTGCGCTCATGAACTACGTCACTAAATTGGAACCTGACAACCTGTCACCACGCGAAGCACTGCAACACCTTTATGAACTAACGGCACTGATAGAATCGTCAAAATAATGCCGTCCGCACATTTCTGCAATCGCGCTGCAAGGTGCGTATCGCACTAATTGCCAAACGGCGAAAAAAAGCTGCATCGCGTCTCAATTGTCAATACCAGTGGGTCGGTGACACCGCCGCTAGGGCGTGCTATTTTGCTGAGATGAATAAGTTTTCGCGCGTTGGACTGTTGTCCAAAATAAATGATGAAAGCGTCTCTTCCACAATCACGGAAGTGATGTCCCGCATGGATGCCATGGGCATCGAAACTGTACTTTCTCACAGCACAAAAGGATTGGTCGATGGTGATACTGTGCCCGCCAGCGAAATCGGCGAGAACTGCGATCTGGCCATTGTCATTGGTGGTGACGGCACCTTGCTGCACGCAGCGCGTGAGCTGGTTGACTACGATGTGCCCATCGTCGGAGTAAATCGTGGCCGTCTGGGCTTTCTGGTTGACGTTGCGCCTAACAAAGGACTCGATCAGCTTGAAGCCATTATCAAAGGTCAGTACATAGAAGAAGAACGCATCATGCTGCACACACGTATCATGCGTGAGGGCCAATGCATTAACACCGCTTATGCATTTAATGACACCGTTGTTCGCGTGCGTGATGTTTTGCAAATCATGGACTTCGACATTACCATTGACGATGTACTGGTAACTCACCAACGCGCCGATGGCCTTATTGTTGCCACGCCCTCTGGCTCGACCGCCTATGCATTATCCAATGGTGGCCCTATTGTCGGTCCCACCGTCAATGCGGTTGTGCTGCAGCCCATCTGCCCGCACACACTCACCAGCCGAGCATTGATGGTCGATGCTAAAAGTCGCATCCGCATGCACCTGTGGGACGACCAGGTTATGGAGGCGCAAGTAGTCTGCGATGGTCAGGTGTATATGGACGCGACGCTAGGCGACATGATTGAAGTCACGTGTATGGAAAAGCGCGTCCGACTTTTACACCCTGAAACGTACGATTACCATCAAATTCTGCGAGAGAAGCTCAATTGGGGATAGGATAGAGCCTGACAAGGAGAACAGGCTCGCATGCTCAACCACATCCACATTCGGCATTTCGCCATCATTGATCAAACCGAACTGGAACTGCATGGCGGAATGACCGCCCTTACCGGTGAGACAGGCGCTGGTAAATCCATCCTTCTAGATGCCTTGGGACAAGTGCTCGGTGGACGTAGTAGCGCTGACAATATTCAACAAGGTAGCGACCGCGCAGATATCACGGCAAGCTTCGATATTGATAAATTACCGGCGGTAAAACAATGGCTGGTACAGCACGACCTGGACGACGATGACGAATGCCTGTTGCGTCGAATCCTTGCACGCAATGGTAAAAACCGATCGACCATCAATGGACGGCCAGTATCCAACCAACTGCAAAAAGAATTAGGCAATCAACTGCTGAGCATTCACGGCCAAAACGAACACCAGCAATTGGCCAAACCTACAGCGCAACGCAAGCTGCTGGATGATTTCTCCCAAAGCCCGATACCTGCACAAGTCACTAAGGCATACGATGCCTGGCACAAAGCCCATGAACAGCTTTTGGCGGCCACCGACAATACAAAAGCCACACAAAACCGCATAGATTTACTGCAATTTCAGTTACAGGAATTTGATGCTCTGGATATTGGTGGCACCAGTATCAACGATATCGAATCTGAACACCGTTGGTTGGCCAGTGCCGATAAGCTGATGCAACTAAGTGACACAGCAATTCAAGCATTGGATTCTGAAACGGGTGCATCAACTGCGCTACAAACGGCTATTGCACCGTTACGCGAGCTGGTTGCTATTGATGAGCGCATGCAGGAAGCACTGGATTTAATTGAATCAGCTGATATCCAAACACAGGAAGCTGCAAGCTTATTGCGCAACCATGCAAGTTCAATGGAACACGATGGTAATCGCTTATCCTGGCTTGACGAGAAACTCTCGACCTTGCATCGCCTGGCAAAAAAACATCATGTCACTATCAGTGAGCTTGATACCGTTGAAGCAAACATGCGCGATGAACTTGATGCGGTGAATGCACCAGAACAACATATTGAACAACTTATTAGAGAAGTGGATGCCCTGGCACAAGTTTATAAAGATCAATGTGTAAAGCTGACCCGTCTGCGTGAACGTACGGCAAAAAAACTATCCAAGACCATCACGGCTTCTATGCAGACACTTGCTATGGAAGGTGGGTTACTGCAAATTGAGGTCACCTCTGACAAAACCTTCATGCAGCGCCACGGACAAGACATGATTACGTTTAAGGTCAGTCCAAACCCTGGTATCAAACCGGGGCCACTGGCAAAGATTGCCTCAGGCGGCGAGCTCTCACGAATTAGTTTATGCATACAGCTAGCCACTATCGAATCCCATGCCGTTAACACGCTTATCTTTGACGAAGTAGATACCGGTATCGGTGGTGCCGTTGCCGAAACCGTTGGCAGGCTTCTGCGTGAAGTTGGATCACACGTGCAAGTGCTGTGCGTCACTCACCTGCCTCAAGTAGCAGCACAAGCGCACAATCACATGCAAGTGAGTAAAAAAGTGGTTAAAGGCATGACAAAAACACAATTACACACCTTAAGTAAAAAAGAGACCCGCGACGAAATCGCGCGTATGCTTGGTGGTGCAAAAGTCACCAGGAAAACGCAGCAGCATGCGCAAGAGATGCTCGACAGTGCAACTGGTTAGAACCCTGAACAACAGACTAATCGACACACTACCCGTCCCACCGCCACTTGGTACATATCTGCACATGGGCTGTGCAAAACAAACGCAAGACGGCACTTCTGAAACTGAGTATCTTTAAGGCTCCTCCAAGTGTAATGAAAACAGGACGTGACTTAGAGATCAGGGATGATCTTCTTTTTCCACTGAATCAGCTGCCTGAAACCCTGTCAACCGGGTGCATGGAAACCCCGCCGATTTTTGAAAACGACAGAGATTCATGCGTGCAACAAACGTATGGACCGTTCGTGCATTTGCCCTCACATACGAAGTCTGGATAAGCCATTGCGTAAAACAGAAGATAACAAAGGCACGACCCCAGCGCCTTAGCCGGAGCACGTGCCTGATGATTTCTTACGTTGGCTCTGAGCGCTTAGTTACGGGTTAGCAGCTTGTAGTCAGCAGGAACAGATAGCTGGCTTTCGCGAACTTCGTCCATCTCAACAGCGGTCACATCAACGATATGCACAAATATTGGAGCAAGTGCAATTTCGCGTGCTTTCTCTTCGGCTTTTTTGTCGACTTCCTGCTTGACCACTTGCTTTGCCACTGAACCCAGTAAGCCTTTAATGCTGCTTGTGTTTAACCTGCCTTTTTCTTCTTCTGTTTCAGGCTCCTTGGGTGCAGCACAAGTTGTGTTACGCGCATCCCACTTGGTCTTATTGGAAATAGGATAACCTTCAATCGCTATGTTGTCTGCCATCATCCTTTTCAGCTTGCTCAGATCAGAGTCTGTTAAAGAGTTGAGAAAAAACCTTTCTAACATCTCAAAGGCATCACGTGGCATGGCCTGCGTTAAAACATCTGGATAGCCATCGTTTAATGCTCTGTTATAACTGGCTTCAAACTGGTCTTGTACATTTAATACTTCAGTCATTGCGCCTGTTTGTGGTGTGGTCCAGATGGTAATCTCAAATATATTTTCTAACTTGCCGCCTACATCATCGCGAGCAATGTAACGCCAGTCAATAACATATTCTTCTGCCGGAAACCCATTCACTTCACGTTTTTGACCGGTTTTTGAAACATCAAAAATTTGTTCCTGAACTGTGATGACACAACCTGGTGGCAGATCATCATCGGCCTCTTCTTCAAATTCACCTGCCTGTTCGTTATCGAATGCAGCACTCATGATGTTGCCAAGACCCTTGCACTGACCAATGGCACATTCGTAATACTGCTTTTTCTTGTTATCTGCCTGCCACTCAAGACCTTTATCCATACGGATAATATCGCTACTACTTTGCGTACCACCAAATTTGCTCATAAGGCTGCCGCTAAACTTACTGGTTCGGTTTGTCACACGCATGTTAGGGAAGGTATAAGAATCCTGAGACCCTTCTTGGGCTAAAAAGCCTTTGTAGCCGGTGGAACTGTAGTTGGACGTAATCTTGGCTGCTCGAAGCAGCGGCGTATTGTCAATAACCTCCGGTGGCTTGGATGCACACCCGGCAATCAAGCTGGCACCAAGAAATAGGCAAGTTTTGTAAAAAGTTGTTCGTATCATTATTGGGTCCGTGATTTTAGTCGGAGTCAGTATACGCAATGATACTTCTTTACTCTTGCTATTGCGTCCCGATTTATAGAAGACCACCCCTATACCTTCGGTTAGTTTATTAAGTCTTGGTACGTTAAACTAACGCTTAGACCATAAGTCAAAGCCCTGACCCCCACCGAGCGCGATGAAAATTTTTCGAACGTATTTTAATTACCGCAGCAATAGCTGGAGTGCTCGCTGCCATCCTGGTAGGTATCGGCGAATATTTATTACATTATGATGCGCAGGCGCGCTTCAGTGTCAGCGGCTATGATTTTTTACTGGATACACCCGTCCAACGCACCACAATTGGACATTTCTCTGGCGTGTTTGGCGCAACCCTTTATCCAGTTGGTTGCTACCACATCTACCTGATGCTAAGGCCTGCGAACCATCGTTTGGCATTCAGCGTGTTCGTAGTGGGTGCATCCGGATTTATTGTTGGCGCAGTCTGGATTGGTTCACGCGCCAGCATTACGGTGCTGGTTCAGCTTGACCAAACCGCACAAATCATGAAGGCTATCGAACTGTACGACTTGCGTTACGAGACGCTGTTGCAAGTTGTCAGGCTCACCACGCTCTATGTATCTGTTGTGATTGTATGGCTTTCATGGAATGGACGATCTCACTATCCACGATGGATAGGGTTGTTTAACCCTATTGATTTAATCATTCTCAATTTTATTGTGTTTATGTTATTCCCCGCAGTGGGGAAACACACCATGCCTATCGCTTTGAATGTCGCTTTTTTTATATTCTTTATTGTGTCACTAGCATGTGCTTTAAAAGTGTCCTATATCGACAATCAACATGACCAGGCAGGCAAGCTTTCGCAGCGATAAGAGACGGCCAATCGCAAAAATACAAGGTTTATTTTGATGAGACTATCGCAATCGATAGCAGTGGGAGATCGTTGGTTTGCTAACCTGAGCGTTGCGATTTAACTGTCGCTGGTTTGCTTTTCTTTTAGGCGTTCAACTGGCCCAACATTTTTCTTTGCATCATTCGGATTATCGAACACACCGTACAAAATGATCTTGTGATCAGTCAGGCTATAGCCGAGTTCTTCGGCTATTTCCTCTAAACGCCGTTCAATTTGTTCGTCTTTAAACTCCGATACTTTGCCCGTCTTGACGCACACAATATGATCGTGATTGTCTCCGGTATCCAGTTCGAATATTGCTTGACCACCGTCAAAGTGATGCCTGGTAACCAGCCCGGCTGCTTCAAATTGCGTTAGCACGCGATACACTGTGGCTAAACCGATATCGCTGCCCTGTTTAAGTAAAGCTTTGTACACGTCCTCAGCGCTGAGATGATGCTGTTCAGCCTCTTCCAATATTTCAAGTATGCTTAATCTGGGCAGCGTGACTTTCAGACCGGCATTTTTTAGCTCGCGAGTTGATGTATTCTGCATGGATGTCTTAACTTAGCCCAATATGTAACTGGCGGACTGACAAAGGTTTGCTAAAGTATACGACAACAACCACACTTTTTTCATGGAAATTGCCCACGTGCGAATAACGCTCCTTATACTGCTACTAACCACGCTTGTTGGCTGTGGCGGTGACCCATTTTGGCTACCTCGCGCGCACCGCATAACTATTCAACAGGGCAACCTGATCTCCGAACGGCAATTATCCGAAATTTCGGTCGGCATGGATCAAAACGCCGTTCGCACGCTTCTTGGTGCACCCGTCGCCAATTCACCGTTTCATCAAAGTCGCTGGGATTACCTTTACACGCAAGCACCCGCGGGCGCATCAGTTCAGGCAAAACGCCTGGCTATATTCTTTGAAAACGAAACCGTGGCACGCATTGATCAAAATGCAGATGAAGTAACGGGAGAACTCCCCCCGCATAGAAATTGGTGGGAAAAATTATTTCCGCCGCTTAGAGAGCCTACCGGACTCTAAAGCTGCGCGCTGGCGCCTCAGCTCCATCGGGTCTTGCTGGAGGGGTCGGTAAATTTCCACCCGATCATTAGCAACCAAAGTCGTATCGTCCGCAACGCGTTCGCCAAACACACCCAAAGGGGCATCGTTTACCGAAAACGCATCGTGCTGCACATCCAGTCCATTCGCGACAGCCATGTCCACAGCAGAGCGAGCGCTGCAGGTGTCGCTCACATCCAGGATCATTACCTGCTGCCGATCAGCAAATGCCATAACGACCGAGACTTTCACGATTGAGCGCTCAACTCATTAGCTCGTTTGATGAAAGCATCCACAATGGTATCGCACACTTTATTGAAAGCCGGTGCAATGAGTTTGGCTACCATAGGGGTGGCAAATTCAAAATCGATATCGAGCAACACTTTGCAGGCTGAGTCACTCAGTGGCTCGAAACGCCAGGTGCCGCTGAGCTGTTTAAATGGCCCGTCGATCAGTTCCATGGCGATAGACGTGTCCGATATCAGCTGGTTGCGGGTGGAAAACTCTGACTGGTTGATTACGCGATTGATGGTCACTGATGCCAGCTGATGCGATTCGCTACGCTCATCCACCCGCGCAGCACTGCACCAGGGTAGAAATTGCGGGTACGATTCCACATCACAAACGAGCTCGTACATGGATTTTGCGGTGTGTCCCACCAGGGCTGTGCGCGAAATTGAAGGCATGAGTACTTGTTTTGCTACGCTAGCCCCTATAATGCCTGTATGGCCAAGAAAAAGAACAAAAAAGACAAGGGTTCACCCAATACCACCATCGCGCGAAACAAGCGCGCTACTTTTGACTACAAGATTGACGAAAAGTTTGAAGCTGGTGTGGTGTTGCAGGGCTGGGAAGTCAAGAGCCTGCGCGCAGGCAAAGCTCAGCTGACCGATGGTTATGTGCAAATTTATCAAATGGAAGCCTGGCTTTACGGTTGCAATATCACCCCGCTGATTTCGGCATCCACGCATCGCACGACTGAGGGTACCCGAAGGCGCAAACTACTATTGCACCGTCGAGAGCTAGCGCGCTTGATCGGTGCTGTTGATCGAAAAGGCTATGCCGTTATTGCCATGGCTATGTATTGGAAAAACGGTAAAGTAAAAGTTGAAATAGGTCTGGGCAAAGGTAAGAAAGAATACGACAAGCGTGCCACCATGAAAGAGCGTGATTGGCAGCGCGACAAACAACGCGTTGTGCGCATTCACTAGTTGTTCGCCGTGCTTAATAAGTGCGTTGCTAAACAAATGCAAACCTAGCCTTGAGCACCCAACTTGGCCATCCATGACTCATGCGCAGTCAGTTCGGCTTCATTGGCGCGAATAACGATCAGGTTTTCGTTGTCAATTTTTAAGTCGCTATTGTTATCAGATTCGCTGGCAACAGCGTCGGCATCCAGCGACAACGCTGTTTGCCCACCCGTCATGGTTAAGTACACATCAGCAAGAATTTCCGAATCGAGCAATGCACCGTGCAAGGTGCGATGTCCGTTATTTACGCCAAGCCGTTTACAAAGCGCATCAAGTGAGTTTCTCTGACCAGGGTACATTTTACGCGCCATGGCCAGCGTATCGGTCACAGTGCAAATACTGGTCAGTGCAAACTCGTCTCCGACGATAGAAAATTCTGATTCGAGAAAACCTACATCAAAAGGCGCGTTATGAATCAGCAACTCTGCGCCCGTTAAAAATGTTTTTAATTCGGCGGCGACTTCCTGAAAGCGCGGCTTGTCTGCCAAAAATTCATTTGATATGCCGTGCACCTCAATGGCTTGAGGATCTATTTCACGGTCTGGCTGTAAATATAAATGCAGATTTTTGCCCGTCAAACGACGTTCGCGTAACTCAACACAACCCACTTCGATAACGCGGTGACCGGTTTTTGGATCAAGACCGGTTGTTTCAGTGTCCAGTACTATTTGTCGGCTCATCTTTTTCGGTTTGCTCGTTCGTTCAGCTCTTTGGTTCAGCTTTTAGTTTCAACTCGTTGGCTCTTCTCTTTCATTCAGAGCCTATTCATCTGGGATTTTTTTTGCCACTTGCGCATTGTTACGCGCATGGTCAGCGGCATTAGTCACCGTACCCACCGGCATACCACTACGTTGTCGCCGCCAATGACGCTTGGATAAGGTTAACGGAATAGTCTGCTTGCGTGACTGCACAATGTAGATCCCACCGATTCCTCCAATCCACGGTTGCAAGCGTTCCAGCGATTTTAATTTGCGTAAAATTCGCTCACTATTTATCGGTGGGCGGATAAATGAGGCTTGACTGTGCAAGACACGGTAGTTAAGTACCGATAACCAATCTTTTAGACGCCAACGTGAATAAAATCGCCCGTGCCAGGGTGATTTTCGACGCCAACCTGTCAAGACATGCCTAACTCCAAATGCACTGACTGGGTTGAAGCCAATAATAATAAGTTGACCATCGTCCATTAACACGCGATCAGCTTCGCGGAGCGCTTGGTGTGGGTTGTCGCAAAAATCCAGCGTGTGCCACAGCACAACCAGCTTCATTGTGTCACTGGCAATGGGGAGGCTGAGTGCATCGGCGTTAATGTCGGCTACACGCCCAGGGGCGTCGACAGTGAGTTTTCGATGCAAGCCGGCGGTAAGCAACAAGTTACGTTCGGGCTCAAAGTTGCCAATTAGCAACCCTTGGTAACCAAAAACTTCACGCAGACAAGCCGAAAGTCTCAATTCGAGGTCATTGAGGATAGACTGACCGAGTCCGGTTGAGTACCATTGCGCCAAAGATTGTTGAGCTTCCAACCACTTTGGCGCTCGATATAATTTGTATTTCATAAGCAGAACCTCGAAAAGCTACAAAATTAGCATGCCTTTACGCGCGCACGGTCGACTACATGGAATCAGTATAGCTCTCATTGTGCTTCAGGCGACAATCCTGATCACTGTGGCTGGAGTCTCTGCTGCCGAAAAAAATAAGCTGCCACCACTAGGCAATACGCCGGCACTGGACCGTTTTTTAAGCCGCGAGGTGTCCAACGAGTACATTTTCGGCCTGGACCCTGTCTTACAATCAACGCAGGCAGAAAACAGGGATGTGCCTCAATCTGGCGACACCAGCGCTCAGCCAGCCGCCGCGCCCATAGCAGCCCAGGCTGAAAATGATGTTGGTCAGAGCGCTAACCCGATTAAACTGCTGTCAACGCCCAAAACCGCTGAGACAGTCATCCAGCAAACAAACTATTCGGCGAGCGATGCCAACACCTGGCTGCCCCTGTACGCCAGCAGGGATGCCCAATCGGATAGCGTTTGGCGACGCATCATTCAATCCAGCCGCCTGCCTTTAGCCGAGAACAAACGTGTCAACTTTTACAAGGATCAGTACCTAAGAGACGCTGTTTGGATCAGTAAAATTTTGCACCGTGGCTCGCCCTACCTGGCCCACTTGGTGGCGACACTTGATCAACGCTTCATGCCATTGGAATTAGCACTGTTACCTGCCATAGAAAGTGGCTATCAATCCGACGCCAAAAGTGCTGGTAATGCTGCAGGACTCTGGCAAATCGTCCCCATCACTGCCAAAGAGATCGGTATTCAGCGTGATGTCTGGTTTGACGGTCGACGCGACATACTGACGTCAACGACTGCCGCCATTGATTACCTGAGTTACCTGAACGCCGAATTCCATGGGGATTGGGAGCTAACGCTGGCGGCCTACAATGCAGGCCCGGGTCGAGTAAGAGCAGCGGTTCGTAAAAATGAAAAAGCAGGACTACCCACCGACTATTGGTCGTTGGATCTGCCACGCGAAACACTAAACTACGTGCCGAAGCTGATTGCACTGGTGGCTCTGATTAAATCCACTGATCAGGGGGGCTTTGATATGCCTGAATTAAAAATGGAACCCGCATTTGAATCCATTGATGTCGGCTTTCGCATCAGCGTGGACAAGGCGGCGGAAATTGCCGAGATTGACGCTGAGCTACTGCAATCACTTAACGCCGGGCTTATTCATGGTGTCACAGCTCCTGACGGTCCTCACTATTTGCTTATCCCCAGTGGTACTGGCGAGAAATTCCAACAATCGTTTGCCAACATTGACAAGCGCATGGTGTTTTCCGAACCTAAAACGCATCTGGTTACGTCTGGCGATACGATTAGCAGCATTGCGCTCAAATACGGAATTTCTCAGCGCAGCCTCCTGGCAATGAATTCTCTGGATAACAACAAAATAAAAATTGGTCAAAAATTGGCCGTATTGGATGGTCGTGGATTGAGCGATACAGCCGTCGATTACGTGGTGACCATCGGTGATACGCTTTCAGAAATTGCTGATGAGTTTTCAGTGAATTTGCGAGACATTACTCGTGCTAGTGGAGAATCTTTGGATAACGACACTATTCACCCGGGCGACGAATTAACAATAGTACTGCCCTCGCCTACATCGGGCTAGTCACAAGTGGGACCCATTAGAACAACCGGTTTCGCTAACCAGTTGGCTAAAAATGCGCCCTGGTAAATTAATGTGCCATAAATCTGACTGCAAGCACGCGGCAATGTTACGCAAAACAATGCCTTATTGAACAAATAACCACAATTGATTGGCGAACGCAGGTTGACGTAACCGTCTGAAATGTCAATAATTGCCACTTAGCACGGACAATCATGCAACTGCTACAAGTTGTGTCAGCTAGTACTCAGGAACCAACTGAATGACAACAATAATCGTTACCCACGAAGATAACGAAATAGACGAATTTGCCTTTGATGCTAACGATCGCGTCATAACTATCGGGCGTCGATCTACTAACGATGTTTGCATACCCAACTTGTCGGTTAGTGGTATGCACGCTCGCATAATCATCGATGCCAATGGCGCCCTCATTGAAGACAATAATAGTACCAATGGCACCTACGTCAATGGTCGACTTATTTCTCGTCAATTGCTCAACGAACGCGATGAGATTGTTATCGGCAAAACACGCGTTGTTGTTTACGCTGACGACAATAATGCAAAAGACAACATGCAAAGCAGCAGTGGGCAGAATAGTAAAAAACAAAATGAGTATGACGAACCACCTACTCTGCAAGCGCGCAACGATGATCGTATTGAGCAAACTGGCTTCAACGATGACTTGATCACCGACGCCGATTACGACGAGGCAGACGACAGCTATGTTGGCGAACCCAGCCCAGCTCGAAGCAGAGAACATTTCGACGACCAACCGATGAGCCTGTCAGAAAAAGCCAAACTCGCTCTTGGCCGTGAAGGCGGACGCGACGGTGGTAGCAGAGATACCAACCGGGACGCAGGCAGAGATAACAGGGCAGGTACCAACGCTGCTGGTGTCGCCACCGGAGCTGTTGCATCAAGTGCGGCCGCCGCTGCCAGCAGAGCATTTGCATCAGAGAGTGACACCGCCGTTGCCGAAGCGCCCGTATCAGTGGAAGCACCTGCACCGGCCGAATCCTTATCGACACAAAGCCCTGCACGTGCGGATGCACACCCACTTGACGGGATCGACGACGATCACATGGCTGCTGACAGTTCGGTTGTTGAGCATGATGCAAAATCCAACACTGCATCAGCTGAGCACAATGAAGCCTCACCTGTCATGAAGTCTGCCAGTGCTGTGATCGAAATTCAAAATGGTGCAAAATCCGGTCAAGTACTTCCTATTGATAAGCCAGTTACCACATTGGGCCGTCCGGGAATTCAAATCGCCGCCATCATGCGAAAGCCTGACGGCTACTTTCTTATGCATATAGAAAGCGATGACAGCGTCGAAATGCCAACATTAAACAGAGACACCATCGGCGATGACCCTGTGATGCTCAACAGTGGTGACCGATTGAATGTTGCTGGTATTGATGTGGAGTTCATGCTCTCCTAGTCAGCGCTCACCAGGGATTGGCTAGCCTCCGCGACTTTAGGGACTACGTTAGGGCACAACTTATGGGCCCTTCGTTAAAAGCGCCACCTCGTAAGGCCCACCGTGCTCAGCACGCGTGATAATATTTACCTGTCCGACGCTAATCAGGCGTCCCCACAGGTTTAATCCATGCGCACTTATCACCAAATTGACCTTGCCGAACAAACCATCTCCACCCAGGAACTACACGGTGAAGACATCGTACGATCTGGTCGCTACTTAATTGCCAAAACTTTATTAGAAAACAACGTCGCTTCAGTCGACCCATTGTCTGATGATAATCCGCTGATTTTTTCAGCAGGGCCATTTGCTGGTACCAATTTCTCCAACGCCAATCGGGTCAGCGTCGGCTGCAAAAGTCCGCTCACTGGCGGAGTTAAGGAAGCCAACGCAGGTGGTACATTTGGTTTTGCTATGGGGCAGTTACACATTGCAGGCTTTACGCTGCACAACGCTTGCGCTGACTGGCAAATAATACGCATAACCAAAGAGGGCGATATTACCTTCGAAGACGCCAGCGACTTTATGGGTATGGCCAACTTTGAAACCGCTGCAAAACTGCACGAAAAGTACGGTAAGAAAACCAGCCTTGCCTTGTGTGGCCCGGTTGGCGAATACCAGGGACTAACAGCTGCGATCGCCATGAGCGATGTAGATCTTCGACCATCACGCTTTGCTGCTCGTGGCGGTGTCGGCGCTTTAATGGGTGCTAAAAAAGTCAAAGCTATCGTGCTTGATTTAAACAAAATGCCAACACTGCACGATCGTAAGAAAGTTATGGGCGCAGTAAAAGAATATAAAAAAATGCTGGACGCGGCACCGGCAATAAAAGCATTTCAAGACATCGGTACTGCTATGGTTGCTGATTACACCAATCACGTAGGTGGTTTGCCGGTTAAAAACTTTACTGTTGGGCGTGCTGTTGATACCGACAAAGAAATATTTAAACTCGGTGGCGATGCACTGCGAGCACAAAATCTTGAGCGTGGCGGAGAGACTACACATGCTTGTATGCCAGGTTGCATTATTCAATGCAGTAATGTTTACGCCGATAAAGACGGCAAAGAAGTTGTCTCACCAGTGGAATACGAAACTATCGGACTACTGGGAACCAACTGCGGATTAACAGACCCTGACGAATTAGCCCATCTTAATTTTCTGGCCAATGACCTTGGCGTAGACACTATCGAACTGGGAGCCATGATTGGTGTACTCATGGAAGCTGGCGAAGGCCAGTTTGGTGATGTTAAATACATGGAGAGTGTGCTCGAGCATATGCGTACGGGCACTGAAGAAGGCAGACTGTATGCTCAAGGCACAGCGGTTGTGGGCAAACACTTTAACGTGGGCCGGGTACCCGTTATAAAAGGTCAAGCCATTAGCGCCTATGATCCGCGGGTCATTGAAGTAACCGGTATTTCTATGATGATGACGGCCCAAGGCGCTGATCACACCACAGGTAACATGCCGCAATACGATTGTAAAGATAAAGATGCCAGTGAACTTGTTGGGGTCAGTCTCGATGCACAGGTTATGTGTGCTACGGCCGATTCATTGGGCCTGTGCATATTCGGGCGCTCGGTCACTAACGAGCATGTGGATTTCATCATCAATGCCATCAATGAAGCCCATGGTATCGCTCTTGAAGAATCATTCTTCAGACAACTCGGTGAAGAAACGCTGGCATTTGAAGACAAGTTTAACCGCGCTGCGGGTTTCACTGAAGCCGATGATGAGTTGCCATCGTTTTTCTATGACGAAGTTTTGCCACCGAGCAATAAAGCTGCGCGCTGGCACAGCAAGGAAGTCAACGACACAGCAAGAGCATTGCAATCTCAAACTTAACGATTCAGATTAGAGCGCTCAAACTTGACTATTAGATTGATCGCTCAAACCTGGCCGCAAAACTTTGATGGCAAACAAACGTATTCATGATCAACGGCGATCTTGACGTTCTTCAAACTTGCGTCGAATGGCTTAGCGCCGGTCACCAAGTAGAGCTTGTCACAGTCGGCAAAACCTGGGGGTCTTCTCCTAAACCACCCGGGTCTTTAGCTGCTGTTCGAGAAGACGGTGTTCTGGTTGGATCAGTTTCTGGTGGGTGTGTTGAGAAGCAACTCTCCACTTTTTTTGGTGGAAAAGATTTTCGCACAAAAGGTTTGGCGCGAGGCCACGCTCTTCACATCGACGACCAGCAAGCACGTCGCTACGGCTTAGCTTGCGGCGGCCAACTGGAACTGGTGTACGAGTCGCTTGACGACATCGAGCAACTGCAATTTATAATTAGTGCGTTGCATCGGCGCGAACGCATAGCCCGCACTGTTAATCTGGTGACAAATAGCGATGACTTGCCAAGTCAGAAAATACCCGGAGCCGTTGTAGCAACCGGCGCAACAGACGCGCGATTCTTTTATGACGGTCAACGCTTAACTAAAGTGTTCGGCCCACAGTGGCAGTTGCTATTGATTGGCGCAGGTCAGTTGTCAGCATTTGTTGCGCAGTTTGCCAATGCAACTGATTTTGATGTGTTGGTGTGTGACCCAAGACCAGAATTTATAAAGGCCTGGAAAACACCAAACACAACCTTGCTTAGTCTCGAACCACACGATGCGGTGATTAACCATGCAGACAACCATAATACTGCTGTGTTAGCACTTACACACGACCCGAATTTGGACGACAGCGCTTTGCTCGAAGCCTTACCAATGCCCTGCTTCTACGTTGGCGCTTTGGGGTCAAAGCGTAATTACGAGCGGCGATGTTTACGCCTTGCAAACCTGCTAGAACCAGAAGCGCTCGAGAAACTTCACAGCCCCATTGGCCTGGACATTAGCAGCAGGAGCTCAGCGGAAATTGCTGTTTCTATCATTGCGCAGCTGATCCAAGCCAGAGCAAAGTTAACAATGCCTAGCACCCAATACTAGCTTGTGCAACTGTTCAAATGTCTAATCGTCTAACACTTCACACTACTTTAGATAGATTTATCCAACGGCTAAAATTGATCCTTTTTTTTTGATCCAATATAAACATGTCACCGTAAATCCTGACACTACACAGGAGATTTACATGATTAAAAATAAAATGAAACTCAGCGGTATATTAGCCGCAACCCTACTCACCATTAGTGCATGCTCTGACAGTGGAGTACAGGTGGTTGACAATGAGGTTCAACCTCAAGAGGCTTTGGCTGAGTTAGATGAGCAAACGGAAACCGCCAATCAGGACGATGCAGACCAGAGTGCGTCTACCTTATCCAACATCGTTGACACAGCCATTGCAGCGGAGTCGTTCACAACTCTGGTCGCAGCATTACAGGCCACCGGTCTTGATGAGACTCTGGCAGATGAGGCAAACACTTTCACTGTATTCGCCCCCACAGATGATGCATTTGCGAAGCTGGGTGCCGACACCATCAACGCCTTGCTGGGCGACACTGAAACGTTGTCCGACATCTTGTTATACCACGTAGTACCAAATTCAGCTGTAGATGCTGAGACGGCGATTTCCCTTAGCGGCAGCATGGTTGAAATGGCCAACGGTGATAATGTAGCCGTGGTGTTTGACGGTGAGAAGTTATTCATTAACCAATCGCAAGTGGTCATGACGGATATTCTGGCCTCAAACGGCATTATTCACGTGATAGATACCGTGCTTACGCCACCGGTTGACACCGAACAAATGCAAGAAGAAACACCACTGAACATCGTTGAAACGGCAGTGGCTGCTGGTTCATTTAATGTTCTGGCTCAGGCTCTTGTGGCAACAGGTCTGGATGAAGTGTTGAGTAATCCAGAGGAAACATTCACCGTGCTTGCCCCAACAGATGAAGCATTCGGCAAACTACCGGAAGGCACTCTGGAAGCCTTGTTGGCCGACCCTGAACAGCTTACTAACATCCTGCTCTACCACGTCATTGGTGGTGTTGCAATTGATTCAACTACGGCTTTAAGTTTTGTTGGCCAATCGGTGACCACCGCTAATGGTCAAGATGTCGAGGTGTCTTTAGTCGACGGCCAGTTATTTGTTAACCAGGCTGCTGTCACGACTGTGGACGTTGTTGCCAGCAACGGCATTATTCACGTAATTGATTCAGTGCTTATACCACCAACAGCTGACTCGCAAGAACCTGCTGATGAGTCTGAACCAGTTCAGGAGGCCCCCACGGGCACAATATTGGACATTGCTCGCAGCAACGACAATTTCTCGACCCTGGTCGCAGCAGTTGAGGCAACCGGCCTGGACGGTGCCTTGGGCCATCCTGGTGATACCTACACGGTTTTTGCACCAACCAACGAAGCCTTCGCCGCGCTAGGTCAGGCAACCATTGATGCTCTGTTGGCTGACCCTGATACATTGCGAAATATACTATTGTTGCATGTGGTACCTGGCACAGTTATCGATGCCGAAACTGCAAAGACATTAGTTGGATTTGATATACAGGGAGGAAATGGCGGTACGCTTAGATTAGCGCTTTCCGATGACGGAGCCTTGACTATCAATGGCGCGACCCTCATCGCCACTGACATCGAAGCCGTCAATGGCGTCATTCACGTAATTGACGCGGTGTTACTTCCGTAACCAACCAGCACTGGGCGTTATTTATGAAACGATACCCATGAAAAGTTGTGCAGCGGTTGTTGTACAGTAAATGTTTAAACCACAGTTTTAACGGAACATTTCAGAAAAAAAAACCCGCTCTTTGAAGAGCGGGTTTAACTTGCCTTGCACCAAATTGGAGAACTACTTCCAACAACTTCACGTTAACTCAAACACACGATTAATCACAATTACCCAAATCGACAATTTTCACTAACAACTAGCCCTGTTTTACGCATAAACTAAAAAGGCAACCAACTTCATTTTGTTTAGCGAATGGGCAATATAGATCTTAACTCCGACCTGGGTGAAAGTTACGGGCCGTGGAAAATGGGCGATGACGACAGCATGCTCAGCATCGTCAGCAGCGCCAATGTAGCCTGTGGCGGGCACGCCAGCGACCCGCAAACCATGTTCGAAACACTGACACTGGCAAAACAAAAGAACGTTTGCATTGGTGCGCACCCAGGCTTTGAAGACAAAACCGCTTTTGGTCGGCGTCTCCTACCTTTGAGCGCTGATCAGGTTCAACAACTGATTGCATCACAGGTAGGCGCGCTGATGGGCATTGCCACGCTGGCCGAAGCTCAAGTTAGTTACGTCAAAGCTCACGGTGCATTAGCCAATTGGGCTGCAGCCACACCAGAAATTGCTAATGCCCTGGCCACTGCCATTAAAACTTGTGCACCACAGTGCGCGCTATTGGCCATCTCGGGCACCGAACTGGAAAAAGCCGGAAAGCGGCATGGATTAAACACCTACTCTGAAATATTTGCTGACAGAGCGTACCAACGCAGTGGACAACTTGTGCCTCGATCAGTAGAAGGTGCTGTGATTTCCGATGAACAGCAAGCTTGTGATCGACTAACTTCGTTTTTAAAAACTGGCGACATGCCCACTATCGATGGTGGTGTTGTTCGTTTAAAAGCCGAATCCATCTGTATTCACGGTGACAACCCAGCAGCAGTATCCATGGGCAGAACTATTAAGCAGCAATTGCAAAGTGAGGGTTTTTCCATTTCCCGCTTCGTTGCCTGACCTGCTAATCTGCTTTGCTGCCGTTTATCAATGCTAAGAATGTTGCGAAATCTTTGACCATGTCATCAGCCACGTACCCTACACTAAGACCCATCGCTGATACCGGTGTGCTGGTTGAATTTGGGGATACCATAGATGACGCAATTCATCAGCAAGTGTTAAACTTTGATGCAATCATCTCGCAAGCGAATATCCGGGGTGTAACCGAATGCGTGCCATCCTATACATCGGTTTTGGTTGGGTATAACCCACTAACAACCGACAGCGATTTGATCAGTGAGCAAATTGAGCAACACCTCACTCAAGAGCTGCAGCATGCGGTCGAACCCACTCACTGGCAAATTCCAAGCTGCTATGACGAATCCCTTGCACCCGATATAGTTGAAGTAGCCGATCAGCTGGGCATTTCTACAAACGAGGTGATTCAGCAACACTGCAAAGGTCAGTATAAAATTTATATGTATGGTTTTGCGCCTGGTTATGCCTACATGGGTGGCGTACCAACATCCATTCAGCTACCCAGAAAGCAAGCGCCAGTAATGAATGTTCCCGCGCAAACGCTGATGATTGCCGGACCACAGTGTTTAATCACGACGTTGACCATGCCCACAGGTTGGTGGCGCATTGGTATGACCAGTTTCAAACCATTGCAAATGGACAAGCCTAATCCCTTTATTTTAGGCATTGGCGATACACTCGAATTTACTGTTATGAATAAACAGGATTTTAAAAAATTCGGTGTAGAGCGAGGCCACTGAACCATGCAAACCAGTTTAACGGTATTACAAGCAGGGCCATCGGTAAGCGTACAAGACCTTGGTCGACCTGGGCACTTACGTTTTGGCGTGACAGGCTCCGGTGCTATGGACAGAGTAAGTTATCGCATTGCCAATGCAATGCTGGGCAACGATAACAACAACCCGGCCATCGAAGTTTCACTCGGCGGCATAAGCTTGCAGTGTGATCAAGGTGCGGTTCGTATAGCCTTGGTCGGTGGCAGCTTTTCAACCTTGCTAAACGATCAGCTAGTGCCATCGTGGGCACTATTATCATTAAGCGCCGGCGATACGCTCAAAGTGCGACCCGGTGAATGGGGAAGCTGGTGCTATTTAGCTTTTGCTGGCAAGCTGGATGTGCCTCAATGGCTGGACAGTCACTCAGTGCATTTAAATTCTGAGGTATGCGGTAAACCGATAGCACAAAATGACGTACTCAGTATTGATGCAGTAGATGCTTTAAACATCGACATTCGCAGTATTGGTGACGCAACTAACTTACGACCAAAAAACACACTTCGGGCGGTACTCGGACCACAAGATCGATTCTTTGATAAAGTAACTATCGAACGCCTATTTGACAGTGACTTCACAATATCCCCCAGTTACGATCGAATGGGTATGAGATTAAGCGGCTGTAAGTTACCAGTCAACGCTGCATTGGACATGCCCTCCGAACCACTATCACGTGGGTCATTGCAAGTACCCGGACACGGCGAACCCATCTGTTTAATGGCTGATCATCACACAGCTGGAGGCTACCCGAAAGTTGCTACTGTCATTTCTGTTGATCAGGATGTGCTAGCACAACATCGAAGTGGCGATAGCATCCGGTTTGAATCGGTGACCGCTCAAGAGGCTGTACAAATTGCTCGACAGGAAAATGAACGCCTGGATCAGTTGGTATCTACACTGATGCGCAGTCACGCAGGACTGACAGAACGCTTGTGGAATCATAATTTGATAAGTGGTGCGTATTCTTCGCGACAATGAGTGATAAAAACAATGAGTGATAAAAACAATGAGTGATAAAAACAATGAGTGATAAAAATAACGCGACATTCACCAGCATCGGCATCAGCTCTTATTTTATAGCAAGTTCTATAGAAACGAATAGACAAGAAACCCACCGAATGCTATCGCTAAGAATCCCGCGAGTCTGCCAAAATGTTCAAAAACCATAAGCACCCAGGAAACGAATTGACGAAATTTTGTGCGTCCTATGACAGCTAAAGACACTCCCACGACAATAAATACCCAGCCTACAACCTCCATTGCTAGTGGGAACCTGGAAACACTGGATTGAAGTATTAACATTACACCTATTATCAATCAAACCATGAAAGCAACAATGTGGATCATCGTATTCTCTATGTTCACACTGAGAAACCCAAATATAATATCCGGATTTTTTAAAAGCAGAACCCCACCCAATAGAATCAGGCTACCAAATATGATTATCAATACAGTCATCACCAATAAGCTCATTTTCTATTAGATAAGGTTATGAACTTACTCCAGTTTTAATCCAACTTTTTTTGGGGCTATCTTCTCTTTAGTTAGAACTTATTGCAAACAGGTTTTTGCTCACATGCCAGTTAAGAGCCGAATTACTGGCCAGAGTTCAACCGGTTACCTTATTTAAATATAAAAATTCGAAAAAAGAAAGAAGGTGTTTACATCGTTGCCTTTTCGGCAATGCGGGGGTAATACAGCACTCAGTCACAGGCATCGCCTATTCCATCAGCGTTGCTATCGCTTTGCAGGAAATTACTGGTTAATGGGCAGTTGTCTCTAAAATTTAACACCGTGTCGTCATCACTGTCACGATCATCACGAATGTCACACGAATCTCCGACACCATCGTTATCTATATCAGACTGCAGTGGGTTTGAGTGACTCACGCAATTATCAATACGATTACGAATTTTGTCACCGTCCTTATCTATTTGCTCTAGCGGCACATATTCGAACGCACCCGCGTCACAATATTCATCCTGACTATCACCGTTGTCTAATCGCGGCACATCACGCACATCAAAACCTAAACAAAGATCACGCGGCACCAAATTTCCGGCCGGTCCGGATTTGGCAATAGGCAACGCAGGAATAAACCCACCGTATCGATTGAATGCACCGGCAAAAACAGTAGCAACGTCGGCCAACACGTAGTTTTCACTTGTACCGCAACTTTGATCATCCACCAGGTTATGACCACTGTCCAGCATTTCCAGTTCGCCTAGCTCTGTGTTAGCGCAGTTGCCACCAACATTATTGGTGAGTATCGAGTTACGCAATCGCAAATTGCTGCCATCACGTGGAACCAATGCTCGAATAGCACCCCCTGAATCTTCCCCGGATTGATTACCCCAAAATGTTAAATGCAACAACGTAGTATCAGCGAACAAAGATTGTGTATAAATTGCACCGCCACCCATTGATGCTTTGTTAGTTATAAAGCTGGCGTTGCTGACCCGCACTTCACCGTTACCCACGTTAGACCACAAAGCACCACCGAGCATACTCGCAGAATTTCGTTCAAAAGCGCTTCGGGTAATATTCAAACCGATTGCATTGTGCTCAGCGTGAATAGCACCGCCCTCGTCGGCGCTGTTGCCTAAAAAATAACTGTGCGCAACAAACAAGCTGGCACCAGACTTTAGGGCGATGGCACCACCTTGCGTTGTGTGATTTTCACCTGAGGCGATGGCTTCATTGTTTACAAACGCAGACTTAGTGACATCAAGTGGCTGACTGTGCATGATAGCGCCGCCTGCGCTGTTACCAACAACTCGGTTGTTTCTAAACGTTGAATCACTGATCGTAGTTTTTCTGTCACTCAACAAAGCGCCACCGCCTTGGGGGGTCAGTTCATTATTTTTAATATAACCGTTTTGGAACTCCACTCCTTCAATAATGACAGCCTTGCCACCACCTTCAACAACGAATGGAACGGCCAGCAAATTTAGCAGGCGAAAAAAATCAGCACCATCGGCTCTGGATAGGGTACCGTTGCGCAAAACTAGCGCGTGACCTTCATCTGATTCAAGGATGAGCTCGTTAGGCAATACGAATGATCGCCCGCCAAGATCGATTATATCGTCTTGCAAGTTGGAACCAGCTTGTGTAAAAGCTTCGTTGAGTTCGCTAATTGAACGAGGTGCGAAGCTCTCAGCAAGCACAGTGGCGGGCAGCACAAAGCTGACAGCATATAGCCACACAACAGCCGAAACGTATCGAGAACATCCAATCATGCGAAATGAGTTTCTAAGCCGCTACCTACAAGCGCATAAAGTATTACACACGCGCTTTTGATTTTTCGTATCTCAGTCACGTCTTAAGCAGTTTGAGCCCGGAATTGCGTCGCTTAACTGGGGAATAAACCGGTAGAAAGGTACCGGTCACCGCGATCGCAAGCAATAGTGACGAGCACCGCATTTTCCAGCTCTTGCATTAGCTGCAAGGCTGCCACCATGGCTCCACCGGTAGACACTCCTGACATGATGCCTTCTTTGGCAGCCAATTCGCGAGCCATGTGCTCGGCATCCGACTGGCTGACATCGATAATACGATCTACTCGCTCGGGTTGGAAAATTTCTGGCAAATAGGCTTCGGGCCAACGGCGAATACCAGCAATACTCGACCCTTCCTCAGGCTGTACACCGACAATCTGTATATCCGGGTTTTGCTCTTTTAAAAAGCGTGATACGCCCATGATGGTTCCGGTTGTACCCATAGAGCTTACAAAATGCGTTACCTTACCCTCTGTTGCCGACCATATTTCCGGGCCAGTGGCTATGTAGTGAGCAGCCGGGTTATCCGGGTTAGCAAATTGGTTTAGCACCACGCCTTCACCTTTGCCCTGCATGTCTAAAGCAAGATCACGAGCGTATTCCATTCCTTGTTCTCGTGTAACCAGAATCAGTTCGGCACCGTAGGCACTCATGGACGAGCGTCGCTCTTGCGTCATGTTATCGGGCATAATCAGCTTTAGCTTATAACCTAAGGTTGCCGCCACCATAGCCAAGGCAATACCGGTGTTACCGCTGGTGGATTCGATCAAAGTGTCACCAGGCTTTATATCGCCGCGGGCTTGCGCCTGCAATATCATATTTCTGGCTGGCCGGTCTTTTACAGAACCCGCTGGGTTATCACCTTCAAGCTTGGAAAAAACAAAGTTATTATTGTTGTTCTGAGCTAGTCGCTGAATAGGAACTAATCGGGTGTTGCCCACTTGATCTATCAGAGATGGTATTTGCATTCGAACTCATCGCCTTTTAAAAAGTATTTTAAGGTCCAGTTACACGCTAGTTTTCTTAGCTATTATATCCAGCATTTGTGTCAGTTGTTGATGCTCATCAAGCTGATCACAACTTATTTTATGCAGATTTTCCATGCTGCGTATCCACGTAATTTGCCGCTTTGCCAATTGTCTCGTGGCTGCTTGCGCCTTATCAATCATTGTTTCAAAATCTGTGTCACCTACAAGATGTTCCCACGCTTGCCGGTATCCGACACTGCGCATGGCCGGCAATGCCGCGTGAAGGGTATAGCTTTCGCGTAGATGATTCAGCTCATCCAGAAAACCTGCGCTCAGCATTTGTAAAAAACGCCGCTCTATACGTTCGTGCAACCACGCACGTGAATCTGGAACCAACGCAAATTTTAACGGTGGCATATCAAGCAGTGGCTGCGTGTTCTTCTGTAAATCAGACAAGGGCTTGCCAGTCAGTTCATACACTTCAAGGGCACGTTGAATGCGCTGGGGGTCATTGGGGTGAATGCGGCTGGCAGCGACCGGATCGATATTAGTTAAACGCTCGTGCATCTTCGGCCAACCAAGTCGTTGCGCATCGCTACTGAGCGCATCCCGTAGTGTTGCATCAGCTTCCGGAAGTGGTGCTATACCTTTCTCCAATGCACTGAAATACAGCATTGTGCCTCCGGTTAACAGCGCACGTTTGCCCCGGCCGTGCACATTCTCAATCGCCAGCATGGCATCTTCGCAAAACCGCGCAACCGAATAAGCCACATCAGGTGTACAAACATCAATAACATGATGTGCAATGCCATCACGTTCCTGCATATCTGGCTTGGCCGTGCCGATATCCATACCGCGATAAACTAATGCCGAGTCGACACTGATAATTTCGGCATCAAGGGATTTGGCAAGTGCAATAGAAGCACCGGTTTTACCGCTGGCCGTGGGACCAAGCAAGAAAACAACGGGTTGACTATTCACACTTAGCGGCCACGCATAAACAACGTATCCAGTGCTTGCATATCCATTTGAGTCCAGGTTGGTCTGCCATGATTACACTGTCCACTATTCGGCGTTGATTCGATTTGCCGTAAAAGAGCATTCATTTCAATCACGCTGAGTTTTCGGTTTGCACGCACAGATCCATGACAAGCCATGGACGATAGCACCGCATCAATCGCCTGCGCTATGCGCTCGCTACTGCCGTGTTCCAGCATGTCGGACAAAACATCTTTAAGCAGCACCGCACAATCTGCCTGGCCCAGCATCACCGGTACCGCCCGAATACGCACCGACTCTAAACCGAGCCGATCAACCTGCAAACCAATTTTATGCAAACTTGCGGCGTGCGTTTCACAGCATTGCGCTTCGGATTCGCTGACGGTAACACTCAAGGGCACCAGTAAGGCTTGCGTTTTTACCTCCCCGCTGGCGTACTCTTGCTTTAAGCGCTCATAGGTAATGCGTTCGTGTGCGGCGTGTGCATCTACAACGATCAAGCCATGTTGATTTTGCGCTAGCACATACACTCCGTGTAAATGTGCCAATGCGAATCCCAATGGCGGTGTTTGTTCATCATTGCTTGTTTGTTCACTTGACGCCTCGTCAACATAAGCATCTGTCTCAGCGCGACGACCATAAGGATCGATTGGCTGCTGAGCTGATGGGTTACTCGCACCCAGGCGCGACATACCTTCAAACTGCTCCCGTACACCAAGCGGTATGGCCGATTGATACGGCGTGCTACCAGAAACCGCTGACGCTCCGCTGTATGCATTGGCGTTAGATTCTGCCATTCCAGTCTGGGTATGCGCTGCTGTTGCAGCACCAACCAAGTCGGCAGGCGTGACCGTTGCTAAAAATGCTTTCAAAGAACGACGGATAAAACCGTGCACCAGCTGCGATTCTCGAAACCGTACTTCCTGTTTCCCGGGGTGCACGTTGACGTCCACGGCTTTGGGATTCATGTTAAGAAACAACACAAACGCTGGAAAACGCTGGTGGTAGATCAAGTCGCTATAGGCTTGCTTGACGGCGTTGGCAATCACTTTGTCTTTTACCATGCGATTGTTGACATAAAAGTATTGCATATCGGTTTGGCTGCGCGAGAAACTCGGGTCGGCAACCCAACCGTGCAATTGCATCCCGACGCCATCGACCACAGGCCCTTCAATTTCAACCACGCGGGCAGCCTCGCCAAACGGCTTTCCTAAAATGCGCGTGATGCGAGCATTACGCAACGCTTGGGTTTGCGCCGCACGACACTCGAATGTGGTTTTGGTGTTATGCGTTAAAGTGAAAGCGCAATGGCTATTGGCCATGGCAAGGGTTTTGACCACGGATTCGCAACGCGAATATTCGGTTCGCTGCGTTCGCATAAATTTTCGTCTTGCCGGTACGTTATAAAACAAGCTACGCACATCAACCGTTGTCCCTTGCGGATGCGATGCGGGCTCTTTCTCTAACGCACCATCATGCCGATAGCGCAACGCCCAGGCCTGGTCTGCTGCTTCAATTTTAGAGCTCAAACTTAATCTTGAAACCGACGCGATACTGGGCAAGGCTTCACCACGGAAGCCCATGGTACCAACTGACTCAAGATCGCTCATTGACCCAATTTTGCTGGTGGCATGTCGGCTCAGAGCCAACTTCAATTCATCTTCGGCTATACCGTGGCCGTTATCGCGCACCCGAATTCGCTCAAGACCACCTTGCTCCAAGTCAATCCAGCAGCGGGTTGCTCCTGCATCCAGCGCATTTTCCAGTAGCTCTTTGACAATTGAAGCCGGGCGCTCGATAACTTCACCGGCAGCGATTTGATTTATCAGGTGATCAGGCAGTTGCTGGATGGGCATAGTGACGCGCTTGTTCATGAAACACATATTATGCGCTTTTTTGCGTTTCAGCGACGCATGCACTTGGCTGCATGTAGCGCCTATGGTAGCTTGGCGAAATACCTATCAGAGCGACAACCGTGACGATCAAATTTAACCGACAGGTTAAGAGCCTCTCTGCCAGCGTCCCGTTTGTGGGTCCGGAAACTCTGGAGCGCCAGAGTGGCCAGCGATTCGTGTCGCGTATTGGCGCAAACGAGAGTGCATTTGGCTTATCACCTGCGGCAGTTGAAGCGATGTCTAAAGCACTTAATACCAGCGGGTGCAGCTGGTATGGTGACCCGGAAAACCACGACTTACGTTCAGCCTTGGCCGAAAAGCATGGCGTGGGCATTGAATGCATTTGCGTGGATGCTGGCATTGATGCTTTGCTTGGACTGACGGTACGCATGCTTATGGAAGCCAACGACACCGTTGTAACCTCCGATGGTGCTTACCCCACCTTTAACTACCATGTCACAGGTTTTGGCGGACAGTTAAACAAAGTCCCGTATAAAGACTACCACGAAAGCCCGACTGAGCTGCTCAGTGCAGCCGATGAGCACACAGCCTCACTCATTTATTTTGCTAATCCAGACAACCCAATGGGAACATGGCACAGCGCTGAAGTGGTGCAAAACATGATCGATGACATCCCCGCACCCAGTACCTTATTATTAGACGAAGCCTATATCGACTTTGCACCAAGCGGTACGGCACCGACTATCGATACGACCAATGAAAAAGTTATTCGCTATCGAACGTTTTCCAAAGCTTATGGTATGGCCGGTATGCGCGTTGGTTATGCCATTGCACATCCGGATATGATAACCAGCTTTAATAAAATCAGAAATCACTTTGCCGTGAACAGACTGGCGCAAATAGCCGCGTTGGCATCGCTGCAAGATCAAGCCTTTCTACCTCATGTTACAAACCTTGTAGAAAATGGCCGCCAGCGCGTCTACGCATTTGCAAAAAAACGCAACCTGGCTTACCTGCCCTCAGCCACAAATTTTGTTGCAGTGGACTTGGAATGCGACCAAAATGCATCGCAACTGCTGGTCGAACTAAACAAGCACGGTGTCTTCATCCGCATGCCGGGAGTAAGCCCGTTAAATCAATTTATACGGGTCGGTATTGGCAACAAAAGCGAACACGACGCTTTTGTAACTCAATTTGACAGGCTCCGGGAAAGCGCTTCAGCCTAGCCTTTATTTTGGTATAAATATGTACCTTCCGGCGCACGACGCTTCAGATAACCGGTAACACCTTTTTGAATTGCAATAGCAAGATTTTCCTGAAAACGTGGGCTTTTAAGTTTGCGCTCCTCAGCCAGATTTGAAATAAACGCGGTCTCGACCAACACTGACGGAATGTCAGGTGACTTTAAAACAGCAAAGTTTGCCTGTTCTACTGACGGCTTATGCACCGCACCGACTTTCTTAAGTTCACCAAGCACATCGGCGCCCACTTCCAAACTGGCCTCTAGAGTTGTGTTTTGAGCTAAGTCCAACAAGGTTTGTTTCACGTCCTGACTTAATCCATCCAGCGCGACGTCACCAAACAAGCTCTCTACTTCGTTCTCTTTCTCTGCTAACCAGGCAGCAGCCTCCGAGCTTGCACCCTTCAATGAGAGCGCGTACACCGAGCTGCCTTTGGCTGCTTTACGTTTAAACGCATCTGCATGAACCGACACAAACAAGTCGGCGTTTTTAGTACGGGCAATACGGATGCGTTCACGCAGTGCCACGTAAGTATCCTCGTTACGAATCATTACCGGCGCTATGCCAGGTTGTTTTTGCAAACGGTTGTACAAACGCCGTGCTACCTGCAGAGTAATATCTTTTTCGCGTGTCGAGCGTTGACCAACCGCGCCCGGATCCTTCCCACCGTGCCCGGCATCAATAGCCACAATCACATCGCGCAACTTAGATTGTTCAGTTATGCGGGCTTTATAGTCGGCCAGCTCAGGGTTTCCTTTCACACCTAAATCGACAATCAGCCGTTGACCATTTTGCCGCGGGACAATCCAGAAGCTGGGTGATACCGGTCGGTGTAAATCTATGACGAGTCGCAGCTTATTGGCTTCGTGCTGACCAAAGCGAAAGCCTTTGACTGCACCTTGACTAAATTGTTGCGCTTCAATGGTTTCAGCCATGTGCGCGTTGGGCAAGTCGATAACCAGTCGATCGGGATTGGCTAACGTGAACAATCTGGCATCAGATGTTTGCCCGCTCAGGTCAAAATGCAGCATAACGTTTTCTTGCTGCACCATACGAAAACCGGACAGGGTCACACTATTATTGGCGCGTGCAAGTCCTAAATGACTGGCCAGCAAAACCGAGCCACCCATTAGTTGGACGAGATGCCGTCGTGCTGCGTCTGGTGACTTTCCCATGCCTGCCTCGCGTTACTTGCTGGAGATGAACTTGCTGTTAATGACTATGCTGTTAATGAATAGGCTGTCAACAAAAATGGCGGAACTTAAAGCGCGCAATCAGCTCTGCCGAGTAAAGCGTAGTAGGAATTTCGCAAATAGCAAGAAAGTTTTGTGGTGGGGCTGTTTACCGATTTATTCAGGTCTTGGATACGACTACCGAGCGGCCGTCGTCCAGGTAATTAATTGTGACCCGTAACGTTGGATTTGGCAACAGACCCTGGCCCTTGTTTGGCCACTCTATGATCAATAAATCACTATTAGCAACAATGTCATCAAACCCCAGATAGTGCAGCTCCTCGGGGTCGTTCAAGCGATACAAATCCAGATGCGCGATACGCCAATGAGGCACGACATATTGCTCAACGAGTGTGTAGGTTGGGCTCTTGACTTTGCCCGCGTGCCCCAGCGCATTGATGAGCCCTCGCGCCAACACGCTTTTACCTGCGCCCAGATCACCCTCCAGCGTCATTACGCACGGCTTTACCATCTCAGCTGCAAGTGATTGTCCCAGCGCTAACATCTCGTCCTCGGTAGCAACCAATTGCCTGCGGGTGCTTGTGCTGTCGCTCGATGAGTCATTAACAGTCATGATGACGAACCAATATGACTCAATCCTTGTTGCGCCTTGTCCCAATCTTCATTCACCGGCACCGTTAATTCTGTCATCTCGCCTTGCCATTCAAAAGCTAAAAACTCAGCGTGCAAAAACAAACGGTTTAAACCACGGCGCTTCAGCGTCGCGTTACGGCTGTTGCTACCATAACGCGTATCCCCGATAACGGCATGGCCGCAATGTTTCGCGTGTACTCTTATTTGATGCGTTCGACCTGTCTCAATATCGATGCTCATTAACGCCCCCTCATCAAACTGATAAATACACTTAAAGTGAGATATGGCTGGCTTGCCGTGCGCACTAACCAAAACACGCCGCTCACCAGCATGCGCTTTGTTGACTTCCAACGGAACATCGACTGTTTTATCGCCACCGCGCCACACACCATCGACAAGGGCCACATAACGCTTCTTGATTGCACGCGTGCGAAACAAATCTTGCATAGACCGACCGACACCTGTGTTTCTGGCAACAAGCAGGCAACCACTCGTGCCTCGGTCCAGGCGGTGTACTAACTCGAGCGCCGGCTCCTTTCGTGCCTGACGTAAAGCATCAATGGCACCGAAGGCCAATCCGCTACCACCATGGACCGCCAAACCGGGCGGTTTATTCAAAACCAGAAAATCATCGTGCTCAATCACCACCGCACTTGCCACAGCGGTAGCCAAGGCATCGGGCACAACCACTTCACCAGCCGATTTGAGGTGCATTGGCGGAATTCTGACCATTTCGCCAGCGACCAACTTTCGAGTCGGCTTGATTCGGCCGCCATTGACGCGCACCTGACCTTTGCGAATAATCCGATAAATATGGCTGCGAGGCACCCCTGGGGCCCTGCGCAACAGGAAATTGTCAATTCGTTGACCATCCTCACCACCGCTGACCTCTACGGTGCGCACGCCGGTTGACGGAGTTTCGGGCTCTTGCATGAATGTTGCTACTTATCAAAATCAATGGACGAAGTGACTTTCTCAATTGCCGAAAGTGCCCTTCACTGCTATATTACAGAATCGGCTGCGTTACGGACTACAGCCGCCAGATGACGTCTAGCACTGCTATCGACGCATCGGCCTGATGACTGCCTCAGAGCTGCTCTACCATGCACTAAACAGAAGATGCACTCAAGAAAGCTGCACTCAAGAAAAATGAGCTCAAGAAACAGATAAAAAAGAAGGACTAAATCATCAGGGCTAACAGTTTGAACATCGGTCGGCGGAGCAATCAATGCCCACCCGCCCGATAGACGAAATTACATAAGGGAGCCAACCTGCGCAAACCGCTGCAGCGCTTCCACAACCTAACTTAAATCGGACTACTTTACCCGACTACTCAATTATGACGTTCGCAATTTTCACAATATTGGCTCTACTTGGCGCTTGGTGCATTGTATGCCCCGCAAGTCGAAAGCCAGTGCTGCACAACGAGCGCGCGCACATCAGAGTCAATAGGGGATCCGATCTGGATTTTTACCTACATGAAAAGAATGCTAATAAACGCAACTCACGAAGAAGAGTTGCGAGTCGCCATCGTCGATGGCCAACGACTCATAGACCTTGATATAGAGAGCAAGCACCGAGAACAAAAAAAGTCAAACATATATAAAGCGAAAATAACCAGGGTCGAACCCAGCCTGGAAGCAGCGTTTGTTGACTACGGCGCTGAACGTCACGGGTTCCTGCCGTTCAAAGAGATCGCACGCGAGTATATAAAGGACAACGGCAAGAAAAACGACAACGGACGACCTAACGTTCGCGACGGCATTAAAGAAGGCCAGGAAATTGTTGTTCAAATCGAAAAAGAAGAGCGCAGCAATAAAGGCGCAGCTTTAACCACCTTCATTAGTCTCGCTGGTCGCTTTTTGGTACTCATGCCTAACAACCCTCGAGCCGGCGGCGTGTCACGTCGCATCGAAGGCGACGATCGTAACGAACTAAAAGCTGCAATGACTGACGTTGCCGTACCTGATGGTATGGGCACCATTGTCCGCACAGCTGGCGTCGGCAGATCAACCGAAGAGCTACAGTGGGACTTGGACTACCAGGCCGAAATCTGGAACGCTATACAAGAGGCTTCTGGCCAACGCTCGGCACCCTTTCTGGTTTACCAGGAAAGCAATATTATTGTGCGAGCGTTGCGTGATTATTTCCGAAGCGACATTGGCGAAATAATCGCAGACGAACAAGCTACTTTCGATCAGTCTGCAGAGTTCATTGGCATGTACATGCCACAAAACAAACGCAAGTTGAAACTACATAATGACGATGTGCCTTTGTTCAATCGTTATCAGATTGAGTCACAAATTGAATCAGCTTTTCGGCGTGAAGTTCGGTTGCCATCAGGTGGTGCGTTAGTTATTGATCACACCGAAGCACTAATCTCTATCGATATTAACTCTGCTCGTGCAACCAAAGGCAGCGACATCGAAGAGACCGCCACTAACACCAATCTGGAAGCCTCAGACGAAATCGCACGACAACTCCGCTTGCGTGATCTGGGCGGGTTGGTCGTGATTGATTTTATCGACATGATGTCAAACAAACACCAGCGAGCCGTTGAAAACCGCCTTCGAGACGCACTCAAGCAAGATCGTGCTCGTGTGCAAGTGGGCCGTATTTCGCGCTTTGGCTTGCTAGAGATGTCACGGCAACGACTGCGCCCATCACTGGGTGAAACCAGTGAGAACGTGTGTCCTCGTTGTCAGGGTCACGGTACTGTTCGTGGTATCGAATCAACCGCATTATCCATCCTGCGATTGATGGAAGAAGAATCCATGAAGGACAACACTGATCGCGTTCTTGCAGAGGTGCCTGTAGAAGTAGCGACCTATTTACTGAACGAAAAACGTGCAAGCCTGGGCGAAATTGAAGCTCGCAACGAAGTCAGCCTGTTAATTGTAGCCAATCCAAATCTGCAAACACCCAACTACACATTAGAACGTGTGCGCGGGAACGAGGCCGATCACAACTCAAATAAGCTCAAGAGCTACGAGTTGCAAACCGAGGGTGAAGAGGCCTACAGCCCAATGGACCCGCGCGATGAAAAACCAGTTGAACGCGCTGCGGTCAGTACTGTTGTGCCGGATGCACCAGCACCCACTCGTGTTGAAACACCTAAGACAGATGATAAACCAGGCATCAGCCGCTTCCTTGGTCGGGTTGGTTCTTTGTTTGGGGTCGCTCCAACAGCAGAAGAGACTGACACGCAGGAAAGTAGCGCAGCCGCATCGCAACCTCGCCAGCGCAACAGCGCCAATCGTAATCAGAAGTCACGCTCATCGGGACAACGACGCAACGAAAGTGGTCGGCCCAACAGCAAGAAAACCGGTGGACGCGGGAAGAAACGCGTAGCCAAGAAAGATAGTGACGCTAAGGCACAGGACAAGCAGTCAAACGATCAGTCAGCCACTGAGTCACAAAATGAAAACAAGCCACGCAGTGGTCGCGGTCGTGGACGGGGTCGCAACCAAAACAAAGACAAGGCGACAACCCAAACCGATAACAACAACGCGAATGAGGTAACTGCCGAGAGCGCCGAAGCTGACAACAGTGCTATTGATACCGAAAATCAAAGATCCAATAATCAGCCACAGGCAAAGCAATCTCGTGGTCGCCGCCCTGCACGTGGACGTAATAACAAAAACGAGAACAAGCGAAGCGAGAATAACGACGCCGATAGCAATAGCAACAAAGCAGAGCCTAATGGCAACGTCGTTCCGCCACCGCCAGAAGAAGTTATTGATGTAAATGGCAACACAATTGCCAGCGACAATAACAACGAAACAGAAACCAACAACTCGCGTCGTCGACGCGGACCCGGACGCAGACGTCAGCGCGTAAACAACAAAGCGGAAAACGTTGAATCTGAAAATGTAAAGAAGGTGGGTAACGATAGTCAAGCCGATATGCCTGCGGCTAATGATGCATCGTCAGAGACCAGCGCCCCTAAGCGTGACAACACGCAGAGCGCTGCAACAGCAAGCAACGTTAAGTCTGCAAACCCTCCAGCTACGAACACAAACAGTGATTCAAAAGCGCCGGTACACGACTCAACTAAACCCACACCTCCAGCACAAGTACACTCTTCACCTGCACCGGTTACTACAACCGTTGCGGCGGCCAGTGCAGCCAATGACACTAATGCTAATAGCAAAACTGCTGATACAAGCCGAATATCGCAGCGCCAACCCAGCCAGCTAAAAAGCACAGTCCGGTCATTGGCCAATAAAGATGATTTAACGCAAAGTGGTTCTGGTACCAGCAGCTCGAGCACTAGTGGCTCTGTTGCTGAAAACGCTGGGAATAGTGGTTCTGCGCCTACTGGTTCTGGAACAAGCGGTACTGGGACTGGTGTTTCTGGTTCGGCGGCTAGCTCAACAACAAGCGCCGGCAAAACTGGTAGCAGTAAAAGTTCCAGTGACAATGGTTCATCAGGCGGTAGTGCCAGTGAGGGTGGCAACACTGGAGGCAGTAGTGGATTGTCTTTTGCATCAAGAAAAGTGCCGGATGTTAAGCCGAAAAACAGCAAAAGCGATAAGAGCACAGCGCCACCAGAAACCTCTGGTGACTAGCGATTACCTGACAACGCAGGTTATTACGCACCCGGCTGCTGTGCGGAACCGGGGCAAATGCTAACCTGAAGGAGCCGCAAACTGATCGTTGAGTCGCTGAACAAAATCTGACGCCTCTTCCACAGCATCACTAACGGCAAGTTTGCTGCGTTTGTTCCAACCTACCGGCGTGGATTTGAACAAACTTCTATAGAAACGCGTGTTGTGGGCAAAAGCATCTTTATGCGCAGCGTCGTCGGTGTCATCCATTTTGCCTGACATGTATTGAGCGACCCTCGAGCGTATAAAAAAATGCGTTGCCAAGACCACAATAGCGAGTAGAGCAATGCTTCCCAGCATTGTTACCGGGTTTGCAAACAAGCTAATCACAAAAGTAAACAACGCACCTATAGCACCAAAGACCACGGCTACGCCGATGAACAGCAAACCAAGCAAGCCCAACACAATCCCGTCAAAACGCAAAACACGTTTTTTCCACAACTGTTTTAAGCGCGTGATTGCCGGCACCGTTTCATCGCGAATACGATAGGCTTCCTTTTCCATCGCACCCACAATGCGGTAAGCGCGTTCGGCTTCAACTTGTCCGATGCGCGATTCGATTTCGGCAAAGTCAGCGTCGCGCTTTGCCTCAAATCGAGCGCGCAGCGCGTCATCTTCAATCGGTGGAGCAATCTCTTTGTTGTAGATGGTGTAAAAGCGTCCAGCTGTAAGGCCCTTTTGCGACAAAGCACGCTGCCATGCTCCAACAATTTCCTCTGTGTTGTCTTCACGTGCCGCGGTGTCGATCTGATTTAAAACAAACATAAACTTATTGCTGTCCGGCCGGCCAATTGTGTTTTCAACCAAATGTGTCAGCGTGTCCTGCATAGCGCCAGGCTCTGGGTGGCGCGCGTCGAAAAACACCATGACCAAATCTGATATGGTCATAATATGATCAGTTAATCGCAAGGTTGCTGAACGTTGATCATCGGCATCGAATCCGGGGGAGTCGATCAGTATTTTGCCCTTTAGTACAGGTGAATCGATAACCTTGAGTTGCAGGTAGGCATCAATACGACGACCTTCACCGGTCGAAACTTGCTCAATTTCTTCGCTGATTCTGTAAAACGGAAAACGCATATCAGCATCAAGTGCCAAACCCGGCAGCACTTTTCCGGCACTGTCCTGACCGTAACAAATGACGGTAAACTTGTCGTCCACCGCCTGATTGCCAGTTTTTTGCAACGATTTGCGTAAGTAGCTGTTAATAAAGGATGACTTACCGGCAGAAAACACACCAAGCACGGATACCAGTGGCCACCAGGCGATCTGCATAGCGTAGGACTCGTCGGACCTAAGCAGGCCCATGTCATAGCCGACCTGATCCAGTTTCTTAAAGCCCTCGACGGCTTCCAATAAAATAGGGTTTTCTCGCTCCAGATGCGCCCTGAGGCTGTTGAAGCGCTTCGCAATCGATTTGTCCGCACGGACCATAAATGCCAGTTTTCCGGATAGATAGTGTTAAATTAAATGGTATGGTAAGTACGATCACTGATGTACTTAGCAAGCTCTTGCCCGTACACTGACGGGGAAATTGCAAAAAAAACAATACCAGTCAGTTTAGCACCTGACTGAACTGTTCAACCGAGTATTCAAATCGCTCGCAAAGATCATCTTATCTGAAGATCTACCACTCGAAGCGATTAAGTATTAGCAGTTAAAATGGAGGTGGTTCTGATGATATGGGTTGTCTTACTCATCTTGGCAATCGTTGCCTTCTTCGGCTACAAAGGTCTGCATAGAAGACACGTGGCACGATGTCGCCACGACGAACGCACGCACGAGCATGTGCCCGAATCTATCAGCGAGCAGACTGAGCACAAAGCATTTCACGAAAAAAACGCGGCGATCTCGGCGCAAAACAATGGTGTGCCTGCCGATCGCGTTGCCCAGCAACGCGGCGGACCGTCGCTACTATATGCTGAGCGCACCGAACAGCAAACAGCAGCTGAACACAGAGATGAAACCAATCCAGGCAATTCTGCAAGCGATGAGCGGCACGCTGACTCAAGCCACAAAACCGCAACTGGCAGTGCGTCTGGCAATGCATCTGGGAATGCATCTGAAAGAGCAGATAATGCTGATCAAACAAACGCAACTGCGACCAACAAAACCGCTAACGAGCAGTGGCAAAAAGCCGCCAGCGACTCCATGGATTTTACCGCAGAAACCGCCACGCTCAGTAGTGATGAAGTGGGCATACCCGCCAACAGCAGTGACTACCATCAAATTGAATCTAGTCAAACGGAAGATCAAATCGCCGAAGTTACACTAGACAACCAGGCAGATACTGTTTACGAATTTGTCGAAACTGAACAGACCATAAAAAGTAGCGCAGGTTCTGTTCAAACAGCAGCCTGTGCCGACGCCGGCAATGCAGAAGTAAGCAATACAGGCGTTGGCAACACCGGCAATAGTAATACAGGTATTGCGGCTGCTGGAGTAACCGCGGCAGCAGCGGGAATTGGTATTGCCAGCGCACAAAAACAAAACACAACCGAGCAAAATCCGACACTGCACCACGGCACTGCGCAGCAAGAAACAGCAGCAACTGCGTCAACAGATGCGACTCAACAAGCGTCCCCAACAACAGCAGCGTTTGCAGAGGGCATCGATCTTGAGCTTGGTGATTCCACCCACAACGATCCCGATGACGTCATAGACAACAACGATGAGCTACTTGACTTTGGCGACTTAACTGCCGACATCAGCGAAATGTTAAAGGAACTGAACCTGCGCGAAGCAGACTCACCTAGACTGGAAATCAACAAGGATGAGTTTGCGCAACTCAAGACAGGAGAGCCAGGCGAAGTCAAACAGGAAAAAATTGAAAACGTGGCTGGCAAGCTGCGGAACATGTTGCAGTAGTCTATGCCGGTAAGGGTTTTTCGATCACTGGTCGATTCGCGTAACGTTCACACCATAAGACGCGACTTCGTTGCTATAGCCAGCTTTATTGCGATCATCTGGATTGTGTTTGTGTTCGATCGCTTTATGCCATTAGAACAATACGGTTTAGTACCCCGCAGCGTTAGAGGTTTGGTTGGCATTTTTGCCATGCCGTTTTTGCATGGCGACCTGTCCCACATTCTTAGCAACACAATTCCCTTAATTGTGACGCTCTTGTTGTTGGCTGGCTCACGTGCAAACAGCAGTGCTATTGTGGTGCTTATCACCCTACTTGGAGGCGGTGGGCTTTGGCTGTTTGGTCGTGAGGCGTTGCACATCGGCGCATCTGGACTGGTATTTGGCCTTATCGGTTTTCATATTTTCTCTGGTATTTTTGAACGACGATTCAAATCTATCGCCATCGCACTATTAGTCGGCGGTTTATACGCTGGCACACTGTTTAATGGTGTTCTGCCATTTCAAAAAGGCGTTTCCTGGGACGGGCATCTCATCGGTGCTATCGCAGGTGCATTGGTCGCACTGATTACGGCTAAAATGATGGATGACCCAAAGCTGCAAGATTCAAATCAAACCCCATACAGAACCTGAAAATCCATCGCACTAACAAACCTGGTACTGTCTGTCTATTAACCAAGCAAACTTTCTCGATGACCAAATTTACCGGCAATTTCACGCAGCAAGAAGCCATCCCTGAAGATGCTATTGAAAAGGCCATTGAAGTTATGCGTTCAGGCCGACTGCACCGATACAACGTTGCTAACACGGACGAGTTATCTGAAACGTCATTGCTGGAGATAGAGTTTGCACAATACCAAAAACAACGTTACGCCTTGGCTTTGGCATCAGGCGGTTATGCATTGCAGACGGCATTACGCGCATTGGACATAAACCCAGGCGAACCTGTGCTGACCAACGCGTTCACACTGTCACCAGTTCCAGGCGCAATAGCTGCCGTTGGTGGTAAGCCGGTACTCATCGAAACAAACACTGACTTGGTTATTGACCTGGCGCACCTTGAAGCTATGGCAAAATCCACTAAAGCGCGTATTTTGATGTTGTCACACATGCGTGGACATATTGTAGATATGAATGCAATAGTGGAACTGGCTAAAACGTACAACATCAGTGTCATCGAAGACTGCGCGCATACCATGGGCGCAACTTTTGATGGCGTTAAAAGTGGTACGCATGGGGTGATGGCTTGTTTTAGCACGCAAACCTATAAGCATATCAATTCGGGCGAAGGCGGATTTCTAACCACCAACGACGACACTCTCATGGCCAAGTCCATTGTATTATCCGGGTCTTATATGCTATACGAGCGCCACAAAGCCGCACCCGCGCCTGAGGTGTTCCAGACAATAAAATTACAAACACCCAATTGCAGCGGCCGTATGGATAACTTGCGCGCAGCGATTTTGCGACCTCAGCTCGGCAACCTTGATAACAATTGTGTTCGATGGAATGAACGTTTCAATGCGGTTATGGCCACACTAAAAACCTGCAACGCTATTGGTTTGGCTCAATCACACCCAAAAGCTGTTGAAGTATCAAGCTCGTTTCAATTCTCGGTACCAGACTTTAGCGATACGCAAAGTACACAGTTTATAAAACGCTGCCTTGAGCGTGGTGTTGATCTAAAATGGTTTGGCGCTAGCGAGCCTGTTGGGTATACCAGTCGCTACGAAAGCTGGGCTTATGTAGATTCGACGAAGCTCGAGAACACAAATCAGGTTTTGAATAGACTTTATGATTGCCGTATACCACTGACATTTTCTGTTGACGACTGCAAGCAGATTGCAAACATAATTACCGAGGAAACACGCAGCTTGGTTAGTTAGCATGCGTATCTTATCAATATTCACTGATCGACTGGTTGAGATTGCCGCTGTATGTGGCCTACTGAGCTTAGGTGCTTTATTTTCTAAACATCACATGGTGTTCGACTTAATGAGTCACTTCCGTGTTCAGTACATTGTGTTGTTATTGCCCTGCTTTGTGTTTGGCATGTTCTACAGAAAATCAAAATCTGTTTTAATCATAAGCCTGGTGTTGGCAATACACGGTTATGTAGTGACTATGGGCATGTTACCAGTGCTAGCAAAACCAACACCAGACTATGCAGAACTGCGAGTGTTAAATGCCAACTTGTTACTGAGTAACAAGAAACATCAGGAACAAATAAATCAGATAATAGACGTTGACCCCGATGTTATCGTTTTTCTTGAATACACAACCGAATGGCATGAGGTCTTACAAACTAGCCTAACGCTGCACCCCTATCGTGTGACAAGACCAATCAATGGTGTGTTTGGCATAGCGCTATACAGTAAATTCCCAATAACCAGCGGCGGCATTATTGACCCAGCACCACAATTGCAGAACGTCGCTGATGTGATTATAACGTTTGATAAAACCGCTACCGGTATGCGGGATGCCGGCACGCAGAAATTACGCGTTATCGGTGTTCACCCGCCTCCCCCAATAACCAGTCACATGTATAACAATCGCAACCTTCTAATGCAATACGTAAGCACTACGGCAATCGCGACTGACCAACCATTAGTGGTTATGGGTGATTTTAACGCCACGCCCTGGACGGCGCACTTCACTGACATGCTGTCTAATGGGGGATTACGAAACGCCCGAGCCGGACAAGGTATGCACCCAACATGGCCTGCCAATTATGCTCCGCTATGGATACCGATAGATCATGTTCTGGTAAACGATCACATCGGTGTTGCTGGATTTAGTTCGGCAAGGGTTGTTGGTTCTGACCATAGGAATATTTGGGCAGATATACGTATTTATCAGCGATAGTTTGGTTGACGAAACCATTTGCGTCTCGTCTCACTGGTTTTCTTATGCGGCTTTGTTCATGTGATCATTTAGCGCATCTTTCTCTACGATATTCTGACCCGCGTTTAAATCAATCTGCTTTTTATAGGTATTGATAGCTTCAACAAGCTCTTGTGCACTGACTTCTAACACCATATGCCACAGAACAGTTCCAGACTGGATTAAGCCTGTCTCTGTTTTATCACTCGTAGCTATCAAGCGTACAAAATCGGGACCTTTTGCACTGTTTATTTTTCGCGCTTCAACGACTTCATCCCATGCGAATAAGCGCTCAGAAAAGCCAGAGATGTAACTCGAAATTCCTTGTTCAGATAGTATTACGCCGTGTCTGCTGGAGCTTACCTTTTTAAGAATCAATGCCAAAATAGAAAAACCTATCACAGACATTATCATTAGCATAACAACCACTATGAACACATCACTCATTGATTTATCGGCAAATCCATATATTCCGGGTACAAATAAAGGAAGGATAAATGGAAAGATGGCAAGGTAACCTGTCAATATTAGTGCAAGCGATACTTTTAACTTGCTGTATCCAATTTTTAACACATTCATTGTCTTCCCTGATTACTTTGATTATCGCTAAATGGGCTAGCGACAAACCAGCGCTTTCGTAAGACAATATTTAATCAGTATGAGTGATAGGCTGATATACCGCGCACAAATGTGGGGCAATTCACCAAATTAAGCGCTTGAAAAACTCCACAGGTACAATGCCGCTGATTGTGCTTAGGGTACTTAAGATCAACTGTTTTTCGGCGTGTAACCAAGATTATGTTGGGGTGTTTGCATCTCAGCCGCCTCCACAACGATTAACTAGCACACACTAATTCCTTTTCCTCAGGGATAATAACGTTACCATCTTCATCGCACACACCTGAATGGTCGGTTTCTACTTCGACATTGATTGGTAAACCATTTTCATCACACTCCACAGCCTTATCGGCATCTTCATCATCGTCACCGTCAGTGCGCTCTTCGATTTCATCCAATATCCATTTGTACAGCGCATCAAACATTCTCTTGGCGACCGGATCCAGCTGTGAGTCCCACATCTCTGATTGCATACGCACTGTCGCTGTAGCAGAAATGGGTATTTGACCTCTTATATAATAGCTCCAATTATCAGGGTCTGCATGAAGCATGACGGTGCGCATGGCTAATCGCATGCCAGGAATTTCCATGTCCAAAAACGGTAGACGCATTTGGTATCCATAGGTCACTTTAATCTTGAGAAGATTTGCGTCTTGTACGTTTAAACCATCTTCCTGTATTGTGTTTTTTCGAAAGCGTAGGTGACTATTGGGTATTGCAATTACCGTTCGTTTATTACCGTGACTATCTTCGACCTCTTTTGTTTTCCCGTGTAGCTCAAAGGAGGCTGGTGTTGGGTTAAGTATCTCTATTTTTGTTGCCGTAATATCTTGCGCCATTACAGCAGAGCGAGTGATGGCACTGACACCATAGACTAAACTGCCATCACCACCGAACACTGGTGCCATGCGATAACCGAGCTCTTTTCGCATATGGTCGATCTGGCCATTCATCACCGCGCCTGTACGTGCAGCTTCAAAAGTGGCGTAGTTCAACACCGATTTGGCGTGATAAATAAGTCCGAATTGCATGATACCCAGTCCCATAAACATCAATAACGGGGTTACGATTAGGAATTCCACCATGGAGGCGCCTTCCTGGCGTTTAGTATGAATAATCATTATTTATAAGCATCCTGCTTTTCTACTGAAGTAAATATCGGGGAAGCTCGTTAGCTGAGCAATAGCAATAGCAATAGCAATAGCAATAGCAATAATCTTGCTGCATCAACAGATGTCTTGCCCATTAATTTGACACACGTAATTGTTCCATCTCGGTGTTGAGCAATACGTCGAGCATAGAGACCCTTTTCATAATCAGGACTCTGGCTGGGTCATCTGCTCGCAAATTATCCCACGAACGTAGCATGGCAGCTTTTGCGTTTAACAAATACGTTGTCGACAAATTGAACCACGGCTTGGGTTGTAATCCATCGCGCTCGATGGATGTCTCATAGGCATCTATGGCTTGCTTGTATTCGCCTTTTTGAACATAAGTATTCGCTAATCTAAACCACACATAGGCATCATTTGGCACACTCTTGGTCAATTGTTGATAGAAAAGCGCTGCATCTGACCAGCGTGCCATTTGGTAGGCGTCTTCAGCAAGTTCTGATATACGGAAAACATTATGGGAGTACGGGTTTGCCTCATGAGTAGACAGTACTTTTTTCACGGGGGTACCACCGCATGCAGATAATAAAACAGACACCGATAAGATGAAATACCTTGCGCGTCTACTTGATCTTTTTTTTGTATACATGTCTTTGCCTTATCGTTGTTGTTTTAAATTTTCCTGTGATAGCACCCACCGAAAATCCGTGACGCTCAGCAATTCCAGCTTTGAACTCAAGCACTGAGTTGGCGCTTGCACTAATACACCATCGATTTGGTTTCAATGTTTTTATTTTAATTACCTCGCCAGTGACACTTAAAAATACGACATCCAAATCGTATTGCATTCCAATCGAGTGAATATCCCTACACGGCGTAATATGCAGAGCTTCTGTTTCAGTTAGCTTTGGCCGGAATAAAAGACCTCTCAGGCGCGAAAAAAAATCGCTGGCTTCGTAAATAACTAAATTTTCTTTATATAGAGTCATTGCAATTTACCAGCTGGTTCGACAGTGCCAACAGCCTCTGTTAGGAACACTTCAAATTGAGCCTGTGCAACGCTTGACCCAACAAATGCTTTTAAACTTCCACTATATGGGCAGGTAAGATTCATTCGTACAAAAACCATGGTGGTTCCGTTGTATTGATCAGTTTTTGTTTCATACGCATCTGAGTCAATACCGCTGACTAACTCAGTATCTGCATCAACGACACCGTTGCCGTTGGTATCAGCGAAAATTTGAATGACATCCGGGCCTGTGAATGTATTGCCGGAATAATCGCTGTAAAGCAGCACCTCTGCATTGCCCACTGGCGTCCCACTGGCATCGGTCACACTAATCAATATTGGTAGATCTTGGTAAATACTATCTTCATCAGTAAGACATATTGGTGGTTCGTTGGGGTTGTTCACCACCGTTGCCACTTTGTGCTCACTTGGCGATAAATTGACACTTGCACCCACTGGCAACTGACCAGAGTTGCATGCACTCAAATACACACAGATCACCGAATATTTAATGGCAACAGACAATTTTGCAGCAATCTCCTTTTGCCTCATCATAGACTTACCTTTGGCTCATCCTGGCCAGTTATAGGCCCATACTACTGGGCCCCAAGTGAATATTCCTTGTATCAGGGATTTACTTAAGATTAGAAATGTCAGCACTAAAAATGTGCATGGAAAAATAAAAAACACCAAAGGTGCTAACAGTTTTACGGGCGCCTCCATAGCTTGCTTTTCAGCTTTCAAGAATCGCTCGCTGCGTATTTGATCTGCTTGAGCCCGTAGTATCGGACCCAAACTTGAGCCCGTACGCTCCGCCTGAATCATACTTGATACCACACCCACCAGAGCCGGACTACCACTTCTGTCAGCCATTTCTCGTAGTGCATCTGACCTGGTTTTACCGGCACGGATATCACGCAACACCCGACTAAATTCACTTCTCAACGGTGATTCACCCGATTTTGCAACCGCTTGAGTTAGTCCGCCAGTTAAGTTTGTACCTGCCTCGACAGCCAAAGTAATAATGTCCAGATAAAACGGTAAGCGATTTAAAATATCAGCCTTTCGTTTAATGGCCGATTCTTTTATCCAGAGCTCTGGGTAGTAAAATCCGCCCATTGCGCCAACCATAGACAGCGCAAATGCCGATTTTCCCATCATCGATAGGAAGACAAAAGTCAAAACAGTGAACACGGCTGCTGATACTATTTTAGCGGCGATGAATTGTTCCGGCATAATGCTATATTCTTTACCTGCAGTTCTAAGACGAAAATAAACTGCACTCTTTTGAGCCTCTGAAAAATACTTTCCCCAATGATGATCTACCACCGTTATCAATGGCCAGACATACCGGAACCCTTTAGCGGGTCGATCTAAAAATGAACGATCTTCGTCAGGTACTTCGTTAAATACTCGAAACGCCTGCCAAAATAACAAAGCGACGAATAATCCTAACGCTACGCTAATAATGAGGATGGTCATACTTCAATCGTCACTATTTTCTTAATCATGAAACCGCCAATACATTGCAATACCAATATAGTGGACAGAAATATCCATCCCAACAAGCTGGTAAACATAGGCCGAGTGGCTTCAGGCTCAATACTGACCAGTGCAGCTAGAATCATAAATGGCAAAGCTGTTACAACATACCCTTGTAATATCCCTTGAGAAGTCAATGCCTTTATTTTTCCTTCCATTTCCATTTTTCGACGTAAAGTGTCTGACAATCGACTAAATATTTCGGCAAGATTTCCACCAATATCTTGTGCAATGAGTGCAGCAGAAATGACCAAATCCATTTCTTCGGTCTGCACACGTTCACCAAGATTATCTAAAGCCTCATCAAGCCGGGCACCCATACGCTGTTCGCGCAGCATCAACGAGAACTCCTGACTAATAGGCCCTTTCTGCTCCTCTACCATTGCCTGCACAGCCGACATAAATGTAGACCCTGCGCGCATGGCCCCACCAATCTGAGCTAATGCATCCGGCAAAGAGCGATTTATAGCGTCGGTTCGTCTACTGGCAAGCTTTTTAAAATAGACTTTGGGAAAATAAAATACTGCGCCAAAAGATAAGAGCACAAAAATCCATGCAAATTGCAGTAAATATAACGACATCGGTACGACAACCATAGCGCACACATAAACGGTGAGTAGCTTACGGGTGTCTGTGAACATAAACATACGCTCAAGATTTTCTTCAGCCGTCTCGGTGAATTCACTTGAGTGCTTGACCCACGCATCTGAGCCGGTATCAAGCAGCGTGTAAACTACCAAACCCGCGCTCAAAAACAGCATACCTAATATGGTAAGTAGCATCAGGCAACCTCTCCCACACGGCTGTTATTAAATAAGCTGATGTCGACATCTTTACCCATCTGTCGCAGTTCATCGTAAAAGGTTGGAATAAATCCAGTGGGTTGAAAAACACCTTTTACTTTGCCATCAGAGCCGAACCCGTGCTGCTTAAATTCGAATATATCTTGCAGTTGCACGGTCCCACTCTCTACGCCAACAACCTCTGTAACTTTACTAATTTTTCTTGAGCCACAAGGATAGCGAGTCTGTTGAACGATCATATGAACAGCGGACGCCACTTGTTCCCTAATTGCTGAAACCGGTAAATCCAATCCTGCCATCAAGACTAATACTTCTAACCTTGAGATGACATCCCGCGGGGTATTCGCATGAATCGTTGTAAGTGATCCGTCATGCCCGGTGTTCATCGCCTGCAACATATCAATAGCCTCCCCACCACGACACTCACCAATCACTATACGATCAGGCCTCATTCTCAGTGAATTTTTGACCAATTCTCGTATAGCTACATCGCCTTTACCCTCTAGATTCGGTGGTCTTGATTCCAGAGATACCAGGTTAGGCTGGGCCAGAGAGAGTTCCGCTGCATCTTCGATAGTGACTATGCGATCGGTATCGGGAATAAAATTTGAAAGCACGTTTAACAATGTAGTTTTTCCAGACCCGGTGCCGCCAGCTACAATGATGTTCCTATGATTCTCCACACAGACTTGAAAAAAATCGACCATTTTCTGATTAGTTGAACCATATTTAACAAGATCAGAAAATTGCATTCTGTATTTTGGAAATTTCCGTATTGTGATACTCGGCCCTTTCAGTGCCAACGGTGGTATCACCGCATTTACACGTGAACCATCTTTTAATCGAGCATCGACAATAGGGCTACTCTCATCTATACGGCGACCAATTGGCGTAATGATACGTTCAATAACCGCGTATACAGTGGCATCACTACTGAATTGGTATTTTGAGCGAACAATTTTTCCACTCTTTTCCAGAAAGATTTCAGAATGATTATTCACCATGATTTCGGTAACTTCATCGTCTTCCAGAAATTTTTCTAAAGGCCCCAAACCCACTGCTTCGTTTAAAACATTGTTTTTCAATGATTCAAGATTGATATTGGTTGGAACCTCCTTGCTAATATTTTTGACTATATGCTGAATCAATGAGGCAGCCTCCTCCCTTAAATCATCGTCCGACATTCGATTAACATCCTTACGACGCAAATCCATCTGTTGAAGCAACTGATCGTGAACTATTCTGCTCCAATAGGCTAGATCTTCATCTTCTTGGGTCAGGCTAGAGTCATTCTCTTGGTGATTGACTTGCGGTGCTGGGCTTGAAGTTTGGCTTTGCATTTTAGCCAGACTGGATGGAACTTCAGCTTTCGCATTACCTAACAGATGATCTGATATCACAGGCATTCCGTCCAGGCTCAGCGATACGTCTCCAACAACAATCTCATCTAGATCGCTCAAAGGCCCATACTCTTGTACTCGCTCGCGGTTAACCCAAGTACCGCTCAAGCTGCCCAAGTCGGTTATATGTACACCAGATGTATTTAACCTTAGTTCAGCGTGACGCTTGGCCATACTTTTCGTAGAAACCACTAAGTCATTGCTCCTTGCACTACCTATTGAGCATAATTCACCTTTTACTTTAAAGGATTTTCTTCTGCTACCGTTCTGCGAGTAATAAAAATCAAACATGGCGACTATTCCAAAATGGGTAGAGACTGTCGAGCATCTTTTAATTTCTGCTCGGTCGTTTTATGTATTAAACCGTCACGCTGAGTCAATTTTGGTCCATCTGGTTCAATAACCTCTGGTGTTACAAATATAACGAGCTCACTTACTGAGTCTCGAATATTCTTGGATTTAAACAATGCCCCCAGAATGGGTAAATTGCCTAAGCCAGGTAGCTTGTCTATATCGTTACTGGACTCAGAGCTCAGCAGGCCACTAATTACAATGGTCTCTCCAGATTGAACGTTTACTTGTGTTTGTGTTCTTCGCGTCAACAAACCAGGTGTTCCATTGACCGACAGAGCTGGGTCAATTTGACTAATCTCTGTTTCAACCATTGTTCTAACGTTGCCGTTGGGATCTATCTGCGGTGCTATATTCAACTTGATTCCATAGTCCTTGAAAGAAATCTTAGTGTTTCCATTCGGGCCAACTGTCGGATATGGCACTTCTCCTCCAGCCAAAAAACTCGCACTACCACCATTTGCACTTGTCAACACTGGCTCAGCAAGCGTGACTGCATCGCCACTGGTGGCAAGAAAATTGATTCTTGATGTGATGTTGGACGCTATGCCAAAGTAGGTAGAGAATGGTTTTACAACGTTAGGTACCCCTTCAAAGCCTTCGGTAGTTGGCCTGAATAGATTATTACCCACAAGATCTCCCGCGGTAGAAAATGTTGGTCCTGAAATACTATCCCCCCAATCTATACCCAATTTTCCTAAAGCACTTTTACGGAATTCAACCATTTTCACTTTCATTCGAACCATTCGCTCCATGGGAAACCGCGTTACCGGATCTGTCTCACTAACGCGTATGTTGTAATCGCTTTGTTCTCCATTCTTGTGCCAGAGACGCAAACTGGTGCTCCCAGCCGCTTGACCAATCACTAAAAGCTCCCCTGACTTGAGAACTTCAGCCCTGACAATACTGCCATTGCCTACAGCGACTCGATTGACTGATACCTTTGCAAGCACAGAAACCTGACCTACAAACAAGTCCACATTAATTGTTTTGACTGCTGCCAAGTTGTTCTCAAAGCTCCTTGTAGCATCGAGAAGCAATAGACTTTCATCACTACCTACTACGCTTGAACCCGCTTCACCCGGGCTTTTTTCTAGTAAGGTATCGCCGCTATCGTAATTCTGTATTTCAAACTTCTTGCTTGATTCACCATTAACAAGTAAGTGCTCGGGTATATAAATCAGTTGATCACGCGCTAAATCGCTATTTTCATCGAGTCTGTTGTAGAGAGCAATTACCTGACTATTACTTTCATCGCCGGTGTTCACAAGCGCAATGTCTTTTATTGATTGACCCTTACTAGCCATGTAGGCTCTATCACCCAACTTCTGGTTTTGTTGATTAACTGTGTCGCCTGGCTTAGAAGAACCGTCGGACCGAACCTCCTGCCAACCATCCGTTGCAAGCAACTGAGTACTACAAAAGATCGAGAACAGCATGTAACCGAATGAGGCATTGAGTATCAGTGAAAGATAAATTTTTCCATTCACAGTCATGACCCCCCGATGATGTATTCAATTTGGGGTTTATTGATCTTTTTCGCTTGTTTCTTTCTGGGCTTTGGTTTAACGGGTTGCTTAACTATCGGCTTCGGTAGGTTTAAGACCTGCGCTATAGTCATTGGAGATGAACTCATCGGTGCTTCATCATCCGGGTTGCGCAACATTGCCGTGATTTTTCCAACTTGTTGGGAAAGGGTAATTTTTTTAGCTTGTTCCGGAGAAACTTGTAATGTAATGGTAGAAAAAGAGCGTTTAGCAGAACTCTGCTTGTCAACATAAGTTTGTACCCCGGTAGCAATAACATTGAGGTTTTGAATTAGCGGCATAATCTGCTTGGTATCTGACCCGCCATAAGTTAATAACAGATCAATACGATCTTTAGGTTGCAGGAATCCGGAGATAGAATTAATCTCATCTACCCTTATGGTCATGGCTCTTAGACCTGTTGGCACTTTTCCAGAAAATGTAGGTGCTTGCCCACCCTCTAGATGTGCCCAGAGGATTGGTTTTCCACTCTCTACATCAAACTCAACGCGCTGCCCAACAGCAGTGTCATAAGTCGCACTAGTAATTGAGTTAGAGTCTGTGTATTTTTCCGGGATTTCTCTTAACGTAAGATCGCTTTGAGCAACAATCTCTCCCCGGACAAGGCTTCTGGCTGGTACGACTACTTCCACCATAGCATCGTCCGTTTTAAGTGATTGCTTATATTCTGCTATTTCAGTTTCTATATATTGCTTGGAATAATAAACTCCCACACCTCCAAGCCCTAAAGAAATTATAAACATCAATACATTTTTCGATGGTCTCTTTAGAGGTACTTTTGTTGACTTTAATACCATAACAATCCCTGTTAAGTTGTTCACACGACCTTGATCTCTTGACTCAGATCAAGGCGATCTTGCCTTTTTTATCTACGACCTTATTGCAACACCTATCTGTAAAATATACTCAAGTGATGTCTCCTTTAAGAGTAAAGCATTTATGGCAATGCCAGCATCGCAGTTGTATGCTCTTGAAATTGCCTGATAGCTGCCAGCGTCATGTCAACCATGGATTCACCGATACCTGGTATCGGCAGCAACAAAGCTACCGCTACAGCAGTTGTTACGATCGCATACTCAATCGTTACGTATCCTTCACACCTATCCGTTCTTTTAAGCATCAGATAGCACCCGGTTAACGAAAATCACAGTCTCTTCGGGGCTTAACTGTTGTATGACCATTTCACAACGATCATCGCGCCGATTAAACAGCAATATATGACTACCGCTAATCTTACTATCGCTCGCGATCGACCAGCCCTGACTTTTTAGTCGATCCTTGTAAAAGGCTGATGTTGTTCCAATGCTTTGCTTTGTGATATACGTCATCGTATGTACGTCAGCCTCATTTTCCCGCAGGTATGTAACAGAAAACTCTTCGGTCGTCTCTGGAATAGGAAAGTCGGATTCAACCGGACGAGCTTCGCCATCCAGTTGCGCAATGGATAAAAATCCGGTGGCGCCCCCGAACTCGCCCGACTTGATTTGCAAAACCACGTTATCTGTTTTTCGCAGATGACTAATAATGTTCCATTCCATCATTTCATCTTCTATGAATCCCGGCAATTTGCCTTCCTTGGTCCACGCATCCCTGAAAAATGCCAGAACAGACTCCACAGCATCTGGCGACTTAAAAGTTCGTATACTCAACACCATCCCACTTTGGTTCAGATTGTTTGAAACCCACTCTGTTTTTGCATTTTCTGGTATCGGAATAATTGATTCTGCGGCATTCACCAAACTTACAACAAAGCCGTACAAGCAAATAACTCGAATGGCAATTCCCAATTTCGTTACAGTTAACCTATTGCGCAACATCAGAATATTCCTTAACTTTAAATATTGACCGAACATCAGCAATTGTCTCCCGAGACTTCTTCATAAGTTGGAAGGGCCGCAAAGTTTTTTGCGGGACGTACGCCAAGCTTCACGCAGCCAAAAGATCCTCTTAGCTTATCCAGATCTCCCAACATGGGAATCACACTGACTTTCGATATAAAGTCACCCACTTTTTCAAGTCGGGCAGAAGGGACAAAACCATGCACGCGATCTCTAATAACATTAGGGTCAGCGGACGACCATCCATCGACCAGAATGGCGGTTGACTCTTGAAAACAACCTGCGCCACCTTGGCTACAGTTGTTACTAACGATATTCATAATCTCGTTATTCTCCACTTTGATCTCTATTTCCGAGCGCATCAGCCCATTTGAGAATGGTGAATCATTGCCCCAACCATCCTTGCTAACAAAACTACCCAGCTCTGTAACTGTTTTTCCTATTGCTGAGTAGATAAGACCTTTATGTGGTTCTGCTCGTTGATTGCCTTTGTTGTTTTCGTTTTGAGTTAGCTCATTTGATGGAAAATCCGAACCCCATACGCTCACCCCCTGGCCCACGTAAGTACGAAGATTCGCTACATCAGCAGTAATTCTCGCTCTCTGGAATAGCGGTAGATTATTACTGACTGTTTTTCGGCCAGTGAAGCCGGCAACCCTCTTTGTAGCTGGGTTCTGTTGCCTGGTAAGACCGCCCCAGAGCGAATTCTCCCCTAAATACCCACTATTAGGAGCCATGGAAAGGATGGGTGCAGACTCATGCTTAAAAAAACGATTGTCTATCTGTTCTACCGCTGGATTGGAATTAGTGTGAATGGTTTTTTCCCATGCTGCATAACGGCTTGCTTCTATGGTTTTCTGCTTAAGATCCACCATTGAACCCAGCATGGGTATTCCAATCATGAATATCACCAGAACACCAATTAAAAAAAGTGCCTCCACTGCTGCACTGCCAATTTGCGGATGCAGCCCTTTAACTATAGAAAGTGCTTTTTTTCCTGTTTTCATGATGATCACCCTGGGCAATTTTCTGGTCGTTTCGTCAGTGTTTGATCTTTATCCTCAGGTCTTTCATCCTCAAAATCTGAAAACAAGAGATGATCGCTTACAGGCTCGCCATTTTCATCGACAGTCAAGACAGTGATATCACCAAGCGTCAGCTTTACTGCCTTTGCAGCGAACTTATATTCCAATCTAAAATCTTTAAATTCTTCAATCTTACTGGTATGAGAATCGGAAATACGCATAAGCTCATACACTAGCAAGTCAAATCTCTTAAGGTAAAGGTCGTTCTTTCTATTGATTAGACTATTCAGATCCTTGCGCATGGCCTGTAAAAGATCTTGTAAATTATCGTAGCTGTTACCATTGTAAGTCCTGTTCCCAAAATCCCGATGCTCGATTTCATTTCTCAGGTCATCAATTTCAATTTGAAGCGCGTCTGACTCATCTAATATTTCATTTGATATGCGTATCAGAGCGGTATGGAAATCAATGGCAATTTTCTGATTAGTCTCTTCAAGCAGTTCTTGTAGTTTTTTTATGTGAACTTCCGCTTTGTGTACCTCATCAAAAATGGCGCACTCATCACGTGGATCGATCTCAATGTCTGTCTTATCTGTAGTAGCCAGATCTAAACTGTCAAACGCTGCGTCTGCGGTATCTGTGGCAATAGCGCTTATAACTGCATCGCTAAGCTCATCGACTGAATATTTACTAGCTGCGTTTTCCATCATTCCAGCTAAAATGTCTTTTACCGCGTTTCTTAATTTTTCTTCCAGTGCAGCCCTAAGCTCCGATTCAATTTGATCAAAAGCTTTATCCACAGTATCTTCAAACACACCTTGTAGGTCACCCATATTCTTAATATCCTGCAGACCTTCATATGTATCTCCAATTACACCTTTTAACTCTTCATACTCGGACACAGTAAAATCAAACCCTGCCGCTTTCGCTATGGCCACAACTATCTCACCCTCGTCAATATCCTCGATAACAAAATCATCTATTATCTCTTCAATTTCCAGGTTTATATTGTTTTTTATAGTCTCCAGCTTTTGCTTATACGCGGCGAACGCTGGACTACCTTGCTCCAGTAACGCTAAATGATTTTCCATATCCTGCAACGTTGACTTAACGCCCTTATATTGCTCTTGGAAGTCTGTTAGAGGTGTTGCCATAGGGCCTTTGTAATTGGGAAGCAACTGCATTTTTGTGTCTTTAACTCGGGATTTGTCGGTTAGGGTACTGCCGTGCATCGAATAAGCTGCAAGCCGGGACATATTAGAGTTCCGGGATAGACGTACACCCCAGTAGGGGCTATACCCGTCTGCATACTCATCAGTGTCGGTACATGAGTCGTTTAGACAAGGTCGCTCAAAGTACAATTCAGCCGCACTCACTGAGGTAATGACATTACCTGGCGCACCGATATCATGGGTTAAATTGGTGGATTTACCGTTCAGGTCATCGGCACTATAAATACTGCCAGGGTCAAGCGTGACTTCTATTTTAAGTTTCAGCACAGGGGGTTCTGATGCGTTGCGCCAATCCTCAGACAAAGAGCGATATGCCTGGAGCCCACTGTAGCCTCGCATATTCCGAGCATCATGGGGGTTATATACCGAATTCTTACCTCGTTTTTTTGCCAGCGAATGACGACCTGGGAAGAATGTATTTTCACTATCAAATATAGGGTCTTCGCTGTCACGGGTATTAGCTAAGGACGATGCACCACCAATAGGCAGATCGAAGTACTTTCTCCCAGTAAACGTATATACCTTGTGACGCAAAGAGAGTGCGTCTTTAGCGTATAGCTCGTAATCACCGCCTTCGTTGTCATCGAAAAACTTAGTAGTACCGGCTTTTTCGAATCTAACCCAAACTAAAGGGTTTACAGGCACAAAGATTCTGAAAAATTTCCAGCTCCTGTCTTTGGAAAAGTTATCCATTGAATTTCTTACCATATGAGCTCGCTCAGCCATCCCGGGCTTATGCTCTTCATCAAATTGTTCTGTTAGATCAGTCCACTCATATAGATTCAGCCCGGTGTTTAAAATTGAATATGCAGTGTCCCAGCTGTATTTCTGATGACGCATATCATTGCTTTTTACAACACTATTAACAACATCCGGCGTTGCCGCGAAGGTTGCCAAATACATACTTTCCTGCGCCACCGTGATACCAGAATTTATGGAGTCGATTACGCTCAACATACCTTGAGAAATAGGCGACAGGAACAGGTCCACAGCCGATGCAATTTTTCTAATGATTCCCGTAACAACTCCTACATAGGGAATTTTGCCGACGACATTATCAATATTTTCTCCGGTTTTATTAATGTAACCCGCCCAGGAGTGAAGACTGACTGCTTGGGCCATAGCAACTTGGTTAGCAACCATTGCCCTATTTGTATATGCAGTAAAGTTCATTGCTCGGGCTTGCCACAACAAGCCACTGTACGCCGCAGAGTCAGCAGTATTCACAATGCGTGTTTTGTTTGTAACGGCTTGACCAGTGTTAAAAAGTACGAATGACGTAACACCTAAAATAAGAAATAGCGCAATCCCGATTGGAAAGGCCTGACCTGCTTGATTTTTAACATATCTCATATAAGTGACATCCATGTATTCAGTAATGTCGGCTAGAATCCGTCTAGCCGACACATAGCAATTTACTTCAAAATTAACAAACTGTACTAATCGGCTGTATTACTCGGCGCCGCCAGCAACATCTTCTTTAAAGTTACCTAAACCTTTGCCGGCTGCCGTGTGAGCCGTGAATTCTGTCATCTCGGCTTTACCATTTAGTCCAGAACCCATGTTGGCAAATTGAGTTTGAACAGCTTCACCAAAATTGCTCACAGCAGCAACGGCCCCAATACCAATAAGCGCGACAACAATAATGTACTCTGTAAGGCCTTGTCCTCGTATTCGCCGCTTTCCGTTCTGCGGTTTTACATTAACCATTTGCTTCATAAAATAATCTCCGTATAATTTAAAATTTTTTTCTACATGGCTGCATTTTACTTGGCAGCTATCAAGTCTCCGGTGTAACAAAAAACTGACTAATCAGCTACACTCGCGAAATAGTGCAGATATCACTTTATAAGTGATTCTTCAGCTCGTTCTGCAAAACTATCCAAAGGTTTTTTGCCAGTCAGGATTTCTGCTAACGTAACATCGTTATATTTTTCTCCCAACATAAATTCGGCCCGGTCAAATTCTATCTCCGTTATATTTAGCAACGCCTCCACATCACCTCCAGCATGTTCTACCCTAACAACAATGCCTAATCGTGGATCAAACAACTGCTTACTGAGTGTAAACCCAGAATCATCGTTACAAATCCATTCCTGCACAACATTACCTCTCCATATTCGATCACCATGCAGTATGTGATCCCAGTGAGCACATGGTTTACTACCCACCAAATTAGATTGTGCTTTGTGACCTAACAACACATGCTCCAGATCTGGAAATATTGTTATAAACTCTTCTACATCCACTTCATGTTGTATTTTCCGTTTCTTGTTAGCAAGCCACACTTGCTTTGATTTAAAGTTCTTAACAACCTCGGACTCTGTTGATAAATCGGTCACACGCATGCCATGCGGTGATATTGATACCCATGAATCGCTGTATAACTCAGGTTTCTTTAAGTTATACCGACGAATAACAGCGGTAATAGAGGGTAAATGACTATTGTTACCGTCAGCACTACTATCTAAAATTGAAGCCTGGACATTTACAACTGCTGTTTGAATTAGAATAACCAGCATTACCGTTATTGCAAAACTGATAAGATTAGCTACGTTAGAAATTGCAATTAGCGTATTTACTAAATAATTGTTGATTTTATATGTGCTCATAACACCTGTTTTAAAAAAACTAGTTTTTATTGCACCAGTTTCTATTGCATTACTATCTGTAATCTCTATTTTTACAGCACCATGTTGAACTTCCGCGAACCTCAAAACTACATGTTTCGCTAATCTAACAACTACTACTCTTGCAATCGGTAGAACGGTTTTAAAGTAACTAACACCAGGTATCTCCTGAAGCACTTTCTTACATAAATATAGTTTCTGTTCTAATAAGATCATTTAATTAGAATTGTCTTTACGGCGTAGAAACAGACTATCAACAACACCACATATCGAATACAGTAGAAACCCTAGATCTTTACATTAGATACCTTTTCTAAAATAAAAAACATGATGCATATTGTAAAGCTGCCACCATTTGTGTAACGTTGTCAGCACTGAATTTTACTGACAAGGATGTTGGAAAGAATATGCAGATGTCAACATCAATTTTTTTACTGGCGACTATAATTGTTGCAACGATAAACTGTACAACCGCTATGGCTGATCTGAAGTCTTACAGAGAAACCACTACTAAAGAGACCAACAGTAAAGATATCAGGACCAGAGAAACCACAAATACAGTAATCACGAATAAAGAAAGTACAACTAATGAAAGCAAAACGTATAAGTGTCCACCACCGGATAAGCCGGACGAAACACTATGTCAAGCTGCACTTGAAGATAACGACGCTCTATCCTTTGCTGAACCTATTTTGCCGGAATCGCAACAACTAGACATCCGACCGGGAAATTGTTTTAGTTTTTTCGATGACTATCTACACACCAGACGAGGGCTACGCATTGAGTCTGCTTTAAAACGAAGTTTATTTTATAAAAAATACGAAAGCACAGTATCCACATTTCCGGTCATTGATTTTATCGATAATGGAGTGGCCAGAGTAGTTAAAACTAGAGATCTGGCTTCAGATTCATTTAACAATCCAAACAATGAGAATGCACTATTCGATCAAATAATGAACGACGCGAAAGACATTAATGAACGTTTTGTCAATATTCTGGAAAGTGAGGACTCAATCTCAGCCACCTCTAACGGAAAAACGACGAAAATAGTAGTGGGTGATGTGAAAGAAATATTCTTGGATATTGTCGTTCAGACTGGAATGGCGTCCGCTTCACACACGAGCCAAATCAAGCGCGCAAAAGACGAAGTCTTACGGCGTTGGGGTTATCGATTACAGTTGATAGAGATCCCATAGTCTCTTTTTTAAATTTTAAGAACTCAACCACGCTAAAAAATGCAACGGCATTGCGATGGACGAATCGGATTATCAGGCGCTGACGGAAATGTTGAAATAGCGTTTGCGTTTTTGTAATCCAGTATTTCGCGTCAGCCACAACACGCTTTATGCTGTAACTGACCTGACTCGTTACCACAGCACTTGCTATGACCAGAGTCTGCTGTTTTATCTAAAACGACTTTAGCGCTCACGAAACAACTACTGCCTGCACTGTCTTCAGCAATACCTGCTTGATGATTGCAGCGCAGGTAAACCAGCGGTATTATCCAAATACACAGTCGGTAGATCACTTCAATAGTGCCAGGGGTAACGGCGTGAAGGCATGGGTATTAAAATTTCCATTGGTCTAGATAAGTGTCTGTTAATTCTAGTGCGTCAGATAAACTGAGGTCTACTATCCTTGTGAATAGCAGAATAATAGGCAACAAACTTTACTAAACACTTAACTACGTGAGCTACATTAAACTGATAGTTGATTGTCGATAGTATGGTCAAAAATAAAAATTGGTGATGTTAAATTGATCTTACCAATGCTCATATTCTTACCGTTTGAAACTCGAATTATCAAGATTACTACGCTAACCGACTATCCAGATCAACCAATCCAGTGGGTGTTTCGATAGCAGCGGACAAATAAGGTAATTCGTTTGCGTTTAAAGGTTCAACCGCGACAAGACCCTCTGCACCCATGGCTGTCAGCATGACTTTTAACCAGGCTGCATAGGGGTGAAAAACGGTAAGTGACAGTAGCCGGCAGCCCAAATTCGTCATTGCTAAAGCGGGGTGCGGCTCTGTTTGCCATTGCATTGCGTACGGCAATACCCCACCAGCTCTCAATGCGCCATCAGTAGGGATAGCAAACAACCAGTTTAGATTTCCACGCGATACCGGAGTGACATCGCCCAGTCTGTGTCGTGTGCTTGCTTGTAGTGATACTAAGTCGTCTGTATTAACCACCCACGTAAGCAAGCGTGGTTGAGATACAAGACTGCTGAACACAGCAGGGTCATCCAGCGCAAACCACCTTGGACGTTCTGGTGGTTTCGCGTCAGGATTAGTTGATACGATTTCCAGAAAAACCTCATCACCAAGGTTCATTAAATGATTGTGGGTGCCCATCAGTGGGTGCTCACCACCTGGTGGAACATCCACACCCAAGGTGTTGCGAACATATTCCACACCCTGCTCTAGCGTTGCAGCAGCAATAACAACGTGATCGAGTCGTGTAGCCATTTAGTTTAGTGAGTTATCGTATAGCAAAAGCTCAGATTGCAAGCAAGCGTGATACACAATCTGAGCTCTTCTTTCACTTTTTCTACAAGATAAGCTTAATGCTATACATCTGGATTATCGCGTTCGGCTCTACGGTAGGCCTGGACTTCATGAATACCGCCGCCAATCAGTGCAATAACGCAGAGCGCAATGGATGCGAATAGCCATATTGCCTCTGTCCCAACAGCATTGTAGTAAGTATCTACAACGCCGTCCCACGTGCCGGTGTCAAATGGTGCTCCCATTTCTCTCTCCTTTTATGCGCTTAGTGCGCGATGTAGTTAGCCGAAGGTGGAACACCTTCCGGGTATGCCGATGAAGGGACTTTGGTTTGATCGAGCCCAATCAATTCGGCCGAACGCCCTACCCTTAATACGCCAAACAGTCTTAGCAATAAAGACACAAAATACCCCGGGAAAAAACCTAAAGCTGCCATAACACCAAAGCCAATCAGTTGTCCCATGAAGTTAGTCAGAGCGACACCCTCACCTTGAGTAGCCGGGTAACCTGCGGCAAATATACCGACCGCTATTACACCCCAACCACCCAATATACCGTGAACAGTGACTGCTCCTACAGCATCATCGATACCCATTTTTTCAATCATCCTTGCGAAGTACGGCATCATGATTCCACCCAGCATGGCAATAACAAACGCCATCGGTGGCCAATAAATATCAAGACCAGAAGCACAGGAGATAATGCCACCCAGTGCGCCGGACATCATCCAGAACGGGTCACGAGTGATAAACCAGGCCCCGATTATGCCACCAGCAAACGCCATTAATATGTTGAACGTTAAAGCTGAAAGATTCATTGGTGTGCCGTATATCGTCGTTAACTCTGTTGCACTCCAGGACCATGCCTCACCCGGGTAGATAAGGCAAGCCATCAAGAAGCCCCAGAAACCGACAATGATGGTCATTAAGCCAATAATTGTTAACGGCATGCTGTGACCAGCCAGATTGTTGGATGAACCATCACTGTTGTACTTACCCAGGCGAGGCCCAAGATTAATAAGCACACCTAGTGCAAAGAAGCCTGCAACTGCATGGACAACACCAGCTGCGCCAAAGTCGTGATAGCCAAATTTGGTGACTAACCAACCATCGGCATGCCAACCCCAAGCGGCACCGACAACCCAGGCAAAGCTACCCAGCACAACCGCTAGAATAACGAAGGAGAATAATCTTATACGCTCTATGACAGCGCCAGACATAATGGATGCCGTTGTTGCCGCGAACAAAGCAAACGCACCCCAGAACACACCGGTAGCATGATCAGCCAAGTTAGGCCCCATGACAGCAGAGGCAGGGTTGGCCGCAGCAATTGCGTATTCTTTACCACTTATTCCCATTGGCCCTACAGACATATCAAATCCTGTGGGGAATGCCCAATATATATACCAGCCAAAGTAATAAAATGTCGGAACCACAAAGGCGAACGCAAGAATATTCTTAACGCCTGAGGTAAGTACATTCTTGTGTCGAGTTGCACCCATCTCGTAAGCTAAAAAGCCAACATGTATTAAAAACATTAAGGGGATGGTTAAATAGTAATAGGTCTCTGCGGCCATCGTGTTTCCGACGGCGTTTGCAGCTTGAAGAGCGGCGATTTGACTCGTCAGCTCTGCTATCTGTTCTTCCATTGTTTCCTCCGATTTTTATAGCTTGTGTTTTTTGTGTGAACTCGTTTTAGTCTCTTCTTATATTTCTTTTACACTGTTGACCTGACAATATCTTTTCAATAATTTTTATTTAAATCGTAACCTGGCTTCTTCAAACTACATGCTCGACTGTTGAATACTAATTTCTATCTTGAATTCGATGCTCAAGAATTAGATTCTGAATGTTGGAATTTCAAAGTTTACAGATCATCTTTACCGATCATCTTTATCGATCTACTAACGAACCAGTAGTTGCGCCAACAACTTGTTATCACAACAAATATTTTATGAGAATAACAGTACTGCTTACGAGATACCAACAATTTAATGCCGCATTTTCAACGCACTATTTAGTAAAACAGATAGAGACATTTTTACCCATATTTATGAACCAGATTTGAACCTATCATCCGCATATCAACAATATACCGTCGTGAATGGCGCATATGTACAAGCTAAAAACCAATGCACCAACATATCCGGTATTTAAGATCGCTGATCGCGCTTGGCCCGATTCGTCTCCATGCGATCGACAACTTGCCTGTACCACGCGTTAGCAGGATGTAAAAACCGCGGCTTTCCGCCACGAAAAAACCACTTTGATGCAAATTCTGACTGTTGATAGGCACTGATTCCACGCTCATCGCCCAACACCATCCATGCAGCCTTTGCCCCCAGATAAGGCGCCAAGACTACCCCAGAACCGGAATACCCCATCGAATAGTTTATCCCTTGATGCGTGCCAATTTGCGGAACGTGATTAAAGCTGTACCCAGTATTGCCCATCCAACTATGTGTGACCCTGGTGCTTGATAACTCAGGCCATACCTCGCACAGTGTTTGATGTAATCGCTTTGCAGCGCGTTGTGCGTTTATCGGTGTCATCGAGGCACGACCACCAAACAAGATTCTTGTACCATCTGGCGAGATTCTAAAATACGAGTGACGCGCTCTGGTTTCAACCATCATGCGTCGCCCCGGTGCCAGCGACTCGATCAAATTAGACGACAGCGGTTCTGTGGCAATTAAGTAACTTGGCAAGGGAAATACACGACTTGCAAACCACGAAAATTTTCCCTGTGTATAACCATTGGTAGCCATAACCACTTTCTCGCAGTACATCTTTTCGCCGGACTTTGTTGTGGCTAAAAACTGTTTTTTCTGGTGCTCGCTTTTTATTCGTTCAACAGTTTGTATTGCGCATTTTTGAATGACGTCAATACCACGCTCAACAACAGCACGAATAAGTCCATCATGAAATTGGCGAGGGTGCAGAGAGGCATGATCAGGAAAGCGAATACCACCAAAATAACAAGGGCTGTTAATTTCCGTGTCAAGTTCAGCTTGTTCAACGATCTCAACATTAATATTGCTCACCTGCTTAATTTTTTCAACTTGCCTGCGTTGAGACAGCAAATGTGCTTTGGTCCAAGCCAGTTGAATGCGACCACACTGTTCAAAGTGGCAGTCGATGTTCTCTTTTTTTATAAGATTAGAGGTAAAGTCGAACGCCGATTGCGATTCGTTGTAGATGCCATTAGCAGCTTCTTGACCAAATTTCGCGGCCAAGGTATCAAAACCCAACCTTGGGTGCGGACCAAACATGCCACCATTGCGCGTCGATGCACCAAGACCTGGAATACCAGCATCAACCACGACAACCTTGGCACCGGCATCGTGTGCAGCTATTGCAGCCGATAAACCCGTGTAGCCAGCACCAACAATAAGCAATTGAGTTTTGCTCGGTAGTTCAGAAGAAAATGATGGAAGGGCTGCGCCGTGCTCCCACCAATATGGTGTACCAAGAGTTGCGTTATCAGCAACCGGTGTCACGCATAGTTCCCTTTTACGCGCTCTTTTGTTGGATCGAAGTGAGGGAACGGAACCACCTTGGCTTTCAGGCGCTTTTGTTGTCCATCGAGTTGTCCTACTTCTATATCTGTGCCAACTTCTGCGTGGGTAACATCTATACGTGCAAGTGCAATTACTTTTCCCAGCATGGGTGATTTCATTGCTGAAGTAATTTGCCCAACCTGGGCTTTACCGATGCGCAAACAATCGCCAGAACTGGGTACCACACCACCTTCTATATCAAGCCCAACCAATTGCCGCTGTGGATTTTCCTTTCTGGCAGCGATAGCACTGCGACCAATAAAATCATCCAGCTTGGACTTCAGCGGCACAGTGAATCCGATACCCGCTTCAAGCGGGTTAATTGTGTCATCAAACTCGTAACCTGCAAATATAAGCCCAGCCTCTACACGCAACATATCTAAAGCGGCCAAACCCAAGGGCACCATTCCCAGTGGTTCTCCAGCATCCCATAGAGCATCAAAAACGGTGACAGCATCTTTTGGATGGCAGAACACCTCAAAACCAAGCTCGCCAGAATACCCGGTGCGACTCACTACAACCGGCGCACCGTCGAAGTCGTGTAAGCGACCAATAGTGAAACGGAACCAACCCAGATCGCCCATACTTGATTGTGTAGGCGGTGTCCAGATAACTTTTTCTAAAATGTCTTTGGACAATGGACCTTGCACGGCGACGTTGCACAACTGATCAGTTGATGATCGCACCCATGCATTCAAGTTGCGCAGTGTGGCTTGCTCTCTTAACCAAAGTCCACCTTCATCATTTCCACCAATCCACCGAAAATTAGTATCACCCAGGCGGTACACCGTGCCATCGTCGACCATACCACCGTGCTCGTAACACATGGCGGTGTAAACAACTTGTCCGACTGAGAGTTTTTTTATGTTACGTGTTACACATGCTTGCAATAACTCTTCTGCGTCTGGCCCGGTAATTTCGTATTTACGCAGTGGGCTTAAATCCATGATGGCCGCCTTCTCGCGGCATGCCCAGTATTCAGCAATCGCACCATGATTGCTCATTTGGTTGGCCAACCAATACCCGTTGTACTCTACGAAATCTTGTGTGTGACGAGCAAAACACTCATGAAAACCCGTCTGCTTTGTTTCTTCCATGTCTGCCTCCGGAGACTTGCGCCATCCGATTGATGTTTTAAATTGTTCTTTCTCTTCGTACACCCTTACTTGAATGTCGGTTGGGTTCCAGCCGTTTGCCGGATCGACATCACAAGGACACGCACTGGATACACACACCAAGTCTGTTAGTGCTTTGAGCAGCACATAATCACCTGGCCGAGACCAGGGAGCATCAAAGCCCAAAGCATTAGTGTCGTCGACTAACGTATTGAAGAAAAAATTGATAGCCGGCCAGCCTGCTCTTGGTTTTACGCCATAGCTACCAAGCTCGATGTTCATGTTATCCGAACAATTGACATGCCCGGGATAACCCAAGTCATCATAGTAACGGGCAGTACACGCCAATCCAAATGCATCGTGTCTACCGCAAGTGTCCTGGACTATTTGAACCAGTGGCTCTTGGTCCACGCTGAAGTATTTGGAAAAAATGCCTGGCGCTGGGTACAAAGACCCTGTTAGCGTGCGCGTGGTTGTTGGATCAATATCTCTTTCCAGCCCTTTATCCAGTGCACGTTTTGAAAACGCTTGAAAATCAGAGCATTCACGGCCTTGCACATCTAATACTTGAATATACTGACCGGCTTCGACCTCATATGCGTAAGCATTCCCCGGCAGAATATTTTCATCGATTACAGGATCAGCCAAGGGGTCAGGGGCGACCAGCACACTTTTAGCATCACTGGGATTTGCTCGCCTAACATACATGATAAGTTCTGTTGGCGTGTTTTGCGCGTCCGGCAGCATGGGCTGCCCAACTGCGCAAGCAATCAGCAAACCATCGCTTGCAGCATGAACCGTGTGCATGTCACCTGCGCGTGACCCCTGTCCAAATACCTGCACTGCTTCAGCTTTTGCTAAATCGAAACGAGCCAGCTTTAGCGCCGCATATACTTTTTTTGCCGATGTATCTTTGACACTAAGGGCGGCAATTGTGCCAGATGGTAATACGCCACTGGAGCTGCCCAGCATGCCTGCATTCGATACACCATCAGGCGTAAAGAACACCAATTCACCGCCTTGCAAACCTTGCGGGTCAAGCAAACTGATTTCATCGCCTGCGCTGATGCTTAACACGCGAGTGCCACCACCGGGAATAGGGTGACGTTCTACACCTGTCTGCAAGACCGGCATACCCGGCTCTATAACGCCACGCCGCTCATACGGCGTTTCGAATCTGGGGTTAACACTCATAGCAATCACCTTTCGGCACTAGTACTTAAGAGTACGAATAAGCTAATAACACTGAATCGAGTCACAAGCCACTGAGTTATAAAGACACGAAGTTGACAAAACACCTGGATATCATGATAACTAAGGCAATAAGGCGCCAACGATCAAGGAACCAACGATTTATTTTCTGACTTATCCCAATCGGGCTCAAAACCAAGGATAATTGTATCCGGGCTTAACTCGGGATTGAACAACAGATTGTGCCACCACGTAGACTGATACAAAGGGTGATTAGTCGATAGCTTTATCACTTTACATTCAAGTCTATACTGCTGATTGTAAGCTTCAAAAAGCAGCGTACACTGACCAGCATCGATTAACTGTGATGCACCTTGTGAGTCCGGCTGGAATGTCGCACTGAGCGTATCGGAAAATTCCCTCGCTTTTTGAAAATAAGTGGAAGAAAACAACTCCAATGCTTTTTCGCGCCGTTGCGCGGGGTCAAACGTACGCTTGACCATGTGCCTAAGTTCAGGGGTTTTTGAATGTGCACCCCATTTCGAAAACACTGTGATGATATGACCCATGGGCGTTGACTGGCCTGGCAAAGTGACCGACGGTGTAACGGCATCATCGGGCCGACCAAAATTCTCGCGCATGGATAGCTGCCGAACCCGACATTGCCAATTTAAAAATTGCTCCATTAACACGTGATCACCCGGACCTTTGATCATCATCTCTATAGCCGAGCCACTCATGCCACACTCTCTTTTGGACCACTTCCCTGCTCACTTCCCTGCTCACTTCCCTGCTCACCACTATGCTCATTAAGCACGTTTAATTGATAAGTTTTGTCGTGCGTCAAGCTGGGTATTTTTGCTCGCGTTTTTGCAACTTCCTCTAGATCAATAACCGCTTGTACAACACCCGGATCTATTCCACCTTCTGCAACCACTGCACCCCATGGGTCAATGATCAGTGAATGCCCATAGCTTTCGCCACCACCTTCAACTTTTCCGACAGCACAAGCGGCAATAACATAGGCACCGTTCTCTATTGCACGCGCCCGATTAAGTATGTGCCAGTGCGCTTCACCTGTCCTCTTAGTGAAAGCTGCGGGCACTAAAAGAATTTGTGCACCCGCTTGAGCGAGCTCTCGGTACAACTGAGGGAATCGCAAGTCATAACAAATTGATAAACCTAGTTTGCCAAACGGCGTGTCAACAACCACGGCCTCATTTCCAGGCTCTACTTTTTCACTTTCCCTGAATGACTGCTTTGCACTGAGTTCGATGTCAAACAGATGAATTTTGCTGTATCGAGCTTGTATCACACCCGCAGTATCTATCACGAATGTTCGATTGAAGAATTTTGTTGATGTACCTTCAATCGCAATGGAACCTAACACTATCCAGACGTTGTTGTCCTTAGCAAAAGCCTGCATACCCAGAAGCACAGGATGCTCCTGCTCTGAATAGACCGGTGGCGCGAAAAATTTGCCTTTTGTTTTTAGACCACCAGCGTATTCTGGTAACACCAATAGTTGTGCACCGTTGGCGACAGCCCTGGTTGCCAATTCCAGCGCATGATCCAATGCATCTGACGCTTTGCCAAATGCCCTGGTTTGTAAACACGCTATGTTTACCGACTGACTCATCACACTATTCCTATGCTTCTACTGCTCCCATGCTAACACTCCAAACTGTATGCCAAAGCATAGACACACTTAAAACTTACAGTATGCTTTTCTCAGAGTAACCAGGGGATGTCGATCGGACATCTGAAACTTAATTAACAGTTCGCGTGCAATCATGTCACGATCTTGCTGGTTATCGGGGAGTTTGATTGAGTCAGGTACTCGCACCCAGCCATTAATATTTCTATCAAACACCGCAGCCTTGCCATCCTCATAACCCATATGCACATCTTCGAGCCAGTTAAGATCGTCCCACCCCATAACCTCCATGTAGCCTTTTAAAAACTCCGTGATTCTGGTGTAGTCAGGCACAAGGTTAACGTCGTAACGGTAACCGATGTGCTGTCCAATTTCTTTTTCACGCTCTGATTCCAGGCCAGCTTTGTCTTTAACAAACTGATCAACATCTTTAATTTCTGAGCCTCGGTATTGTGTTCCTGCCATAGTTTTGTCTCCCTATAAGTGATGGTAGTCTTCAATACCAACCGTGTGTTCAGTACCAGCCAATGGCACACCTGCAATCGCCGAAGCTTCCATCGTCAGTGCTGCTAAGTCTTCCGGCTCAAGTGAATGTAAGTTAGTCTTACCACACGCTCTTGCAAACAACTGGGCTTCTATAGTCAGGGTGTGCAGGAAGTTGTAGACGCGCTCTGCTGCTTCATCTGGATTGAGTCGAGCGCGTAACTTGGGATCTTGTGTAGCAACACCGACCGGGCAACGCCCAGTATGACAGTGGTAACAATACCCGGGCTCAACACCCATCTCTTCCTGAAAGTTTGCCTCTGGAATATCTTTGTTGCAATTTAGCGCCATCATTGAAGAGTGTCCGATAGCAATCGCGTCTGCACCCAATGCAATAGCCTTGGCCACATCGGCACCGTTCCTGATGCCACCAGCATAAATAAGGGTTATCTCGCCACGCTTACCCAAGTCATCAATCGCTTTGCGCGCTTGACGAATAGCCGCCATGCCCGGCACACCGGTTTCTTCGGTAGCCAAATGAGGTCCGGCACCCGTACCGCCTTCCATACCATCGATGTAAATAGAATCAGGATCGCACTTAACTGCCATACGAACATCATCATAAACACGAGCAGCACCGAGCTTTAACTGAATCGGAATTTGCCAATCGGTGGCTTCACGAATTTCCTGAATTTTCAGGGCAAGATCATCTGGTCCCAGCCAATCTGGGTGGCGTGCCGGTGAGCGTTGATCAATTCCCGCGGGGAGTGAGCGCATCTCGGCAACCTGATCGGTCACTTTTTGGCCCATTAAGTGACCACCCAAACCAACTTTACAACCCTGGCCAATAAAGAATTCACAACCATCAGCAAGCATGAGGTGATGCGGGTTAAAACCGTAACGCGATTGAATACATTGATAGAACCATTTAGACGAGTATCGACGCTCATCCGGGATCATGCCGCCTTCGCCCGAACAAGTGGCACTACCAGCCATGGTAGCCCCTCTTGCTAACGCTGTTTTAGCTTCGAATGACAAAGCGCCAAAACTCATGCCGGTGATATAAACCGGGATATCCAGCTCAATCGGTTTTTTACAACGTGGACCGATAACCGTTTTGGTTTCACACTTTTCTCGGTAACCCTCGATTACAAATCGAGTTAAGGTACCGGGCAGAAATGTCAGATCATCCCAGTGAGGAATTTTTTTGAACAAGGAGAAACCGCGCATACGGTAACGTCCCAGCTCCGACTTAATATGTATATCGTCAATAACATGAGGTGGGAAAACAAAGGATTCACCCAGCTTATTCGTGTCTCTTGCAAGCTTACTTTTTACTTCATTCATCCTATTATCCCACCTTATAGTATGAGTTTTTTCTCATTAGGTTCTAAGTTGTCGTAGTTCCACAATTGCTTACCTGCCACAATCTTATGAAAATGATCAACGCCTTTATCCGGCATCAACTCATACTGCTGAAGTTTTCTGGTTAACCAGGCTTTATCCAAATCTGTTAATTCCGCCTCCACGGCATCAACACCCAAAGACTTAATTTCTCCACCAATGAAAATAGTGCCGTCGTACATGGAGTCACCCAGATTTTTTCCGGCGTTACCACAGACAACCATACGACCACGTTGCATCATAAAACCTGATAGAGCACCGGTATCACCACCAACCAGAATTGTGCCGCCTTTCATATCAATACCGGTACGAGAACCAACAGAGCCTCGGCAGACCAGGTCGCCACCACGAATAGCAGCACCAAAAGTGGAGCCAGCGTTTTTTTCGATAACGACAGTTCCGGACATCATGTTTTCACCACATGACCAACCAACTCGGCCCTTTACTCGTACGTTGGGGCCGTCAATCAGACCAACGGCAAAATAGCCAAGAGAGCCTTCAACTTCTAAAGTTAAACGATTAAGAATACCCACACCCACTGAGTGCATACCGCGTGGATTCTTAATAATAATCGTGCCGTTACCCTCAGCCATCGCTTCACGCAGTTTGTTGTTCAGCTCGGTCGTGCTTAACCCATCAGTGTCAATCTCTATACGCTTGTTATAAAAAACATCAGGTGCCCATGGATAGGTGTAACGCTCTTCCTCATCCGGATTAAACTCAATAAGCAGTGACCGACCAAAAAGTTGTTCGGTTGTCAATCCAAGGGCTTTGACACGCTCTTCTTGTGACATTGCCTGGAGTTCTGTGTCACTTACGCCTGCCATACTCGAACCTCCTCGTCATATGGGTCGGTTGTATCAATTTCTTCTGGGAGTATCGCTCTGATGGCGACCTCTTCTGATGCCATGGCAATTAGGTCATCGCTCTCGTACAGGACCAAAGGTTTGGCTGCCATGGTGTCTTTAGCCATACCAAGTTGGTCTTTAGTTGCAACCAGATAAGTGAACACGCCATCGATTTCATCTATCGAGCGACTGAGGCTTTCTTCTAAAGAGACGCCGTTGGCCAAATTATCTGCGGTGTAAACAGCCAGCAATTCAGAATCACAATTGGACATAAAGCGATGACCTTTTTGTTCCATTTGCCGACGCTTAATCCAGTAGTTAGTAATTTGGCCGTTGTGAACAACCGACACATCGTTGTAGGGAAACGCCCAGTACGGGTGCGCTGATCGGATGTCAACATCAGATTCGGTGGCCATGCGTGTGTGACCAATACCGTGTGTACCCTGAAATTCATTCAGTCCATAAGCTTCTGCAACTTCCGCCGCATCACCCAAGTCCTTAATTAATTCCAGGCCATTACCCATGGATAAAATTTCGACACCTTCAAGCTCTTCTATATGACGCGCCATATCTTCGGTGTCGCCTTCGTGACTCAGCAAATATCGAAGCGCGTAAGCGGTCGCTTCCTCTTTTGCTTTTACTGTGACTTTATGTTCTTTTAATATTGCCTCAACGTCTTCTATGCGCTTGGCTAACACCTCGGCAAAGCCACGCCCGCTCTCCATGTCTTCTCTTTCAGCACATTTGACTCGCATAATGTAGTCGCCCTCAGTGGGCTCACCGTACACAGCAAACCCGGTTGAATCTGGCCCCCTGTGCTTGAGTGCTTGCAACATAGCGGTCATTTCTGACCCGACGTTTGAGCTCTTGCCTCTATGTATTAGTCCTGCTATTCCACACATTTAGTGTGCTCCTTCAAAATTTTAAAATGCTTAGTTAACGCACTCGATGAAGCGACCGGCTATTTACCGATCTATTCAGTTCGATGACTAAAGAACTGCTGTTGTTTAAGACTTGCAAAGCTTTTACGGCAAATCTTTTAAGCCAGACCTTTCATGACAGACTTTGAAGCAAGCCATTTACAGCACTCTTCTATGCCAATCTTTAACGCTAATCTTTTTGGCTATCCTTTATGGTAAGTAATCCATGTAAGTTTCTGCATCCCAATCGGTGGTTGTGTGCATGAAGCGCTCCCACTCGTCGGTCTTGTATTCGTGAAACAGACGATACATTTCGCCTGGCATAGCGCTTTTGATCACATCATCCTGCTTAAGAGCCTCCAAGGCTTCCCCCAAAGACATCGGCAGCTTTTCGACTTGTTTGCCTTCTTCAATTGCCGCATAGATATTGCGTTCTTCGGGCTCACCACAAGGTATCTTATTAGACAGGCCATCATCCATAGCCTGTATTAAACCAGCGGCCATCAGGTAAGGATTGACCATGGAATCAACAGAGCGGAATTCGAACCGGCCGGGTGCTGAGATACGCAGGCCAGTTGTTCTGTTTTGAAAACCCCAGTCTTTAAACACCGGTGCCCAGAAACCGGTATCCCATAAACGACGATATGAATTAACCGTTGAACAACCTATAACAGTCAACGCATCTAAATGTTTAACCATGCCACCAATCGCGTGCTGGCCGATTTTGCCAGGCATTTGCACATCTTTGCCATCTGGCATAAAGGTATTAGTTCCACCAGAGCGGTATGAAAATACTTCTTTCTGCGCGGGCATGGTATCCAATCCCAACTCATTGACTTTATCCTTGCCACCTTTCCACAAACTGATGTTGTGGTGACAACCACTGGCCGACACACCCATAAACGGCTTTGTCATAAAGCACGCAATTAAACCTTCTTCTCTGGCCACTTGAGCGCAAATTTGTCTATAGGTGCTGAGACGATCTGCGGTCCTGGTGCAAAGATCGTAGGTGTAGTTAAGTTCCAGCTGACCCGGTGCATCTTCATGATCACCCTGAATCATATCCAGACCCATAGCGCGACAATACTTCAATACTTTCATGTATACCGGGCGCAGGCTTTCAAACTGGTCGATGTGGTAGCAATAAGGCTCTGAAAATCCACCATTGGGTTTGCCATTTTCATCTTTCTTAAGCCACATCATTTCTGGTTCAAGACCAGAACGCAGATGGAGTTTATGTTTCTTTTCAAAATCAGCATGCAGACGTTGCAAGTTTCCGCGGCAGTCTGATGTCAGAAATGCGCCTGCATCTTCCCGCTCCTCTCGATTCCTGAACAAGGTGCACCATACGCGAGCAACACGCTTGTCCCACGGGAGTTGGCAGAACGTATCGACTTCGGGAATACCAACCAACTCGGCAGCCTCTGGCCCGTAACCCATGTAGTCGCCATGACGATTAGTAAACAAATTTATGGTAGCGCCATAAACCAACTGAAAACCTTTTTCGGCTATAGACTCCCAGTGATCAGCAGGGATACCCTTACCGCAAATGCGGCCAGTGATTGACACGAACTGTAAATATAGATACTCCACACCCAGTGCATCAATTTGCTTGCGCACCTCCTTGACCATTTTGTCTCTATCCGCCGCTTCTACAAACGCTTCGATATCAGTTTTGCTCACTGGTGTGTCTCCTTTGGGTATTTTGTTGTATTGCCGCAAGCTCGTTCATTTCAATGCTTACCAGCGAATATTTTAATTTTTACTGTCGTGTCCGGCCTTTTTTGATCGAGATGCTTAAGACGAGCTGCAACTTCAAACATGTTCCACTTCTCTGCACTACTTTTTATTTCACTACTTCTATTTCACCAACTTTTATTGCATTACTTTTTTATTGCAATACTTTGTTTTCGTGTTTCATTTCGTCTGATTGCGCCACATGAAATTACAGCGCGAATAGTGACGCGCGACACAAGCTGAGTCGCTCGATGCAGATTAATCGGAACCATACCGACAATCAACCTTTTATGATCCAATATCTAATTTTTGGTGTTTTTTTCGCCTTATTGGATTAGTATTGGATTCAAATTACCGAGGAATCTGCTTTTGAATGAGACCAAAAAAGCACGTGTTGGCTCTGCAGAAATAGCCGGCCTGATTAGACGTGATATCAAATCCGGCGATATCAGTGCGAAAGAGCGCCTGCCACCTGAAAGGGTTTTGGCAGAACAATACGGCGTGGCGCGTGGCACCGTCCGGGAAGCCCTGAACCGCCTGGCAGAAGAATCCCTGGTTGAAATTCGGGCTGGCAGCGGCACCTACGTCACTTTCGATACCACGGGCTCCGCCGACAACATTATTTTGAGAGCGCGCCCACTCGAGTTAGTTGACGCGCGCTTTGCGCTGGAACCACACATTTGCAGGTTGGCCGTTTTGCATGCACGAAACGAGGATTTGGATGAGCTAGAGCAGCTGATTGAAGACATGGAAAACAGCTGCGATGACGCTACGGCTTTTTCCTCTGCAGATACCGCTTTCCACAGCATGCTCGCTGAAACGACCAATAACAATCTGTTGATTTGGGTTGTGTCTCAAATTAATTCGGTTCGCAGCCAAAGAGAATGGTCGAGCATGCGACGCGTTATTTTGAATCACGAGACAATCATGAACTACAACCAGCAGCACCGAGCTATCTTGGATGCAATTCGTGCACGCGAGCCAGAGCAAGCTGCCCTTGCAATGAAAAGCCATCTGGAAAGCGCTCGACTTTCGCTGACGCGAAACGCATCGACTTAAACCATAAACGCAATTTGCTTAACACAAAACCGTCTTTAACGATACCGTACTGCGCAAACTGTGGCCATTTTTAACGTTGTTTTATCCACCGCGTCACATCGATGTTCACAAAATGGCAACAAAAGAGGGTTTGTCGTCGTATTTGGATAGGATTACCCAGTCCCATTTGGTAAGGTATACGGGTTCAAATCGGAAATTTTGCATACCTTAAACCATGCTTAATCAACTTGTCACACCTGCAGCTCATTACTAAAGCCAGCAGGGAACGGGTTTAGGCGATTACAGCAACACTGCTTCGGTCAAATGGACCAGTGAAAATCAAACTTACTAATGACATGTACAGGATGCCGTCAAGTGATCCTAACTTAAGTTGTCTGATAGCCGCGTAACGCGACCACAATAAGAGATGACCATTAAATGAGTTTGGGTGTTGATGCAATAGTTTGATGGTAGGCCAAACTTTCGTAATGCACACCTTGCACGCGAGTTAAATAGCTCGCCAAGTTTCTACCCTAAAGAGGATAAATATGAATCTCATTAAAAAATCGGCCCTTGGTTTAGCGCTTTTGTCTGTCGGCGGCGTTGCTATGGCTGAGTGTGGCGACGTTCAAGTTGCTGAGTGGAACTGGGCATCAGGCGAACTGATGGCTAATGTTGACAAAGTTATTCTGGAAGCTGGCTACGGCTGCTCAGTCGAACTGGTACCTGGTGCCACCACGACCACATTCGCTTCAATGAATGAAAAAGGCCAGCCGGATGTAGCAGGCGAACTTTGGATCAATGCAGTGCGTGAGCCGCTTAACAAGGCATTGGATGCCGGTTCATTGATTTCAGCAAACGCTGGTCCTATCACTGAGCTTGGCGAAGGCTGGTGGATTCCACCTGCAACCGCCGCTGCACACCCAGAATTAAAAACAGTGTTGGATGTTCTAGAGCGCCCTGATCTTTTCCCAGACAAAGAAGACCCTTCTAAAGGTGCGTTCGTTGGTTGCCCTGCTGGTTGGGGTTGTCAGCTAGTTAATGCAAACCTTTTCCGTGCGTTTGATATGGAAGCAAAAGGTTGGAAGTTGGTTGACCCTGGTTCTGCTGCTGGTCTTGATGGTTCAATGACAAAAGCCGTTGAGCGTGGTGACAACTGGTTCGGATACTACTGGTCTCCAACAGCCATGATTGGCAAGCACGAAATGGTTAATTTGGATTTCGGTGTTGAGTTCGCTGGAAGCGAAAACTGGGACGGTTGCATTGTGAAATCTGAACAAGAATGCGCTGACCCTAAGCCTTCAGCCTGGACAGAATCAGAAGTACACAGTGTGGTTACAGACGATTTTGCAGAAAAAGCGGGTGACGATGTCATGGCTTATCTGGGCAAACGCGTATTTCCTGGCGAAGTGATGAACGGCATGCTGGTAATGATGGGTGAAACTCAAACTGGTGGTGAAGATGCAGCGTATGCATTTTTAGAACAGCACCCTGATGTTTGGTCTGACTGGGTTGATGCAGACGTTGCCGAAAAGGTAAAAGCTGCTCTTAACTAGGCCAAAGCATACTAATTGAATAATACTGCCGTTAAGTAGAAACGATTAGTTGTTAGTCAAAGCCCATCTGCATGTTCATGCAGGTGGGCTTTTTAATTTAAACATTTCAATTTTCAAACCAAGCCAAGTGAGGTAGATGCTGTGAGTTCCCTGTTAGACAGCTTGACAACTTTTCCTGCAATGGGCAGACGCACTCTCAGTGGTTTGCGTAACGACATTGACGGTGCGTTCAGAACTTTTTCCCGAACGTATGGAGAATCGATAGAAACGTTTTTTGACCCGTTATTATACTTCCTTGTTTGGCTGGAAAAGCTGCTGCTCGCAACGCCCTGGCCTCTGCTCATTGGCATTATTGCCTTGCTGGCGTGGCTTGGCTCTCGCAGCGTTTCCTTGGTTATCGGCACCATTGTGTCATTTTTACTCATTGGTTATTTTGGTATGTGGAAAGACACCATGTCGACACTGGCCATTATTTCAGTTGCCACGATTGTTTGTATTTCGATTGGTATTCCACTGGGTATTCTGATGGCACGTTCGAACATTGCACAATCCATAGTTACCCCAGTGCTCGACATCATGCAAACCATTCCCGCATTTGTCTACTTGATACCAGTTGTTATGCTTTTGGGTATTGGTAAAGTACCCGGACTCATCTCAGTATGCATCTATGCGTTACCCCCTGTGGTTCGCCTGACAAACCTTGGCATAAGGCTCGTCGAAAAAGAAGCGCTGGAAGCCGCCGACGCATTTGGTGCAAGCTACAAGCAGCGCCTGTTTGGTGTGCAAATACCACTGGCACTACCGAATATATTTGCCGGTATCAACCAAACCATCATGATGGCGCTTGCAATGGTTGTCATCGCATCCATGATCGGGGTAGCTGGTTTAGGTGTACCAGTATTAAGATCTATCTCTAATCAATATCTTGCATTAGGCATGATGAACGGACTGGCTATTGTTGCTTTGGCCATTATATTTGATCGTGTTTCGCAGAAGTTTGGTGAGCGACTGCAACGACACCGCCATGGAGCCCAGCATGACTGATACAAAAATAAAAATAGAAGGCCTGTACAAAATATTTGGTAAACGCCCTCAATCAGGCTTGCAGCGTGTCAAGGATGGCCTGTCAAAGTCAGACCTGTTGGAAAAACACGGTCAGGTATTGGGTTTAAAAGATATTAATATCGATATCCCTGCCCGAGGCGTTTCGGTCATTATGGGGTTGTCCGGCTCTGGTAAGTCAACGCTTATTAGACACATTAATCGTTTAATCGAGCCTACGGACGGAAAAGTCATTGTCGATGGTGACGATGTGCTCGCCATGAGCAAAAAACAGCTGATGGAATTTCGCAGGCACAAGGCGTCGATGGTATTCCAAAAATTTGGGTTACACGTGCATCGCACAGTGGCCGAAAATGTTGCCTACGGCCTTATTGTGCAGGGTATTGCTGTGGATGATGCCAAAAAGCAAAGCCAGAAGTGGTTGGAACGTGTTGGCCTGGCGGGTTTTGAAGAACACTACCCGTCACAACTCTCAGGTGGCATGCAACAACGTGTAGGCTTGGCGCGTGCTTTGGCCACTGATGCAGAAATATTGTTAATGGATGAAGCGTTCTCTGCATTGGACCCGCTTATTCGAACCGACATGCAAGACGTGTTGCTGGACCTTCAAACCGAGTTGCATAAAACCATTGTTTTTATCACACACGATTTGGACGAGGCACTGCGTATCGGCGACACGATTGCCATACTGCGGGACGGCGCTGTTATACAACAAGGTGAACCACAAAACATAATTATAAACCCGGCTGATGACTATATTTTTGATTTCGTTAAAGACATCAATCGTGGCCGAGTTCTAGAGGTTAAAACCCTGATGTCACCCGGTACCAGCACTGACGGACCTGAAATTAACAGCAGCACTGTGCTTGAAGATGCATTACAACAAATCTCCAACAGCCAAAGCACTGCAGCAAATGTTGTTGGTGACGACGGCGCTACTATAGGTTCGATTACGATTAACCAGGTCATTGGCGGACTTGCCAGGCCTGAAGAGGAATCGAACCCAGAGGCAAGGTATCGCTAATAGCGATAATTCACGTTTTGATAAAATTAAATGCGGCTCTTAAGCCGCATTTTTTTACATGCAGGGTAAATAAGCTTTATCGCGCCAGATACGGTCCACGGCGACGCATTTAGCCATGATAATCGTCTATCATCACCCGATACATCAAAAAGTCCCGCTCTACGCACAGGAAACGAACGACAGTGGCTAAAAACGGCGCCCCATCCTCTACTAATCCCGAAATGACAAAGCAAGGCCAGTCAAACCAGCCCTCAACAGACCAATCAAACGCGGCTCATGCATCGAAGGTGCAGGCTTCCACACTCTCTACCACGCTAGAAAAGTACCGCTTACCGCTATCAAAATTATTTGTCGCTGTGGTTCTGCTTTTGATGGTGTTTACCAGTAGCCGTTGGCAACTATCAGCGACCGCTATCTGGGCTGTAGACAGCATAGCTTTAGTACTGCTGTTAGTCGCCTGCCTGGGCAGAGTATGGTGCATCATGTATATCGGTGGACAAAAAAATACCAGCGTGGTGACAGCCGGGCCTTATTCAATGGTTAGAAATCCATTGTATGTGTTCAGTTTTATCGGCGCGCTGGGTATTGTTCTTATGACTCACTCGATTGTTATTGCTGCGCTGCTATTAATATTTTTTGTGGGTATTTACCCGTTCGTTGTTGCCAAGGAAGAAGCCAACTTATTGGGCTATTTTGGTGATGACTACAAAGCGTATTGCGACAGAACGCCACGCTTTATTCCTTCATTCAAATTATACTCAACTGAAACTAAAGTTGATGCAGACATCAAGCGTATGGAAAAATCGCTGTTTGATAGCGGAGCCTTTGTATTAGCTTTTATCGCGTTAAGCGCTATTCGCGTGGCGCATGACACAGGTTTTATACCAGTACTGTTTAAACTGCCGTAACGCAAAATACCGTTTACTTGAGATGGCAATTGATTATTGCTTGCACCAGCTATTCTAACTGGTACAAGACCGATACCCATTTCGATACCCACTTAATGTCAAATAGTCACCAAATTCGAGCTTTAACCCTCACTAAAAGGGTCGCCACTGCCCCAAAACACGTCGTAATTTGAGCTTTTGGCCTCTTATCTTCACGCAATCACATGGCAAACTACACTTAATAACACAGTCCGGAAAACACAGGAATCAGCACAATGGCAGAGCTTTCGAAAGGCCAGTCCAGACGTGGCGCCAGAGCCGCGAAACGTGCCTTGAGGGGCGCCCCGCTTGCCGAAGAAGACCGTGCTGTCAGACCCGGTATGTCTGGTGGAAAATTTAATCCGCTCAGCGATACCGACATGGACAGAATCAATGAAGCTGTCATGGAGGCACTGGAGACAGTCGGGCTGTCCCAGGCCATACCCTCGTGCATTGAACTAGTCACTAAGGCTGGGGGGAATTACAAAGATGGACGGCTACTGTTCCCAAGATCGTTGGTCGAAGACACTCTGGCCAGTTGCAGGAAAAACATTACGCTCTTCGCTCAAGATCCAAAGTTTGATATTGAAATATCTGATAAACGTGTGTACTTCGGCACAGCAGGAGCTGCTGTTCATATCGCCGATGTTGAAACCAACGAATATCGCGAATCAACCCTTGAAGACTTATACAACATTGCCAGAATTGTCGACAGGATGGACAACATCCATTACTTCCAACGGTGCCTGGTGCCTCGCGATGTAACCGACCCTCTCGATATGGATTTCAACACGTGTTACGCATCGGTTTCCGGAACCACAAAACACGTTGGCACAAGCTGGGTAGAACCACAAAACTTTGACAAGAGTTTAGCTATGTTGCATCACATGGCAGGTGGGGAGAAACAATGGCGGGCAAGACCCTTTGTCAGCATGTCAAATTGTTTTGTGGTGCCGCCCATGCGTTTTGCTGAAGACTCCTGCTACTGTCTGGAATCAGCTGTCTATGCTGGCATGCCAACACTACTGCTGGCAGCAGGGCAAGCTGGTGCGACAAGCCCGGCAGCCCTTGCAGGTTCAGTCGTTCAGGAAGTCGCCGAAGTGCTGGCAGGATTAGTGTGGGTAAATTTAATGGTTCCGGGGCACCCAGCGATTTTCGGCACGTGGCCGTTCGTCTCCGATCTACGCACAGGCTCCATGAGCGGCGGCAGTGGAGAACAAGCTGTATTGATGGCCGCGTGCGGTCAAATGGGTCGTTACTACAATTTGCCAACCGGGATTGCAGCGGGCATGGCAGATGCGAAATTCCCGGATGCACAATCAGGTTTCGAAAAAGCCTACACCAACACGCTGGCCGCGCACTCCGGTGCAAATTTAATTTACGAATCTGCTGGCATGCATGCCTCTCTGCTCGGCTGCTGCTATGAGAGTTATGTTATCGATAACGATATGCTGGGTGCTATAAATCGAACAGTGCGAGGCATCGAAGTTAATGATGAGACCTTATCGCTTGCTGCAATGAGGGATGTTTGCATAGATGGGCCAAGTCACTATTTAGGTCACGAACAAACGTTCGGGCTTATGCAAAAAGAATACATCTACCCGGAAGTAGCCGACCGCACCAGCCCTAAAGAATGGGCAGAGAAAGGCAAACCGGTGTTGCTGGAAACCGCCAGAGCCAAGGTCGATGAAATATTAAGCACACACTACCCCGCGCACATTGATGAGGCGACAGATGCAAAGATCCGCGAAGAATTTAACGTGCTACTGCCACGGGAGAAAATGATCCTGAAACATTAAGGCCTACAGGCATTACCTTAATCTATATCAAGTATTGTCATCATTAACCACTCGATCATTATTGCTTGTACGTCCATTGTGGAGTGCAACTGGCTCATCATAGCCTGTAGCTATCGTCAGACGCATCTAAAATCATTTTCAATTGATCAAAGTGTGCAAAAGCAGAATCACTTTGATCTTCCCAGCTTTGAGCCGTTTTTTCCGCAAGCTCGTCGTCTAAAATTGACAAAGGTTGGCCGGTTGAATACGCCAGCATTAAGGTCTTTGCGGCTCGCTCAAGGTAATACAAATGTTCAAAAGTCTCTGCCACTGTCCCACCTGCGCAACTGACGCCATGGTTACCCATCATCATTATCGATGCATTTCCAAAAGCCTGTGCAAGGCGCCTCCCTTCTGCCTCATCATCAGCGATACCACCAAAATGCAAATCGACTGCCACTCGATTAAAAAATCTTGCTGTGTTTTGATCAATTGGTTTGATGTTTGGGTCAGCCAGTGACGAAAGTGCCGTTGCGTACGGAGGATGGCAGTGTAAAAGTACTCTGGCTTGCGGAACTTGTGCATGCACTGCACCGTGTATACACCATGCAGATATCTCTGGCGCATCTGGTCCTTGCATAACGTCAGGATCATCGGCATTGATCAATAGCAGATCGCTGGCTTTGACCAACGCAAAATGTTTCCATTTCGGGTTTAACAGAAACTGCTTTCCGTCTGCTGATACCGCCGCACTAAAATGATTCGCAACAGATTCGTGCCAATCAAAATGCACGGCTAAACGAAATGCTGCGGCAAGATCAACGCGTAACGCCCATTCTGTTTCGCTGACTTGCTCTTTTACCGAGTTACTAACTTGTTGCTTCATTGGCGACGACATTATATCTCCTAAGCTCTTTACCTTCTAAACGCGTTATCTTCCAAGCACCTTATCTTTCAGGCATCTTCTCTTCCAAGCACCTAAGTCTTCTGCATACAGAATCTTCTATACACGGAAGCCTGCGAAAGTGTTTTATTGAAAACAGACTAAACGTCCAAATTTTTCTACTTCATTGTAAAGCCTCTGGATCGTAAAAATTCGCGCATGTGAGGTCTGGATTCTTTGCCAACTAATGCTCGCATTTCTTCACTCCAACTGCTGTTTTTCTTGCCCCCGGTTCGAGTTTTGTAATAAGTCCGAATATGCTCATCATATGCTGCGATTCCTGGTTCTAGTCGACTGCTGTCGTAGGTTTCCTGCATGAGCACCGCGGACAACGGCAATCTGGGTTTGACATCTGGATCCTGGTCAGGATAGCCAATACAAAGACCGAAAACGGGGTACACGTGCTCGGGCAGTTGCAATAGCGATGAGACTTCAGCCGGATTATTGCGCAACCCTCCGATATAACAAATACCCATTCCCAGGGACTCAGCGGCTACAACGCAATTCTGCGCAAACAAGGCAACATCAATAGTGGCTATCATGAAGTGCTCTGTCATACCAGGAGAAAACTCACCTCCCTGTGACATACAAGCTTGAGCTGCGCGTTTTACATCGGCACAAAATACAAAAAACGCGCCTGAACTGACAACGTAGCTTTGCCCACCTGCCAGCTCCGCCATTTTTTCACGGCTGGATTTATCATCCACCTGTATCACCGTTGTGCCTTGTACATTACTGGACGTAGCCGCTGCTTGGCCAGCAGAAATGATGGTGTTTAGCGTGTCTTGGTCTACCGTTTGATCAGTAAACTTTCGGATGGATCGATGAGACTGCAGTAACTCGATGACATTATTCATTATAGAAAAACAGTTATGGTTTATTCAAGGATTATGGTTTTCGATCAATGCTAATTGAAGGTCTTCGCCATGCACACTAACAATGTCTCCAGATAGCATCTTGCGCCGCTTCCGCGTTTCTATTTTTTCATTGACACTCACCTGCCCATCTGCAATCAGTTGTTTGGCCTCAGCACCACTGGCTGCCAAGCCTTCAAATTTTAGAATTTTATATAGTTCCACGGGTTCTCGATTAATTATTACTGTACGCATTAGCGCTCACACCCAGGAAAAATGTTGTTAGGCAAACAATAGCTAATCGAAAAATTGCTAACCATGTATGGACAAGCACACAAAAGCAGATATTCCGTGCTAGTTTATCAAGTCAGTGAGCACATCACAGGTTTTATAATGTCTAACGCCTTTTTTACCACAGACGATAATAGTTGGTTTAAACCGACCGAGCATACACGCGGGCCATGGGACATCAACGCCTGTCATGCGGGTCCGCCTACAGGCTTGCTTGCACGCGCAGTGGAGCAACTTGTACCTGAAAAAAGACTGATCAGACTCAGTGTAGATCTTTTAAGGCCCATTCCTTTTGCAGGCTTTTCGATAAACACAACTATGGTTCGTAATGGTCGTAGTACTGCTAGCAGCACTGCACAATTGCTGGATGGTCAGGGCAAATTGATCGTCACTGCCAATGCCTTACATATGATAGAACAAGAACCTGTTAACTACCCCACTCACTCGAAAAATTGTGGCAATCCCATAGACGCCACAGCAGGCGACTTCCCCATTCGAACTCTGCACGATCTACCTGCCTTTAATGGCACTGGTGTGCAAGTGCGTTACCCACACGGAGAAAATAGCACTCCAGGTGAAACCGCAGTATGGATGAAAACGGTACCGTTACTGGAAACAGAGGTGGCCAGTGGGTTTCAACGCATTTGCCCGCTGGCTGACTGTGGCAATGCGTTTGGTAGAAATGCCGAACCAAATGACGTCAGTTTCATTAATCCTGATCTTACTATCGTCTTACACCGCGACCCAATTGGCGAATGGTTAGGTTCAAGTAGTGTTGGCTATTGGCAGCCAAACGGCAACGCACTGGCAGATGCGTTGCTTTTTGATGAGCAGGGAGTGGTGGGTCGAGCTATGCAAACAGTGCTGCTAAGAAAAAACTGAACCAAACAATATTTGCCACACAGTCTTAACTTGGCAAAATTTACCTGACGGAATTAACTTGGCGGTACTAACTTGGCGGAATTAACTTGGTATCCTCTGCGGTATGTACTGTTTGGTGTTAGCGAACACCACAGCATCGGTATTGGCCATAAACGCCCCTAGAGTTATTACAGATGCATGCTCGCCAAGCGATTCAACCGCATGATCTGCCCAAACGTATTCGACATCTCGAAACCCTTTTGCCGGTGCTATATCGCAAAGAAACGCTTTACTGTGTCCAGATGATAAAACAAGACCTGATGCACCGATCGCTTTATTTAAGTCGATGTGCAGATTATTAAAAATAATGCTCCCTGGCATAAACCGGGTGATCAAAATTTGCTCGTTAGTGGTATTACGAATCAAAACAGAATTTTCCGGTACCATAGCACTGTTGATGATCTGAATTTCAACAGACATACTGGTGCGTGGCTTTGCCGCAGGTAATTTTAATGCGGTGAATTCAGCCTGACTGACGCCGAATGCATCCAAACCCGCTAATTCTGAAGCTGCTCCTACCAATGGTACTGATAGCAGTGGTGCGGCACCCAGCACTTTGATCGTCCGCCTTTTTTGCGCATCGAGCTTTGGAACTGCCATGGGTTTCTCCAGTAGTACGAACACTTACTTTAGCACGCACTTTTATCACGGCTGTAATGTGTTGCATTTATTTGCTTATCTAATTTATTAGAGCCGTTAACTGAGTATGTAAATCACCTGACACATCAACACCGTGGGATTCTGTGTGCTTGCGTGCGTCGTAACGCCGCTGGGACGGCAGACGCGTGCCCTCCTGCTCTAACACACGGCTAAATAATTGTTCTGCTCTTTCTTGCGCAGCAATGACATTGCCGTCTTGCAAAGCATGCGCTGGATCAATGGCGATTAAAAATTCACCTCCAAACGGGGCACCCACTTTATCAACGTCTTTTGCTGATGATTCGTAGCTGAATAAATCTCCTATAAGTGCACCAGCAAGCAGCTCAACCATCAGTGCGATGGAGGAGCCCTTGTGGCCACCAAAAGGCAACTGCGCACCTTTCAACGCATCTTCAGCCTGAGTTGTCGGATTACCGGCAGCATCGATGGCCCAGCCATCGGGAATTGGCTTACCAGCAAGCGCGTGTAATTGAATCTCACCTCGTGCACTCACACTTGAAGCCTGATCAAATACATAGGGCGGCTGATTAACTCTGGGAAAACCAAAAGCCATCGGGTTAGTGCCAAATACAGGTTTGGTGCCGCCATGTGGGGCAACGAAAGCATTGGCTGCTGTAAAAGCAAAAGAGACCAGTCCGTTACCGGCCAGAAGTTCAACCTCTGGCCATAGCGCTGCGATGTTGTACACATTATGTATAGCAAGAGCTGCAATACCGCTTTTTTTTGTTTTATCGGTCAAAGGTTGCATACCCGCTTGCAATGCCAATGGACAAAATCCAGCTTTGGCGTCGACGTGCAAAACAGATGACTCTGAGTTTGAGATCTGTGGTACCGCAGCAGCATTAGACATCGAGTTGCTGGCGGCCTTTATATAAAAAGGAATTCTAAACAACCCATGTGAGTAACACTGATCACGTTCCGCTGCAGTAACGGTTGTTGCGATTGCATTTGCCTGTTCAATAGAAAATCCTTGTGATTGTAAGACCTCGGTAGCTAAAGCAAACACTTTGGGCAGTGCCATATTTACGGTTTCATTCACGAATCTTCTCCTTCATTACACGTTCTTTTCATTAGATGGCTGATCAGCAATAATCTGGTGAGACTGGCTGTCAGGCCAATTAACCAAAGCTATGCCAATGGCGATAAAGATCAATGCTAGCGCCACGCTAATTGTGATGTTCTCGCCAAGGATCAGCCACCCGAAAAACACACCAAACACGGGAGCCAGGAAACTGAACACGGCCATATTGGCTACAGGGTAAATAGATAACACCCAAAACCAGCTTAAGAAGCCTATCGATACAACCACAATAACCTGAAATGCAAAAATTGACCAAATCAATGCAGTTGGTTCGCGGAGCAGCTCACCACCATCGATAGCCAGAAGCAATAACACGGGAGCAGATACAGCTAATTGATAGAGCAACTGCATTTCCGGACATGCCTTATTTAACTTGGTTGATCGTACAATTATTGCAATTAACGCCCAGGCGACGGCTGCCAACAGACAATACAAATCACCCAACAAAGCTTTCGGAGCATCAGCGTAGGCCTCTCGATTGAATCCCAGTGTTATAGCAACACCAACTAATGCCAAGAGTAATCCGACTGACTTCAGTCGAGTAATAAGTTCTCCAGGTATAAAAAAGTGCGCAAATACGGTCACCCAAAACGGCATGGTATAAAACAAAACAGACGCTCTTGAAACCTCGATGTAATCCAGCGCCTGAAATAACATAACAAATTCGAGGCTGAATAACAGACCGATAATTAACCCGGGAACTAGCGTGCCATCGCTTAGCGACAGCTTTCTTTTCATAAACAGAGCAAAAACCAACACTACTATAAAGGCACATGCGCTACGTAACCCCGCCTGAAAAACAGGATTTAATCCCTCATTCACCAGCTTGATACAAACCTGGTTCAATCCAAGCAAGGCAGAGAAAGCAATCAAAAGGGCCGCACCACTTAAATCGATGCTGTCTTTACGTGGTGTCATGGATGCAAATTTACGGTTAAGGAACTTATTGGATGGATACTTATTTGACAGACTCTTATCAAATAGACTCTTATTGAATAAACAACTTTTTTAGATGGGTGCAATGTGGCAACAATTATTTTTCTGCGTCTTGTGCGCATGTAATACACAAATTAACAGCTGGATTATGTTCTAGCCGGAGCGGGTTTATGGCTGCATCACAATTAAGACAATAACCAAAAGTATTCGAATCTATTCGTTTTAGCGCTGCTTTAGCGTCCCTTAGCTGTTGTTCTCGCTGAGCTTGAGCATTTTTTGACATAGCTTGATTTTGCAGTGCATCCATACGTGATAGACGGCCTACTCTGGACTGGTCTAAATCGACAGTGGATGCGCCCTGTTCACCGCTGAGACTAGCATCCAGTAAATCTTCGATTAACCTCTCTAGTTTTTCCCTGAATTCCATGGCTCTTTTAAAATGCTGTTTCTATGAATAAAATCTACTTTAAGTTAAGTCTCTATCTGCTCTGGATGAGTCATGTGACGATCTTCGCAGTCTATTGACAACCCAGAGCGTAAGCGCGTCTCAGTTTACCACTTGATTTTTAATCTTATAGGCCAAAAGACCGATACAAAACTACGAAGATCAGACTTTTGAAGAGTAAGTTGCACATGTTTTTCCAACGTCTCACAGGCATAGTAACGGGATTCACACTCGCAGTAGCGCTGGCGAGCACGGGTGCGAACGCCGAAAAACGGTTTTACCCATCCGCTAATCAGAGTCCAGTGGAAGTGGGCAGCGAGGAGTTCCTGGAGAACCATGCTTCATTAGCAGGGTTAGAAGGTGTTCGAGTCATCACTTCTTATGTGTTCGACTCAGCAAAGAAGTACAATTTCAACGGCATGAAAACTGATCTTGTACCGCAAATCCGTCAAAAATTGAATGCCGTTGGTTTGCGTATGCTTAGTGAAGAGGAGCTCAAAACCACTCCAGGCCAACCAACGTTAACATTCTATCCATCGTACACCGGCGACGATATTGACGCGATCAAGATCAAAACCGACCCCGTCGCAGCAAAAGCTGCCAAAGAAGCTGGTGTTACAGTTGACGAGGCACATGACTGTTGTCGATCTTCCATTTGGGCGTCATTTCAGCAGTCAGCCAGTATCTTGCGCGATCCCCACTCACAATATCGGTTCTCGACCTGGGGTGCCGGTGAAGACAGCGATTCTTGCGAGAATCGCGGTGCATGGACGAACGATGCGGTGTTGAAGGTCATTGACCAATTTGTAGCCGACTACCAAAAGGCAGAAAAGGAACGTAAGCCTATGCTCGTGAGCGAAGCTAACGAGGTTCCAGAAAATTGTGGGCAAGCATGGTTAATGAATCTAAGTGTTTTCGAAACTAATAAAACCGTTATAAGCGAAGCGGTCAAACCAATTTTAGATGAACTAGCTCAAACCGCTGCTCGTTGCGAACGCTACAGCTACGTCATAGAGACGCATGCTGATAAAAGAGCTGACGAAAGCTATAATAAAATTCTCTCTGAAGCACGAGCGCATGCAATTAAAGACTACCTGCTAAGAAAAAATATCGATTACGGCCGTCTTAAAACAGTCGCGTACGGAGAGTCTCAACCATTAACTAATGGCACATCAGAAAAAGACCATGCGGTCAATCGGCGTGTCGTCATCATTCCACAGCGTGACCAAACTTAAATTCGCTGATCTATGCCCGACAGCGTGAATCCAGCTTGATGTGGTTTTCGAAAACTCGGTCAAACTGCGGGTTTTTTCCCAGCAATAAGCAGATGGTGAAACGATGCGAACCATCAACTCCATGCAGGTAACAAACAAACACTTTTTTTGATTCTGTGTTTGTTTCTGCCGGTGATTATCTGGTTGCTCTTGGTTATTGAATCCAGGGTTGTTGAATCCAAGACATGAACAATTTACCCCTATTTTACTTAATCGTGACGGTGCTACTAACGTCGGTTGCGCAGTTGCTGCAAAAACACGCAGCTAATGAGCTCCGTAACGCTGAATACGCTTCGCCATTAATCAACAACATCAGCTTTGTTCTCAGCGGTGTCTTACTTGGTATTAGCCTTATTGCCTGGCTACAAGTATTGCACGCTGTGGATGTCTCAGTCGCCTATCCAATTCTGAGTCTGAATTATGTGTTGGTATTGATACTGGCTAATCGCGTGTTTGGTGAATCCATTCCAAAAGAGCGTTGGATTGGCGTGGCCTGCATTATTGTAGGCGTGTTTGTACTAACTGGCGCAGGCAAACCATAATGCCTGCTCATGTTGGGATATTTCTGGCTATCACAGGTGGCGCCTTGGGCCAGCTGCTAATGAAGTCGGGCCTGCAAGCCATTAGTCTGACTGATTTACATTCCGTGTACTACCACGTATCACACCAGCCACTACCCTGCTTCATGATTGCATCTGGCATTGCCAGTTATATTCTGTCTATGGCGGTTTGGGTACACACGTTAAAAAATCACCCATTGAACCAGGCCATTCCTTATCTTAGCCTAAGTTACGTTTTGGTTTGTGTACTGGCAACGATATGGCCTGGTATAGAAGAACACATGACTTTGCAAAAATCGGTGGGCGTGGCACTGATCATTGTTGGCGTTTGGTATACACAAAGTCCCGGTGCTTCAGAGGATAGTTCAAACATCGATGCGCCAACTATCCCAGAAAATGAACTTACAAGCAACGCCACAATAAACTCGGTGACAAGTTCAACCAAACCGTCAGTGAGCAAACATCCTCGCTAAAGAACACCATATTACAATCTTTATTCCTGTTTTTAACGAGCAGAGTCGCATTGCAAAAACGCTCTTTGGTGTTAAAGATCTTCTAGGTACGCAACCATACTCTTCTGACATCACCGTTATTAACGATGGGAGCAGTAACTTGACTACTGAAGTTGTGAAAGTAGTAGATATCTATGGAGAAGAGATTAAGTCACAGCCACCTACAGTTATTGTGAATAACGTAGAAAATGTCGAGAAGGGTTATTCCATTGCCAAAGGCATGCTGCTAGACGAAGGCAGTATCATCGTATTTACCGATGCAGACTCCTCAACACCGATCACTGAAATAACCAAACTGCTAAGTCAGATAGACGAAGGATTTGATATGGTTGTTGGTTCACGCAATATGGATGCATCAATTGTCAAAAACCGGTCGGCACTTAGATCATTTTCCGGCGAATGCTTTAATTTTTTAGCCAGTTCGCTGGGGTTAATTAACATTAGCGATAGCCGGTGTGGTTTTAAAGCCTACCGCAAAGAGTTGGCACTTGATTTAGCTAGTCGACAAAAAACACATGGCTTTAGCTTCGATGTAGAACATATTTTCATGGCGTCAAAACTTGGATATAGCATTAAAGAAGTACCTGTTCAGTGGCGTCACGAAAATGGTTCATCGATATCATTACTAAGCGATTCTTTAAGCATGTTTGTAGATATGGTAAGAATACGCTGGGCGCATCGTAAGCTTTGATTTTACCCAACGCAGATAAGTTTTTATCAATACGATTGCTTAGAATTTTTTACCCACAGCTGCTTGACGGACTTGTGATTATTAAACTGTCGCTTTTGTACTGCCAACTAAGTGCGACGTTATCTCACTAAGCAGTTCCTCTGACTGCACTGGCTTATGCAGCAACCTGAAACCACTTTGAGTTGCTTCTTTCAGGCGATCTGCAGACGTATCACCTGTAACAATTATCGCTGGTATTTCACTATTGAATTCTTCGCGAATTCTCTCAATAGCCATATCGCCCGTTTGGCCATTTTGTAATCGATAGTCTGCAACAATCATTGATGGGACAACATCTTTTTCGGTTAGTTTTTCAATTGCCTGAGCTGCCGAAAGCGCCGTGATTGAGAGACACCCATGCGCTCTTAGAACATGCATCATGCCATCGAGAATGTCAGACTCGTCGTCAATAATAAGTATGGTCTGACCTTGTAGCTCAGTTTGCGCCGGCAAAGAGTTAATTTCACTGATACTATCTATATCACCCAGGGGCAACTCCAGAGAAAATACTGAACCCTTCCCGGAAGCAGAGACGAGCTCAAACTTAACGTCCATTAGGTCCACCAGGCGGCGAACAATAGCCAAACCCAGCCCTAGTCCAATAGTGGGTGGTCTACCTTGATGATCGAGTTGGTAGTACTCAGAGAAAATCGCATTTTGCTCATATTGTGGGATACCAGGCCCTGTATCCGATACGTCAACTCGAAGGCATTCATCCACAATTTCACATCTAACTTCCACTTTGCCAGACTCGGTATGCGTAATTGCGTTTTGAATTAGATTTCGTAGAATGCGCTCGAGCAGAACAGCATCGGTTAAAAGTACCGCATCTGACTGAGCGACTTCAATTTCAAGTGCTTTGTCGGCTGCGACTTCCTCAAATTCTACTCGTAAATTAGTTAACAAAGGCTCAATACAGAAGTGAGTAGACTCAACTTCAACCACACCCGCATCGAGCCGAGACAAATCAAGCAAACTATTGAAAAGGACCGACAAGGCCGAGGTGGAGTTTTTTATTTTTGCAATAAGCGCTATCTGGTCATCACTACTGAGCTTAGATTCAAGCACGTCCAGATAAAGTCCAAGTGCGTGTAATGGCTGACGCAAATCATGACTTGCTGTGGCAATAAATTTGTTCTTTGCCGTGACCGCAAGTTCAGCCATTAATCGACTGTGATCAGCTTTGAGTTTTTCCTGAGTCACTTTTTCAAGCATTTCATTGCGCTCGCGGAGTATCTGTTCCGCTTTGACAATTGCAGTTACATCTTCGGAACACACCATTAGCGCATACACCTCGCCCCAATGATTTTTTAACGGCACTCTTATTGTTTTTCGGTGCCGAGTATCACCGGTGAAAACCCGCCAATACGGGTTGGTTTCTACCGTGGGCTCACCCTTTGAAACGGCCTCGTCATCCTGTGGCCAAAAGCCGCGCCAATCTGCACGCTCACTCCCCAACACCACATCTTCAGTAAAGCCGACTTCCAAGTCGTTCTTCCCAATGACGCTGTCAAACGAGCGCTCCAGGGAACTTGCATATTCTTCACTAACGGCCAGAAATCGATGCTTAAGGTCTTTAATAAAAACCCAATCGGTAGAATGGTTAACGACCGTTTGTAACAATTGAGCTTCTGGAGAGTGGGTGGAAGTCAACGACATAGGATCTCGATAACGACTCACTAATCGTCGTATTCGCATGTGGAATGTCGATAAGCCGATTTCCTGCTCGCACACAAAATCGTTAAATCCGGCAATCAGGTTTAGGTCACTTTGCGCTTGGTCTGAATTGATCAGCGCTATGGTTGGAATGCTGCCGGCCAGTGTTGAGAAAAAATTGGCTACATCCTCACTGGCATCCCGCCAGTCAACCAGAATGCAATCGTATCCTAACGCATCGTCAGGGTTCGTCGAATCCAGCGAACCCTCATGTATATCGTAATTCAAACCGGCGTCGTCAAGCGTGCCTAACAGGCTTTTATCCAGGTGTTTCCCAGAAAATTGACAAACTAGTAGCTTTAAAGTGGACATTGTTTCTAACATGCACCATTGTACCCATATGACTCCTAATTTCGCTGCCACCAGCGAGAAAAGTGCCTGAAATCTCGCCCATTGTTATGCTTTGCATCAGAAAACTTGAACCGGCGCACTTTTACTTTAGCTTATAAGCCCTGAAGTAATTTTTGAGTGAATTAAGTAGCTGAGCGGTATCGACTCTTACTATTCAGGCCAACCAACTGTGTAGTTGGCCTGTTGTAAGCGCACATTTATGTGCGCAATATGCTCTGGTCCCACCTCGCAGCAACCACCGACAATAACTGCACCGTTGTCTATCCAATTTATAGCAATGTCTGCGTAATTGTCGGGACCTAAATCATGCCGCGCCGATATAGAGTCAACAGTGCCACCAGGCTCTAAAGCTGCTATTGACGTGAATCCATTTGCATACGCACCAACTCGACCTGACCCGGAACGTAAATTTGCCCATGCAGCATTAATGGATTCTGGTTTACTGCAGTTAAGTAAAATGGCATGCGCGCCCATTTTCTCGAGTTGTGCGACAGCTTCAGTTAGATCGTCTCCACTTCGTAGTAACCCTGAGTCATCATCAGCGACAGACAACGCCATCCAAACGGGCAGCCCACTTTCACTAGCCGCCTGCATTGATGCAGTCGATTCAAGGGTTGAAGACATCGTTTCGCACAGAAAGTAATCAACGTCTTTTGCTTGCGCCTCAACTATTCTTTTATAGGTATCTAACATAACATCGAATTCGGGGGCTTGATCGGGGCGATAGCTGGCCACCAATGGTGGCAGACAGCCCGCTATGCGAACACCTTCGATTCCTACTTGATCTCTGGCTTCAATAGCTGCTCTTATAGCGGCCTTTTGCAGGCGTGGAAAAAATGATACATCAGCGTCGCGTGCTAAGCGCTCAGGCGTTACTGAATAGGTGTTCAGCGTAATGGCTCTCGCACCAGCTTTTATAAAATCGGCGTGAAGATCTCTAACAATGTCAGGCCGGTCCAGCATTACCTGAGCCGACCACATCGCGGTGGGTCTACTCCCACTGCGCTTGAGTAGTTCCTGCCCCATGCCACCGTCCAGCAGCATGACTGTTTTTCCCGACATAATTCTTGTTACCTGGCCTGGTTAAGCCTGAATTGCCTGCTTACTTTACACCCTCAGAAAGTGAGCAACAAGACCACTAACCAAAGCTCAGCATACAGCTGATTAATGTGACACAACAAATTAGCTGATTTAAAGCATACCCAACGCGTAGAGAGCAGCCAGCATCCATAGCGCAATAAACACAGTTTCGGCCATTATCAAAACAAGTGCGGTGTAACCTATGCTGCCTAACATCTTCAATGATGTTTTTATACCAAGAGCGACTATTCCGATCACTAAAAACCAGCGTGATACAACGACCAGCTGTTCAACCATTGATGCCGGCAGCATATTAAAACTATTCAAAATCACACTTAAACAAAATCCAACTATGAACAAAGGGAATGCTGGCAGTGAACCTCCGGCGCCTTGACTTTTGAACATCACCATAAAAAACAGCACAACCGGCACTAACAAAGCAACACGGAATAACTTAAAAACAGTCGCTGCGTCCCCTGCTTCGGGCGAGATCGAATATCCCGCGCCAACAACCTGCGCTACATCGTGAATTGTGGCCCCCATGAATATGCCAGCGACCTCGTCTGTCATGCCTATGGCACTGGCGAATATTGGGTAGACAATCATTGCTACCGTGCTAAACGTTGTTACAGTGACAACAGTAAAAAGCGTATCCCGCTCTTTGGTTTTCGAGGCAGGTAATACAGACGATATTGCAAGCGCGGCAGAGGCCCCACAAATAGAGACCGCGACTCCTGTTAAAACACCAAATCGAACTCGCCGTCCCAGCATGTACGACAATCCAATTCCCGCCACGATGGTGGCGACAATACCCAAACCAATGATTAATACAATGCGCGGGTCTAAATCTCCCAACTCGTTAAATGTAATGCGAAAGCCTAATAGTGCTATGCCAGTTTTTAGTATTGTGCTTGCCGCCATATCAACGCCTGGCACCGTTTTCGGATCTTCTGACAGAAAATGAAATGACAGGCCTAACAGCAGCGCAAACAACATTTGCGGCGCTAGATAGTGTTCCGATAAAAACTGAGAAGCTGCTGCGATCGTGACACACACAAGCAGGCCAGGAAAATTGTTCGATAAGCTTTTTTTCAGGTTGGTGATATTAGCTTGCATTGATAGCGTCCCGGAAGCGCACAAGGCCTGTCGATCAGCAGCGCGCCAGTGCAATTAGCAATTTTATGAATAGGCTAGTGTTATTCGTTACATCCGTCGAGACAATAATACTTATGCGTCCAATGATTATATTTGCTGCACAACCTTCAGGTAAAGTACCTTCAGGTAAAGTACCTTCAGATAAAGTACCTTCAGGTAAAGTACGTTCAGGTAAGATACGCTCAGGCAAAGTACGCGCGAGTGTTCAGCGTGCCAGCATTTTGTTATCAAGCTTTATGCGCAGTGTTACTGCTGACGTCTGTTATTAGAAAGTAATCGCCGTAAACACTATTCGCCGATTGTGTGTGAATAAAGAAAACTGTCTCCGTGCTTTCTAACGCTTCGATTCCAGGTTCTACCAACAAGAAGGCATGCTTGTACCAGTGGGCTTTCGATCGTAGATTTAAATTCTCCATTCACGCTCACAGGTAGTATATGCATTGATGTTGGACTGATCCCCTGTACACAAGATTGATTGCTCACGAGGGAACAATTGAAATCGCACTTTTTTTGACGTATCGGGGTTATATTCCAGAGACAGCCTGTAGGAATGTCCACCAAGTAAAGTTGCTCCCACTCTATTTACAGACATTGAGTAAGACGACTTTAAATTAGGATTCACTGAGCGGACCTGTATCGGCTGCTCAAGACGCTCAATATCCACCATCCTCGATAAATTGTTTGTAGGCGGTCGAAAAACCCCAGCGTACCTGACTAGCTCAGTTCAAAATTGTCTGGTTCAAAATTGCCCTCGCACACCATGGAATTATTATTTTCGGCAAAGCTTGGGTCCGTACCCGCATAGTATTCAGCCAAATTGGATGTGCCATCGCAATCCGTGTCAAAACGACGACCACCTGCGGTTAGAAAATCAAGATCAGGCGTTTGGTTTATTGTATTTGCATTTAATTCTATTGTCCCGACCTCTTCCAACATAAGTGTTCATTGACATGCCATGTCACCAGTAAGGAATACATTTTTTCGACTTCGAGCACCAGCGGTAGCCGCCACCCACCGTTCACCGCGTCTGCAGCATCCAGCTCATAAGATGTGTTGTCAATTAAAATACGAGCTCTAAGATTTGCCTGCGGCACAGAACGCAAGCCAGAAGGTTGCAGCATAACAACAGCATCTGAACGTTGGCTTGAGTCGGCAGGAGCATGCTCGCAAGCTGATACGACTAGCAGCGCAACAATACTGAGCATTGCACTGTTTAATTTGCTGAACCCCATACGGAGCGGTTCCTCATATTATCTGTAATTTCACCTCATCAGCACAGTCAAATTGTCGTGCACGCTTATGCAGCAACATAAGGCCTCAAGTTCGACATTTTATTGAAAACTTTCCTATATCGCATTTAATCGCAAGACCGGCAAAAGACATCCTAAAAGCGCTTTGGATACGTAAAACCACTCTAATTTACCGTAATTTCACTGTAAAACCGACGATTCGGTTTCATTTCTTTCGCTAAGTTGACACGCTCGGCTACGTGGTTGATACTCGAAACCCCAAGGCGCTTTGATGCCTGATTAAAACCTTAGGATTCCCACTATGAAATACACGCTTGGAGCAGCTGCCAGTGCATTGGCTGTAGCTGTAACTATGTACGCAGCACCGTCAGTTGCGGACGTCTGCGAGACCCCATCTGCATTAGGTGACTTAGGCAAGTTTGAAGGTGAGACCATCACCATCATGGGCTCGATGGAGGGCAAGGACGAAGAGATGCTCACCAACACCGTAAGCTGCTTTGAAAAGTCTACCGGTGCTGTCGTTAAATACTCTGGCTCTCGCGATTTCGCAGCGCTTATTGTTGCGGATTTACGATCAAACAACGCCCCTAACATTGCAATTTTTCCTCAGCCAGGCTTGGCAGGCGACATGGCAAAAGAAGGCCATCTAACGCCACTGGGTCAGGAATCAGCTGACTGGATGGCCGAGAACTATGGCGCCGGTCCATCGTGGGTCGCGTTAGGCACCTACGCCGATGCCGATGGCAATGAAGCATTTTATGGCTTTCCATACAAAATGGATTTAAAGTCACTGGTTTGGTACTCACCCGAACAGTTCGAAGACAACGGCTACGAAATTCCTGACACCATGGAAGGCCTGATAGCACTATCTGATCAAATGGTTGAAGACGGCAACACGCCTTGGTGTATTGGCGTAGAGTCTGGTAACGCCACTGGCTGGACAGCAACCGACTGGATGGAAGATCTAATGCTTCGCACCACCACGCCAGAAAACTATGACCGTTGGGTGACTAATGATCTTGCTTTCAACAGCCCCGAAGTATTAAAGGCAATGGAAGTTTATGGTCAATTCTCTCGAAACGATGACTATGTAGCTGGTGGCGCATCTTCGGTTGCTACGACTTTCTTCGGTGATGCACCAAAAGGCCTTTTCTCAAGTCCAGCGTCCTGCATGATGCACCGTCAAGCTTCTTTCATTCCAGCGTTCTTTCCTAAAAAAGGTGAAGAAGTGGCCAATGGTGAAGCAGACTTCTTCTACTTCCCTCCTTATGCAGAAGCTGATCTGGGTAATCCTGTACTGGGTGCTGGTACGCTTTGGACCATGACCAAAGACAGCCCAGCTACACGTGCTTTCTTTGAATTCATGAAAGAAGCGTCTGCGCACGAAGCCTGGATGCAACAGGGTACTTTCCTTACTGCACATAAAGCTGCAAACCTGGATGCCTACGCAACACCTGCACTGAGAAAGCAAGGTGAGATTCTTTCCAGTGCATCAACTTTCCGTTTCGATGCATCTGATTTGATGCCGGGCGCTATTGGCGCGGGTGCATTCTGGTCAGAAATGACGGCGTTTGCTAACGGTCAGGATGCTAAGAAGACAGCTGACAACATTCAGTCCGCCTGGGATGCAATTAAGTAAACCTGCGACTCAATGACTCTTTAATGGGTCTTAAAACAGGTTGATAAACTAGGGCGCGCAGGGCTTCTTGCGCGCCTTTTCCAATTCCTTATCTTATTCGGTACTCGATATGGGTTCATATAAACCAGTTCTGGCTGGTAATGGTATCGCCATAGCACTGACTGTGATATTTGTTCTACCCATCACAGCAATACTGGCCTACGCTGTCACCTCACCACTTGATGATTGGATGATACAACTGGGAGGGTGGATACATGAAACTCGCGGTTGGTCGGCACCTGTAATAGAAACTTATGAGCGCTTTGCAAAAATTGGGTTCGCGATTCGATCAATTTTTATTGCCGTTGGAATCTCGTTCCTGTATTTCTGGCTAACCAATTGGCTTAATCAGGGCTTGGCGCGTATCTCTTCGAAAGGTTCCTGGGGTAGAGAGTCCTATATTATTGAAGCCATACAACCCTGGATATTCATTGGCCCAGCATTAGTGCTCTTAATACTGTTTTTGTTTGTACCCGCCTTTTCAACACTCAGCCTGTCGTTCCAGGAATACGATGGTACACGCACAGTCAACAACTACGCGTTTCTATGGGACCCATCATCACTGGGTTACGAGCAATTTCGCTATGCCATGCGTAACAGTCTTATGTGGCTCGTACTTGTACCGGCGGTTTGCATATCACTTGGTTTGCTTATCGCTGTTCTGGCAGACTCAGTGCGTTGGGGCATCGTTGCAAAGACACTGATATTCGTCCCCATGGCAATTTCGTTTGTTGGTGCCGCTGTTATCTGGCGTAACATTTTCGCCGGTGGTGGTATCCAACCGCAGGAAGCAATCAATGGCCTGACACCGTCTTATCAGATTGGGCTGTTGAAAGCATTGCTGGGACATACAGCAGCCTATAACGAACCGTTGTACAGCCTAAAGTTCTGGGGAAATTTCTTTTTGATGTGGATTCTGATCTGGGTTCAGACCGGGTTTGCCATGGTGATATTTTCCGCTGCATTGCGTGGCGTCTCCGAGGACACAATAGAAGCTGCCAAAATAGATGGCGCTAATCCCTTTCAAATGTTTTTTCGTATCAAGCTACCGCAAATCTACTCCACCGTTGTCGTGGTTTGGACGACACTGGTCATACTGGTGCTAAAAATGTTTGATATCCCTTACGCCTTGTCTTCAAACGACGACGACAAGCTACTACTGGCCACCATGATGGAAAACGCTCGTAATAACTGGTCGGTTGGTAACGACAATGTTGAGAATTTGTTTGCAGCCATTGCAGTGATGCTGATGGTCACTGTTATTCCCAATATGATATTCAATGCAAGGCGTATAAGACGTGAACAAAAAGAGCTAGGACATTGATATGACCAGAACACTAAAACATGTCATTCTGGCTTTGATTGTTTTTATTTGGGTACTTCCGTTTGTCGCCCTGGTAACAACCTCTCTGCGATCAGAAGTCGCGTCTAAAACGTCAGGTTTCTGGACAGCGTTTACACCAACAGAGTTGGGACACCGGTTTAGCACCCATGACAGAGGCGAGATTGAGCCTTTTACTACAATGAAAGGCAACATATTTGAACGGCTTAACCAGGAACGCACTAGCTTTGAGATCGAGGGCGATATCAAATCTATCTTGTTCACTGGCCGTGTTCCGGACCCTGACAAGGAAGGAAAAACCAAGCTTATAAGACAGCTGATATACGCTGGGGATGTCATGGATGTGCGCGGAGGTGAGTTTGTTTTTGACTCTTCAGGCGACTTTACGTGGACATTTCCTGAAGCCACCGCACCGAAACCAAAAAATCTGGATACATTTATCAATCAAAACCCGGTGTTTGGTACTGATGCCTATGTAGAAGTTTTGTTTGAGAACAAGAATGTAACCAACGCACTTATTTCTTCTTTTATCGTTACCATCCCGGCGACGATTATTCCAATCACGATTGCAGCCTTTGCAGCTTACGCCTTTGCCTGGATGAGCTTTCCAGGCCGAGACTGGTTATTTGTGTTGGTCGTATCGTTAATGGTGGTTCCCACACAGTTGGCCTTTTTACCCATTTTGCAAGGCTTCAGCGGTATCGCTGCCTGGGCAACATCGCTCAACGCATGGATGACAGACTGCGAAGTCACCAAATCTTGTCAGGTGGCTTCTAAATCCTTCGCCAGTTTATGGGTGACACACACAGCTTTTGGATTGCCTTTGGCCATTTACCTGTTACGCAATTACATTGTCGGGCTGCCTAAGGAGCTACTGGAAAGCGCACGCATTGATGGCGCTAGTCATTTACAAATTTTCACGCGCCTTATTATTCCATTGTCCGTGCCTGCCCTGGCGTCTTTTAGTATTTTTCAATTCCTGTGGGTTTGGAACGATCTGATTGTGGCTTTGTATATTGGGTCAGCCGAAGCCGCTGATCTTGTATTCCCTATTCGCCTGCAAAAACAACTGGGAACGTTTAAAGATCAGTTGCACTTACTCAATGCATCAGCCGTGATCTCGATTATCATACCGGTCATTGTGTTCTTATCTATGCAACGTTATTTTATCCGCGGCTTACTCGCGGGTTCGGTTAAGTGACTCTAAGCCAAGTGTCTAAAACAAAATGGTCAATTCGATGAGCAATGAAGATTTAAAATGGTGGGAAACCGCCGTTATCTATCAAATTTACCCTCGCTCTTATCAAGATTCAAATGATGATGGTATTGGGGACCTGCCCGGAATAACCTCAAGGCTTGATTACATCGCTAATTTAAGCGTTGACGCCATCTGGATAAGTCCGTTTTTCAAAAGTCCTCAAAAGGACTTTGGTTACGATGTATCAGACTATCGCGATATAAACCCTGAATACGGCACGCTGGACGATTTCGACAAACTTCTGGACAAAGCACATAGTCTTGGCTTAAAACTCATGCTCGATATTGTGCCCGCGCATTGTTCAGACCAACACAGCTGGTTCGAACAAAGCCGTCAATCGCGAGACAACGACAAAGCCGACTGGTTTCACTGGGTCGACCCAAAACCAGACGGCAGTCCACCGACCAACTGGCTGTCATTTTTCGGTGGGCCTGCATGGTCTTGGGAGCCGCGCAGACAACAATACTATTTACATAATTTTCTAAGCTCCCAGCCCAACTTGAATCATGCCAACCCTGAAGTGCTGGCGGCCTACGTTGATATCGCAAGATTCTGGTTCGAACGCGGAGTAGATGGTTTTCGGCTTGATGCGGTACATACTATCAATGCCGATAGCGAGCCCTACAAAGACAACCTGGCAAACCCAGATTTCGTACTTGGCGAGATGCCTCAACAACAGCAACCATTTTTTCGCCAGTTACATGACAGCGCACAATTGAATCAGCCTGGCATACAGGCGTTTAGTGAGTCTTTCAGAGCCATAGCCGACGAATACGGTGATCGTTACCTGATGGGTGAATTGCACGGGGATGATCCAATCAAGGCCAGTAAGGCGTTTACCGCACCAGGGCGTTTGCACGCAACTTATAATTTCAATTTATTGCAGTGGGAAGGTTTATTAGTTGAAGAAATAAAACAAGCGATCACAAAAGCCATCGCGGCTTTCAATGGCACCGGCCGTTTAAGCTTTGCCTTTTCAAACCACGATGTACCACGCAGTGCGACAAGACAAATGTCACGCTTAGGGTTAAAAGAGGATAAACGCCAAGCACTGCAACTATTACTGTTGCAACTCGAATCCTGTTTAATTGGATCCACGTGTGTGTACCAAGGTGAGGAACTGGCACTTGAAGACGTAACCGATATACCGGTGGAAAAAATGCAAGACCCATGGGGAATTGAATTTGCACCTGTATTTCTGGGCCGTGATACATGCCGAACCCCAATGGTTTGGCGGGGCAATGCGTCCAATGGTGATTTTTCTAAAGCGAACAGCACTTGGTTGCCCATAGACCCAAAGCATTTACAAAATGCAGCGCTGGATGAAGCAGCAAAACCTGATTCGGTGTACAACCAGTTTGCAGCATTTCTCAAATGGCGTAAAACCCAGCCAGCCATAATGTCTGCCAATACCATGAGCGAAATAACCGGCACTGAGAATCAGATTGTGTTTGATCGAGTTTCTGATCAGCAAACATTACGTTGTGTGTTTGATTTTGAATCACTATTAGCCACTTTCGAGACTGTCTAAGTTCGAGGCAGTATTAGTTCGAGAAAGAAAAGAGGAACATAAAAATGGCTCAGGTTGCACTCGAAAAAGTTAACAAATCGTTTGGTAATGTGCATGTTATCCGCGATGTGGATCTAGAAATTGATGATGGTGAGTTTGTTGTTTTCGTCGGGCCTTCAGGGTGTGGTAAATCTACCTTGTTGCGCCTTATCGCTGGTTTAGAAAATTTATCCAGTGGTAGCATTTCCATCGCCAACAGACCAGTCATGGACTTGCCCCCATCAAAAAGAGGCATCGCCATGGTGTTTCAATCGTATGCGCTGTATCCACATATGACGGTGTTCAATAACATGGCATTCTCATTAGACTTACAAGGCGTGACTAAGGCTGAAATTCATCAGCGAGTCGAAGCCGCTGCTAAAATTCTGCAAATGGAACACTTGCTTGATCGCCGCCCAGCTGCCTTGTCGGGAGGGCAGCGACAACGGGTTGCAATTGGACGTGCAATAGTAAGAAATCCGGATGTTTTTTTGTTTGATGAACCACTGTCTAATCTAGATGCAGCACTAAGGCACGACACCAGAGTAGAAATTGCCAAACTGCACGCCCAACTCGGTGCCACCACTATTTATGTTACACACGACCAGGTGGAAGCCATGACACTGGCAGATAAAATCGTGGTTCTCAAAGACGGAGAAGTCATGCAAGTAGGCTCGCCAATGGAGCTGTTTAATTACCCCACTAATGAGTTTGTTGCAGGCTTCCTGGGTTCGCCAAAAATGAACTTCTTTGCAGGTGTACTAACAGCCGGCGCTGGCGGTAGCACAGGCGAATTTGAGGGTGAAGGACTACATGCCAGTGGCGTTCGATTGGTTGGCGCAGAACAAGCCAATGGTGTTGCTGCTAGATTAGGTATTCGACCTCAGCATTTAGTGTTGAATGCCAATGGTCCCCTCACCGGCACAGCAACTTTAGTGGAACGATTGGGTACAGAGACGGTTATCGAGCTTGTAAATGAAACAGGAACCTCTTTTCGAAGTGCGTCACCAGAGAGTCTTGATGTTGTCGTAGGCGATGAGGTGAGCTTTTCGTTTAACCCACATTCAGCCCACGTTTTTTATTAGCACAATAGAGTTGGTAACACTACATCACGGGAAGCTTTGCGCGTTTCCAATCTGCGTACCCACCATCCATATGAAATAAATTGGTGAATCCAGCCTCGATCATAATTGGCATGGTGTTACCGCTCCGTACGCCTGAATGACAATGAATCAGGTACGTCTTGTCACGATCTAATTCAGCTATTTGTTTTTTAAACGAGAACGAATAATAATTAATGTTGATGGCATTTTCCAGCTGACCTAGCTTAAATTCTACCGGGGTGCGAATATCCAGTATCACCATTTCTGGATTGTCCTGAACTAGTTGAGCAGCCTCGATAGCGGTTACGTTCTGTACTTCAATTGGCTTTGCTTGCGCATTTTCGGTGTTATTTTGCGCTCGTGCCAGCGTCGACCAACTAAACGCTGTTGCCATTGCAGCAACTAACACCCAACATTTAGCCGCACGTAAACTCAACATATTTCCCCATCCAATTCGTTCATTGCTTATCAATTATAGTCAGATTGTTATGCGACTTCTTATCTTTATAGTCTGCCTCAGAGGTGCAAAGTTCACTTTATGGATAAGGCATTCTGTGGGTCACCATGACTTGCACATAACCTTATGATAAACATGTCTAAATCGATATCTTTACTGCTCACATAGATTACGTACCGCGCAATAGACGTCTATATATGCAAAGAGTGCAGAATTTTTCAAGCAAATCATCAGCGTTTAGCTGTCGATTTTGCCTTGTGCGTGTGGAAATCTGTGTTCCATTTCACGGCGCATTTTCACTGCAGCAGTCGACTCATCAACTTCAACATCTTTCCACGTAATCGGCTGATTGGTTGCAATCGCATTCTTAAGCTTAATGCCGTGAGCCAGACCAATTGGCAAACCGCCTATCTGCAGTGATTTATTCGCAGGGTATAGTTTCCCCCAAACTGTAAAACCACCCTCACCATCAAGCACCTCACCCGCTGAAAGATCACGCTTTGCTGTTGCAACAACATCAGCATTAAAATTGAGCGTGCTGCCAGTTGGCGCATTTAACAGCGCCGCAGAAAGAATAGACACGTTGAGCTCTAGTCCAATAAGATGAAATGGTTTGTACATGGCTGAATAGCGGCCACTTGCATCAGTGTTCATGCCATATTGTTTGAAGCAAGCTGCCGTATAGTCATTCGGCGCTTCAATCACCACATACACTCCCCAGCGCAGATCTTTAAAAACCGGCCTGCCGTCGCGCTCAATTGAAGATACCACTTCGACACAGCCTTTTTGATGCAACTGACCACCTTCACTGCGAGGCCGTAGAATATGTGCAAGATCATCCATACCAGCAGCAGGAAATTGCAAGCCAGCCGCTGGCACTGCAAGACCGGTCGCATTGGCTATCGCTGCCATTTCCAGTGCTGACTTAGTGCCATCGAGAAAACTGTTGAACATCTGAGGGTTCATACCAGCCTCAGTGGCTTGCCCCGACGTTAAGCCATAGTGATTCCAAACGGTATCAGGTGTTGAAGCATGATAAGCAGGCAAATACTTGGTGCCCTTACCTGCTGCAATAACGTCAAACCCTGTTGATCTCGCCCACTCCACAAGCTCGCATGTTAAGGCTGGCTGATCACCATAAGCCATTGAATACACTACGCCGGCACTGCGTGCCTCTTCTGCCAGTAACGCACCTGCAAGCACATCAGCTTCAACATTCACCATGACTATGTGACGCCCTTGTTGAATGGCCGCCCGAGCATGAATCAGCCCTGCTACCGGGTTACCAGTGGCCTCAACAACTACATCCACGTCATCACTTTCTATAAGCAACACGGCATCATCAATAAAGCGAGTTTGAGTTAGTTGCTCAGCTGTCCAACCCACCGCATGGCAGGCCTGCTGCGCAGCTGATGGGTTCAAGTCGGCGATAACCGTGACTTCCAATCCTGGTGTGGCAGGCACTTGCGAGAGAAACATCGAACCAAATTTCCCAGCACCGATCAAACCAACCCTGACCGGTTTATTTGCTGCAGCTCGCGCTAGTAAGTCGTTGTAGATATACATGTAGTATTGTTATCGGTAGTTTCAATGCCTTGACAGCTCAGCATATTAATGGAATTCTACACCCAGAATGTGTTAGTTGTGTCCTGTTGTCAATCGCCAGTATTTAAATAGAATCTTCATACCCTGGCAAACTTATTACGTAAACGTACAAAGCGCACAGTGCTGCGTTATGCGCTTATCGAAAGGAGCAATTCGTGAAATTAACAGACCAGCAAACCAAACAGTTTGCCGATGAAGGCTGGGTATTTTTACCTGAATGCTTTTCCACAGACGAAGTCGCCGTCCTTAAAGCTGAAGCGGAGAATATATACGACGAAGACCGCCCTGAAGTCTGGCGTGAAACATCCGGCGCACCGCGCACAGCTTTTGCCGCGCATACCTACAACGACGCTTTCGCCATACTCGGCCGCCACCCTCGTTTAATTGACCCACTTGAACAGGTGTTTGGTGAAAAGGTCTATATGCACCAGTACAAAATTAATGCAAAGGCCAAGTTCACCGGAGACGTCTGGCAATGGCATCAAGACTATGGCACTTGGGCTCGCGATGACGGCATGCCTGAACCCCGGGCAATGAATATAGCCGTGTTTCTGGATGAGGTATTTCCATTTAATGGGCCACTGATGCTAATTCCACAAAGTCACAAACACGGTGTACTTAAAGCGGGACACGACACATCAACAACAAGCTACCCATTGTGGACACTTGACAATGACTCTGTAGAAAATTTAGTGGAACAAGGTGGCTTGATAGCACCTACTGGTCAACCTGGTGGCGTTTTAATGTTTCATGGCAATCTGGTACATGGTTCAGCAGGCAACATCACACCCTTCCCAAGAAAAATTGTTTATTTGACGCTTAACGCGGTGTCGAATTACATCCGTAAACCAACACGCGAGGAATGGATAGCACATCAGGACTTCACGCCAATTGAAAGTTGCCCGGATGACTCACTTGAACAATATGCCCTAGACTACTTTAAGAAAGCGATGTAATTAAACCCATCTTGCATAGGGCCAGACACAAACACCAGGGCAATTAATTGTCCAGTACAATACTATAGTCAAATAGGAGAATGTTATGGCCAACGGTAGCTGTCTATGCGAACAGGTTAAATTTAATGTCAACGGCACAACCAGCGATATGTCTCATTGTCATTGCTCCATGTGCCGCAAAATACACGGCTCACTGTTCGCCACTTATTTTTATGCTGAGCAAGTTGAGTATCTTGAAGGGGCGCACATGATTGATCACTATGAGTCTTCGAAAGATTTTATTCGATCATTTTGCAACACCTGCGGCTCACCGCTACCCGAAAAATCGCAAGACGGGCCAGGCTACTATGTACCAGCGGGTCTTATGAACGACGATCCGGGTGTACGTCCTGACAAGCACATATTTACCGAATCAAAAGCCGAGTGGTACGACATCACTGACGATCTGCCCCAGCATAAGCACTATGGCGATGATGATTTATCGCGTGTGGTTGAGGTGGAGGCATCCAGGAGCAAACCTGGCAGTGTTTCTGGTGGCTGTCAGTGCGGTAGTGTTCAATTCGAATTCACTGGTACACCAAGAATAATGATGAACTGCCACTGCACCCGATGTAGAAAGGTTAAGGGGGCCGCGCATGCAACCAATGCCTTTGTTGCCTGTAATCAACTTAACTGGATTAGTGGCCAGGACAATATTGCCGACTATAAACTACCCGACGCTCAATTTTTCGCACACGCATTTTGTAAAACCTGCGGCTCATCAGTGCCTCGCGCCAGAGCCGACGGCTCTGTGTATAACGTACCTGCGGGCAGCTTGAATCAATCGCCAGGAATCGAGGCAAAGGGTCATATATTTATTGGGTCAAAAGCGCCTTGGTTTGAAGTCACTAGCGACTTACCTCAGTGGGAAGAAATGCCAACTTGAATACCACACGATCTGTCTAAGTCAAACGAGAATGCTTTGGGGCTAAATCACCAATGGAATGAATATAGTCATCTTGAGCATGTGCAGATGCTTCACCCGCGACGCTCGGCACTGTCGTATCAAATTCGTATCCTGGTTCAGCTTGTTGACGCTGCCAAGTGGTTCGCATTTGCGTCCAGGCATCCCACAAATTTAGTGGGTCGGGCATGTCTGATCTTAGTTCTTCACCCAACAACCTTAAGTTATAACATGGCACGCCAGCGTACATATGGTGTTCCACATGCCAGTTCATATGCCAATACAAAAAACTTATTACAGGATCAAGTTTAACGGAGCGAGTGTTTTTCCTAAAATCCGTGTCATTCTCTTTCATCCCGCAATGCTGTGTCATTCCCAGGAAATAGGAACCAATGTTGGCAATATAGGATGGCACAGTCAGCACCAGTGGCAACACCCACCACCCTTTAGTTATTGCTAGCAATAAAACACTACCATGAAATAACAACAGCACACGCGACCACCAAACCGAGTGCCTGAAAGCCTCTGGCTGATCTTCATGCAGCGCTTTTAGCCATTCCTGACAAGGAATGTCGGTGTGACTGTAAGGTATGCCTAAAGCCGAACGCGCCGTTAAAAATAAGGTCCACAAAAAACCACCTTTGGCAAAATTTCTGTTCGGCTTTGAGAAAAGATTTAAAGAGAAAAGCTGCAACAATAGCCAAGGGTGTAGTGAAGGACTAAGTGGAAGCAAATTTTCTCTGTCTGCACTAGGGTGTGTGGTGAATCTATGATGATAAGTATGGCTTGCAGCGTAGTCGTAAGGATCCCACCAGCTGATTAAACTAAATAGATGCAGAAAAAGCACATTCAGTGTTTTGGTTTTAAATACTGTGCCATGACCCAATTCGTGAGTGGACGTACCTTTGAAAAATGTGGCGACAAAGCCGACGCTCCAAAGTGACACAACAAAAATCAACCACGACTGTTGCGACCAAAAATAGACTGTTGAGATAGCAAGCGATGCAAACAACAATCCATGCCCTCCAGCCTGTTTCCAGCCCTGACTATCTGATCGTTCGGATAGTTCCCGAAGGCGAGCATGTTTGATCGGGCTTCGATACCATTTAATCCGCAATGACTTTCTTACATCTGAGAGTGGTGGATAGTTGGGTTTTACGTTTAACTGTTGGTCGCTGCTGTTCAAAGTAAATCCACCTCAAGCTGGCGTAGTTTTAAGACATTGTTTGTTTAACAAAACGTGTTGCTTCATCAACGATCAAGTCAATCGACTGGTTTACATCGACAAGCACGCCGTTTTCATCAGCATCGAGCATTTCGAGAACGGCAATCTGACTATCCAGTAGGCTTGTCGGCATGAAATGATCAGACCGCTTGGCCATCCGCTTGGCAATTACGTCTCTGTCGGTATGCAGATGAATAAATCCAATGTGAAGTTTTGACTGATTGCACAGAACATCGCGATAGGCTCGTTTCAAGCACGAACAACTCACTACAACCGGAATTTGAGAGGTTTGTATGGCTGTAGCCACTCGCTTTAGCCAGGGCCAGCGATCATCATCAGTCAGAGGTTCACCACTGGCCATCTTTGAGATGTTTGCATCGCTGTGCAAGGCGTCTGCTTCGATAAAAGCGGCATCAATTCGCTGAGCGACACCTTCAGCGATGGTGCTTTTACCACATCCGGAAACGCCCATTACGACAAAATGCTGCATACCTAAGCGGCTCGTGACTTTAAAGTGACGCGACACATTATATACCGAACACGAAACGCCTGAGCCTACTGACCCGTAGCCTGAGCCCTTTATAAGTGGCAGATCGGGTGTGCATTCAAGTTATCCCCGACACGGAAGAATGCCTGTAGCACTCGTGATAGCACTGACAATCTTTTATCAATGTAATGTGGATTACCCTACTATTTGGCACAAATAGACTCATTTTTCACCACTTATGTACGAATCTAAGAAGGTATCGCCAAAGATGCACGCTGGGATGATGTAAAAGTACGCATTTTTGTTACTATCGTATTTGCACGCACACATGAAATACCTCACATTAGCCTGCCGGTGAATAATGAATCATTGGTTTACTTGAGAGGAAAATATGAATTTAATCCGTAAAACGGCTATAGCGCTGACCGTTGGCGTCGCTACTGCGACTTCAGCATCTGCCGCAGAGCTAACAATCGCGATCGTGAATAACGGTCACATGATAAACATGCAAAAGGTCGCAGGAGCTTATTCTGCTGACACTGGCACTGTTCTTAACTGGGTATCTTTGGAAGAAGGCGTTCTGCGTGAGCAGGTAACTTCAGACACAGCTACTGGAGGCGGTCAATACGACATCATCAACATCGGTATGCAGGAAGCTCCAATCTGGGGTGCTGCCGGCTGGATTGAGCCACTAAACTTTGGTGAAGAGTACGACATCGACGACATGCTTCCAGCTATGCGTGAAGGTCTGTCTTACGAAGGTCAACTCTACGCTGCACCATTCTATGGTGAGTCTTCAATGCTTATGTACCGCAAAGACTTAACCGATGCTGCTGGCGTTACTATAAAGGACAACGATTCTTGGGATAACATCAAAGCTGCAGCTGCCGCCATACACAAGCCAGACGATGGTGTTTATGGCATCTGTCTGCGTGGTAAGCCTGGCTGGGGTGACGCAATGGCGTTCATCACAACTGTTGCAAACGGTTTCGGCGCTGCTTGGTTCGACGAAGACATGAAACCACAGCTTGACTCGCAAGAGTGGAACGATGCTGTTACCTTTTATGTTGATCTTTTAAGCAACTACGGACCTCCAGGTTCTGAAGGTAACTCTTTCAACGAAATCCTGGCTTTGTACAACGAAGGTAAATGCGGCATGTGGCTTGATGCAACTATCGCTGCTTCTTTCCTGGAAGTTGACAATGTAGCTTACGCTCAGGCACCTAACGCTGGTAACCCAGTTGGCGCTAACTGGTTGTGGGCATGGGCTATGGCTGTACCTGCGGGGTCGCCAAATGCTGATGAGGCTATGAAGTTCATTGAGTGGGCTACGTCTAAAGAATACATCAAAGCCGTAGCTGCACATCCTGACTTCGGCTGGGGTTCTGTACCAACAGGTACTCGCGCTTCTACTTACGAGTACCCTGAGTTCCTGGAAGTAGCTAAGTTCGCAGAAGCTGAAATGGCTGCCATCGATTCAGCGGCCCCTGGCGCTACAGACCTGAAGCCATACGTTGGTGTTCAATTCGTTGCTATCCCTGAATTCCCAGAAGTGGGTAATGCAGTTGCACAGGAAATGGCTGCGGCCCTTACTGGTGCAAAATCAGTAGAAGACGCACTTGCTGCTGGTCAAGAAGCAGCTGACGCCATCATGAAAGAAGCTGGCTACTACTAAATCAACTGAGCTTTTTTAAGTTGATTGATTGAAAACGCTCGGCGGTGTTTTACCGCTGAGCTTTTTTTCAGACCGAGCTTCCGGCTCAATGGTTTGGATACGAAAGTTTTGAAAACCATGGTGGCATAACCTCCACTCGTATGTAAAAACTTTTCGTTTTCATTACTTTGAAAGGGCTTAACGCGTTATGTCAAACAGAACAATCCCCCGTTTATTACAAACGCCCGCGGTTCTAATGCTTTTGCTTTGGATGCTAGTACCGCTAGGTATGACGCTGTACTTCTCTTTTATTCGCTATGTTCTGAACAGTTTGCGCAGACCCGAATGGACCACACCGAGCATCAGTAATTGGCGTGGTTTTGGTAATTACGGTTACGTTTTCGAATCGAAAGATTTTTGGTTTGCTGTGCAAAACAGTGTGTTCATTGTATGCAGTATTCTTATCATCACCGTGATTTTGGGCTTGGCCCTGGCGATGTTGGTCAATCGGTCATTTCCGGGTCGTGGCATCGTTCGTGTGTTACTGATTTCCCCTTTCTTTGTGATGCCAGCAGTCAACGCGGTGCTTTGGATTAATATGATCCTCGACCCGGTTCTCGGCCTTAACGGACTTGCCATCGAAGGCATCAACAATATAGTGGCAGGCCTGCGCGATTTCCCTGTGCTTGGCTGGTTTTTCTCTTTATGGCCAGAATTTGAGCCCATATCGTTCCGCTCAACACAAACCTCAGCTTACGCTGTAATCATGATGGTGGCCTGGCAATGGACGCCGTTCGCCGTACTTATTTTCATGACATCTTTACAGTCCGAAGATGAAAGTCAAAAAGAAGCGGCTATTCTTGATGGTGCAAATGCATGGTCTCGTTTCCGCAATCTAACTATCCCGCACTTGGCGCGTCCGATCGCTATCGTGGTGATGATTCAATCTATTTTCCATCTATCACTTTATGCAGAGATTGAAATTGTCAGCCGAGGCAACGGCAACAAAAATCTGCCATACCTTATTGGTGAATTTGCAAATAACAATATTGGTGCAGCTAGTGCTGCTGGCATTTTCGCCGTAATACTTGCGAACATCGTGGCTATTTTCTTGCTGCGCATGGTTGGCAAAAGCTTGATGGACTAGAAACTGATATGGCAACCGTCTCTCAAAAATCCAGGTTTGGTGATGTTTTATGGCCAGTGGTCGCATGGGTCGTGGCACTGATTTTTTTCTTTCCCATTTTCTGGTTGGTTTTTACCAGTTTCAAAACAGATGCAGATGCCGTAAAACCCGAGTTTTTATTTAAGTTCACACCGACACTCGATAACTACCTGAATATGACCGAGAACTACGATTATTGGCGCTTTGCCATTAACTCGGTTATTACGTCTGTATTTGCAACAACCATGGCTCTGGTTGTCGGCATACCGGCAGCCTATGCGATGGCATTCAACCCCAGTCGACATACTAAAGATATTCTGATGTGGATGTTATCGACGAAGATGTTACCGGCAGCTGCCGTTCTTTACCCAATGACATTTTTAACCAAGAATTTTCTGGGGATATTTGACACACATTTTCTGATTATAGTTGTTCTGTGTCTGATCAACCTGCCAATAGTGATTTGGATGCTGTTCACCTACTTCAAAGAAATACCAAAAGAAATTATTGAAGCCAGCAAGATGGATGGTGTAACCACATGGGGTGAAATCAAAGACATCCTGATACCACTCGCATGGGGTGGAGTGGCTTCTACTGCCCTGCTGTGCTTTATATTCTGCTGGAACGAGGCTTACTGGACAGTCCGCTTAACCACGACAGATGCAGCAACCCTATCTAAGCTTATCGAAGGCAATCGCGCACCAGAAGGTCTGTTCTTCGGTCGCTTGTCAGCAGTATCAACTGCTGCGGTCGGACCCATCGTTGTCTTGGGCTGGTTTTGTCAAAAGCAGTTAGTGCGCGGGTTGACCTTTGGAGCAGTAAAGTGAGTTTGGCTTCGTTGTGCATAGCTAGCAAAACCTGCCAGGTTTCAGCTATCAATTGCATTGACCAGCTAAGTTAAGCCAGTTCCGCATGTCTATCATAGAACCAGAGATTGAAACAGTCGATCGGAGCAGTCGCTCTATTCGCTACCTTGAGCATGGCTGGCCGTCAGATTTATGCCGATGGCACACGCACGAAGAATACGAGTTGCATTTAGTTGTGGACACACGTGGCAAGGCCTTTGTCGGTGATTATATTGGTGACTTTAGAGCCGGCCACTTGTTCATGACGGGTCCTAACCTGCCACACAACTGGATTACAGACCAGGTTTGGACCAAGCCAGTTGAAATCAGAGACATGCTGGTTCAGTTCAGTCATGAAAGTGCTGAGAAACTAGCAGAAGGTTTTCCAGAATTTTCACAGGTGCTGCAAATGCTTCAGTTAGCACAGTCAGGTATTTACTTTGAAGGCTTTAACCCAACGTTTGCTCGCGGCCACATGGAATCGATTCGCGACAACAATGGCGCAGAGCGCATATTGGCTTTTATTCGTTTTTTGGTGCGACTAAACGAACATGCCGAGAAGAAAACTTTGTCCGTCACAAAGCTCATCCAGCCCCAGGGCGGAAGTAAGCAAGCCCGTATCGCAAGAGTGGTCGATCACGTTACCAAGCATTTTTATGAAGGCTTTACGGTAGCGCAAGCTGCTGACATGGCGAACATGACCGAAATAACGTTTAGCAGAAACTTTCAATCTGTCACCGGCCACAGCTTTGTAGAATTTTTAAATCGAATTCGTATTGGAGAGGCGTGTGGAATGCTTTACGCATCCGATGAACAAATAACAGCGATTGCACAAGAGGCCGGCTACAAGAATCTTGCAAATTTTAATCGACATTTTCTTAAAGTGAGGGGCATGACCCCGTCTGAATATCGTGAGGCTGCGCGTAAAGATCTTGCACCTAATCGTGGAAAATCATCATGAACAGCGCGCCAAGTGAATTGATTACGACAACCCGGTACGACAGATCTGCCTGCGATGTGGGTGTCGTGCATTTAGGATTCGGTGCGTTTCATCGAGCCCATCAAGCAGTCTACTTTGACGACTACCTTGATACATCTGGAGACTTACGCTGGGGAATCGCTGCAGTGAATTTGCGCGCAACAGAAAGTGCGCAATTTAAAACCGCGGAAAGAGACATTATCCAGCACAATGGGTACTTTCTAAAAACATATTCTGCCAACGGTGATGTTGCGATACGTCGTGTACGCAGCCATGTTAAGTTCGCCGACTGGACGGTAGACAAAAACGATACCGAAAACCTGCTGGCTCTGCCAACTGTTCATTTAGTGACAATCACGGTTACCGAGAGTGGTTACTACACCGACGCCGATGGCAAACTTAATACTAACGATTCAACCATCAACGCTGAATTAAGCGGCCATTGCAGTGAAAGCGTATACGCCTATTTGACGGCAGCGCTCGCAACGCGAAAAGCGCAATCAGGTGCACCTCTAACCATTGCCTGCTGTGACAACATTCGACAAAACGGCAAAATGCTGCGAGGTAATTTATTGTCCTACCTCAAGGCACGCGACCAGGCAGATTTAGCTGACTGGGTAGAAACGCATATCAGTTTCCCCTGCTCCATGGTTGATCGGATTACACCACGTAGTCCAGAAACTCTTGTTCAGGAATTAACCGAGATAATCGGGAAGCCGGTTGCCTCTCCTATAATGGCAGAGAGTTTTACGCAATGGGTACTGCAATCGGATGCAGCGGCGGCTATGCCTGAACTTGAGAAAGTCGGTGTCACTGTCACAACAGACGTTGACCCCTATGAAGAAACTAAAATACGTGTCTTAAATGGTGGGCACACTGCATTGGCTTACCTTGCTGCATTAGAAGGTGTAGAAACGTTCGATGCTGCTATGCGAGTACCTCACCTGTTGGAACACTTTGAGAATTTTGAAAAAAATGAAGTCTTGCCAGCGCTAACAATCGATTTACCTTTTTCTAAAGCTGACTACCTGCAAGACATTGTGGAGCGCTTCGGCAATGTCGCTATTGGCGACACGGTAGCCCGAATATGTGCTGATGGTATGGCCAAGTTCGCTATTTTCATACACCCTACGCTAGAGGGATGTTTAAAACAAAACATCATGCCCACTTACGCAATACGCAGTATCGCTAGCTGGTATGTTTTTGCAAAGCATGTTGATGCAGGCAAGGTATCCTTTAAATATGTTGAACCAGGCTGGCTGGAGCTTAAAGCCCTGCTGGGAAAAGAAGAGTTCATCACTAACCGTCAACTGTGGGCCGACTTGCCTGCAACTTATCCGGATTTCGCTGAAACTTTACGAAGTGAAATTAAAACTATGGAGTCAAAATGGCCAGTCTAACGCTGCGTGATGTGCGCAAAAGCTATGGTGCTACCCAGGTTATGCACGGCGTAGATCTTGATATCGTCGATGGCGAGTTTGTCGTCTTTGTTGGACCTTCAGGCTGCGGTAAGTCAACGCTGCTTCGCATGATAGCTGGGTTGGAGGAGATCTCCGGCGGTTCTATTGCAATAGGTGATACAGAGGTCAATGAGGTCGCAGCTTCCAAGCGTGGTGTCGCCATGGTATTCCAAACCTATGCACTCTACCCGCACATGAGCGTGTACAAGAACATGGCCTTTGGACTTAAACAAGTTAAAACCGATCCGGCTGAGATCGAAAGACGAGTTAAAGCTGCTGCTGATATCCTGCAAATTACTGACTACCTTGATCGTAGCCCACGTAATCTTTCCGGTGGTCAGCGCCAGCGTGTTGCCATCGGTCGAGCCATCGTTCGTGACCCTGAAGTGTTCCTGTTTGACGAGCCTTTATCTAACCTTGACGCAGCCCTGCGCGTTCAAACACGATTGGAAATAGCAAGACTACACGAACGTCTGGAAACTACCATGATCTACGTTACACACGATCAAGTAGAAGCAATGACGCTTGCCGACAAGATTGTTGTACTGCGAGATGGCCGCATTGAACAGGTAGGGTCGCCAATAGACCTATATGAGCGACCACAAAACGCTTTTGTTGCCCAGTTTATTGGTAGCCCCAAGATGAATTTCTTCACAGGCTCTGACATGACACCAACAGGTAATTCAGTGCTGGGACGAGAAGTTGGCGCCGGTATGCAAGTGGGTCTTCGTCCAGAGCATCTGAACATGGCTAACGGGTCAAACTCGGTCGTCGAAGGTAGGTTGGAGTTAGTAGAGAACCTGGGTGAGTATGCATTGGTTCACTTGGTGACACCTTCCGGCGTTGAATTCATCGCTAAAACAGAAAAGCCACCTGCTGAACCAAAGGGTGCAACGGTGGCTTTTGATATCAAGCCCGAACTGGCGCACTTTTTTGATCAGGCCTCGGGTGCTCGATTGACCTAGCCTTACGTGAAGCGCATTAGCACTTCACGCAGGCCAGTATTTCGCAAATCAGGCAATTGTCGCTTTAGGCATCATCGTAGAACGACGAAGCCTGACCAGACCCCCTGCCAATAGCATCAGTAGCATCGAGGCGGAAGTACTACCACCAAACAGGCCTCCATTTCCAGAAGATGTTGCATCCATCATCGTTTGCTCGTCGCTCAGCATTACGTCTTTGTTCTGCTCATCCTTCTCTGCATCTGAACTAGTCACTGTTTCTGTTTCTGTTTCTGTTTCTGTTTCTGTTTCTTTTTCTGTATCAACATCTGTATTTGTATCAGTTTCTTCTTCCTCGACTACATTCTCAGCCAGATCATCTTCCAGTTTGTCTTCCGTTATTTCAGGTGCAACATAGTCATCTGTACCATCCGATAAGGCTGGACCGTGACCGGTAGGAACAAAATCCGGATCATTTGTAATTACAAATTTATCAATTGCCAGACCATCTTCACGCATCCAGAAATTCACTATATTGATACCGGCATTAACCACATTTACAGATGCCACCGAATTACTTGGTGTATTGCGTGACCAGGTCCATTCTCCAGGGAACTGGTTGATTTGATATGCATCGTTCTGAACAGTGCCGTTTAAGCCAATCTGCAGACTGTCGCTGTTTCCCACACCGGCATTGTTGGTGTCACCCATACCTCGGATCCAAATATAATGTTTACCTGAATGATTGAAGTTAACCAGGTAACTGAGCATCGGCGTGTCCTGAGTAGAGTCAGCCAAGTCACCTTGATCTGGTGTGGTAATCATTGCATCATCATTACTTGAATCTGCCTTAATGACGTGAACCCACTGATGCGTTGATGTCTTCGTGTCAATATCGAAGTACTCTGCTTCCATTGATATCAACGTATCTCCAGCGGGCTTATTTGAACCGGGTACTGGCTCTGGCTCTGGTTCTGGCTCAACCACGACAGGCACTTCAGGCTCTGACTGCAAAGGTGGTGGATTGTTATCGACCAACATAGAGCGAACCGTATCAGTTGCTTTTTCTGCACGTGGAGCACCGCCGCCGGCGACAATCAAACGTCCGTCAATGATTCTGGCTATAGGGGCAACCAAGCCTTCAGGTAAAGTTTTAAACGTACTCCACTTATTCGCGCCTGGGCTGTACTTCAACACTTTATTTTTACCAGCGTTCTCCCCACCCGTGGTGTAGATATCGCCTTTATACACAAAAGTGCCAGGCTCAGAATGCGAATTAACACCCGGCATATCAGCCTTCTTCGTCCATTTGTTGTTACTTGGATTAAAAGCATGCACTAAAGCCGAGTCATTGGTTCTCTTGCCTGGGCAAGCATCGTGACCAAACTGACCGCCCATAACATAAATGATGTTGTTCACCACTGCTGTTGAAAAGTGATTACGTGGTGTGGGTATACCTGCTGATGCCGTGATGTCATTCCAACCAGCGGCCGGCTTACCCAGGTCATAAACAAAGTGGGAGTTCACATCACAACTCGCATTGGCGTCAATACCGCCAATCCAGTGAATTTTGTTGTTAACTAACGCGGCACCGCCTGCTGCACTTGGCTTAGGTAGATCAGGACCTCGGCGCCATTGATGGTTATTTAAATTGAAAACCCAGACTTTGTTTGAAACTCGGCCAGGGTGACTACCAATACGACCACCGATAATCCAAACCTCTGCACCCACTCTAACTGCGCCGTTATGCGTTACCGCCGTACCATTCATGGTAGAGCTAGAAGCAATAATGTTCCATGTTTTGGTAGCGGCATTGTATTTCTCAACAGAATTAGCGATCTGTATCCCAGGCTTAAATCCGTTAAATACATAGATATCATCACGATAATCAATCGTAGTCGCTTCAACGCGAGCCACTTTCATATCTTGTTGGGTAGTCCAGTTTTGGGCAGCTGCGTTGCCTGCGAAAGCACAAGAGGCTATTAATAGAACGATGTGTGTTAAAGAGAAGCGTGCTGTTGTATTCATGATGATCAGCCTTGTTTTTATTATTATTATGGGAAGCATCTTCCCTCAGCAGACAACCGTATTCAATCAGACATGAGAAACCTTGTGACGCCCTTAAAATTAAGCGCGCATTTAGTGATAAAAATGAGAAGCAGTATGCTCAAATGACGAAAATCATTGTTATAACAAGCTTTTTAATTCAGGAAATAGCGTTAAACAAGGCACAAAGTTTTAGTGAACTTGCCCACAGCAGCGCCGAGCATCGAACGGCATATTGGCAAAACTCTAGGCGTCTCGGTCGGGAATTTTTAGTCCACGCTGGCTTGCCGAGCGAGCCATACACAGTTCAAACCAACTGAGCACATTGGGCAAATCTTCATACCCAAAAGCCGCTTCTGCGTTATAAAACTCCTTTGCTGCATATATCCAGGGCCACAAGGAAATGTCTGCAATAGAGTATTGATCACCAACAACATACTCGTTTGCTGATAATTGCTTTTCTAAAACAGCCAATAATCGCCGAGCCTCATCCTGATAACGTTGTCGCGGTCTCGGGTCCTCGATTTCGCTCCCGGCAAATTTGCTGAAGTAACCAAATTGTCCAAACATGGGGCCAATGCCGCCCATCTGAAACATGAGCCATTGCAACACAATAGCGCGTGAAGCTGGGCTGCTCGGCATCAATTTGCCTGTTTTTTCCGACAAGTAAATTAAAATTGCCCCGGATTCCCATAACGCTATTGGTTCGCCGTTTGGACCATCAGGGTCAATAATAGCGGGTATCTTGTTGTTGGGATTTAAGGCCAGAAATTCTGGTGTGGTTGTTTCGTTAAGCTTTACGGTATGCGGTTCGTATGGCAGGCCCATTTCTTCCAACGCTATGGATACTTTAACCCCGTTAGGTGTTGGGAATGAATAAAGCTGAAGTATCTCGGGCTGCTTAGCTGGCCATTTTTGGTTGATTAAATGTTCGGTTACAAATGTCATGATTGTCTCAGGGTAGCTTTCCATTTAGAATTTGGGTTATCTTTTGGTAAGTGTTGTTCAAATAAACGCTGTTAAAAAATGCGGGCAGTACTGCTACGAATTTTTACTGAATCCTGTTGTTCAAATTGTGGATAGCATCCATAGTGCCATGCCAAGCATCATCACGTTTTCAAGCAACGACACAAATCCTAAAGGAACACGGCTATCACCAAGGCAGGCGCACTTCAGTTTTCGCTTATCGATATAAACAGCCTTAATCACACTGACTGCACCTATGCCCGCAACGATTAATACAATAGGTGCGGACATCCAGGTTAATACCCCCATAAACATCATCAGACCAGCAATGGTTTCTACAAAAGGATATACGTAGCCATAGCGTACCCACTTTTTAGCTAACAGGTCATAGTTTAGAAACATGGTCGCAAACTTATCCAGATCTTGTAGCTTTTGCAGACCAAGTAACACCATTGAAATTGAAATAAACCACACAACGGTTTGGGCTCGAAACAAGGAACCTTGTACCAACCAAGTCACACCGACTGCCAAAGCAAATGCAACCGAAAACAGTGCGACGACCGGTTGATAACTTGTTGCATCCTGCGCTTTTGTCTTAACCCCAAGATGTCCCTTAAGATCGTCATAACCACCTATACGCGTATCATCGATAAATATTTGAGGAGTGGTTTTAACCTGATGAGTTTGCTTGAACGCATCCACAGCTTCGCGATCAACCAGATGATGATCATCAACAAGGTAACCTTGACGCTGGAGCAAGTCTTTTGCTTTTAGACCATGAGGACACGTGCCTTCAGCGGTCACCATTCGGTAGAGCGAAGCCGTTTTATTTGTCATAGCCAAATCCCGGGTAGTTTGCAGCAAAGCACGCCATAGCTGATAAACATATTATAATCTATGCACAAACAAACTCACCATCCCACCCGTATTTTAATGTCTCACACAGTTGTGAGCAGGGCCGTAGGGGAAATGCGTGATATTTTGTGCACCGCTATCACCAACCACCAGTATATCGTGCTCACGGTAGCCACCAGAGCCCGGTAAATTATCGGGGATAGTCAACATAGGCTCCATTGAGACAACCATATTAGCTTCAAGGATCGTATTGTTATCTTCACGCAATTCAAGGCCGGCCTCACGACCGTAGTAGTGGGACAACACGCCAAACGAATGACCGTACCCAAATGATCGGTACCGTAAAAGATCTTTTTCCAGAAAAAATTGATTAATCTGTTCGCAAATTTGTGAACAATTAGCACCGGGTTGAATTAGCTTTAGACCAAGCTCATGTGCGGCAACATTCGCTTCCCATATTGCCAATGAGGCGCTGTCTGGCTCTCCTACGAACAGTGTTCTTTCAAGTGCGGCGTAATAGCCTGAAACCATAGGGAACGTATTCAGACTCAGTATGTCACCCTCTTCCAGTTTACGTGTCGTTACCGGGTTGTGAGCGCCATCAGTGTTGGTTCCTGATTGAAACCACACCCATGAGTCTCTGATTTCTGAATCGGGGAATGCCTCGCTGATGGCCAACTCCATTGCGTCACGGCCACTCATAGCGACATCTATTTCGCGCACACCAGGTTTAATCATTGCATGTACAGCCTCCCCACCAATATCCGCGATGCGCGCAGCTTTGGTTATTAGCGTAATTTCTTCATGCGACTTAATCATGCGTTGCTTCATTGTGTTTGAAGCTATATCAACCAATGCACACCCGGGAAGTGCCGCTTTCAACTGCCCATACAAATCCACACTGAGATGATCTGCTTCAAACCCCACGCGCTTTACATCACCGACTACGTGCTTAACCGCGCGCCAGTAATTGCCCTTTTGCCAATCAGTGTAAACCACGTTTTCTCCGACACAACGACGCCAGGGCTGTGCCCCGTCAATGTTGGCGGACACGGTAGTGCATTGGTCCTTCGTTACGATACAAGCATAGGGTCGTCCAAATGCACAATACAAAAAACCGCTGTAGTAGGCTACGTTGTGCATGGATGTTAGTAGCACTGCATCAAGATTAAGCTTACGCATTGTGCTATTCAATTTGCTTAAGCGATCAACGTATTCAGTATTTGTAAACGGAAGTATTTTTTCGCCCTGTTGAAAAGAGAAATAGTCAGGACGCGGGAGCGAGATTGCCATAGTGATAACCCTTTTAAGAAAAGGTCGGAGCAGTAAACGATAACACCCCGACAGAATATCCGGGCGTGCAGGAAAAGCTGGCCTTTTGCAAGCATTGACGCCATCAATGCAAGACCAATTATAACTATACTCTATTTTTTATCGTGTTATGCACTCGGCAAAAATATACTTAGCGCATGGCGTAAAAAAAATTGCCACATACCGCATCAATAATTCCAAAGTGTACCGTCCTCTAAGCGGACAACTGGATGACTGCCAGGCTTGTAAGAGTATCGGTGAGCCTCTTTTTCGTCAAAATCCACCCCTAAGCCAGGCGCATCACTGACGTACATCAAGCCACTATCTACTTTGTGGTCGCTAGGAAACAACGCGTCGCACTCAGGCGTGCCCAATACCAAGTATTCCTGAATACCAAAATTTGGTGCCCAAGCATTTAAATGCCCCTGCGCGGCCATACTAATTGGAGAGTGACTCGGCGCACCGTGGAATCCTGTTTTGACGTGATGCAATCCAGCAAGATCAACAATTCTTTTAACATGAGTGATGCCACCTGCGTAAGTGACAGCCACGCGGATAAAGTCGATCAGTTCGTTCTCAATGAGCTTATTGCAATCCCAAATAGAATTAAATACTTCTCCTATTGCTATGGGAACTGTGGAATGTTGTCGTAGCAGTCTTAGTGCATCCTGATCTTCTGCTGGCGTTGGGTCTTCAAGCCAATATAGTCGCATTGGTTCAATTGACTTGGCAAATTCTGCTGCCTCTCTTGGCAGTAGTCGGTGATGGACATCGTGAAGTATTTTAATTTCTGAGCCAAATCGATCGCGTATTTTTGCCAATGCGTCAGGCATGTAACGCATGTAGCGCTCAGTATCCCAAATTTCTTCCCTGGGCTTTATACCGCTAAAGTCAGTAATATAGTTTTTATGGTTACCTTTGGATTCAACAACGCCATAACTGGCGGTTGGCATGTCAGGCACACCACACTGAACACGAACCGCTTTGTACCCCTGCTCTTGGTAATAAGCAATCGAATCTAACAAATCCTCTATATCAGAACCTGTTGCGTGAGCGTAGACCAACGAACCGTCTCGACTTTTACCACCAAACAACTGATACAGAGGCATGTTTGCCAACTTGCCTTTAATATCCCACAAGGCCATATCAATAGCACCAAAGGCTGCCATGGCGATAGGACCACGGCGGAAATAAGCGCCTCGATAAAAGTATTGCCAAATATCTTCGCTCTTTCGAGGGTCCATGCCAATAAGCGTAGGTATCAGGTAGTCTTGCAGGTAACTTGCTGGTAGTGTTTCGCGGTTATTTAGTGTGGCATCACCTAACCCATGGATGCCTTGGTCAGTGTAAACCTTGAGAGTGACGTAATTCTTGGCTGGACCGCCAACGAATACTTTTGCATCGGTGATTTTGATGGCTGGCTCCTAATCACTAAGTAAGAGACTGTTTAATTAGCCATAGTCTACAATATTTCCCTCATACTTAAACGCTACAGAAGTAGTGAGAAACGCCAAAACATATAACGCGACTAACCCGTCTTATTAAGCGCGTTTGATCCCAAAGAGTTCTCTTCAAGCATATCCAGAACAACGTCAGTAGCAACGGGCCTCGAAAACAAAAATCCTTGTACCAATGGACAATTCCATGTCTTTAGCATTTCTAGCTGGTTAATGTTCTCTGCATCTTCTGCCACTACTGAATAGCCTAGCTTAGCGCCCATATCAACCATGGATTTCGTGACTTTGGTCGCACGTTCGCTTTCTCCCCTCCTGGACCCGTGGGGTTACATCACTCTAAAGCTACCTGCCAATTTGTTCCTCTGTAGGGAATTCCTAACTCGAACTAACGTCCTCCACCAAGCTTGTGTACCGCCATTGTATTTGTGCCTTGGCTGAGTATTGGTGACGCGTTTGAGCATTTATTGACTAATCAAATTATAAAACAGTCGTAGAAATGTTAAAGAACTTTAACAATTAGGCCGCTAGATACACTATTGGAGAATAAGGAAATCGACTGCATTTTAGCCAGTGTCGGAATTGACTGGTTAGATGAGTCTTTCGCTCTCGGAGAGCCTTTATTGAATTAGTTGTATCTGCTCAAAATGGCTACGCACAAACTACAGCGACACCTGATTGAACTGATGCCACAAGCGCGTCGATACGCCCGAGCACTCATTGGCGATACCGAGATTGCGGACACCGTACTGAGCGTCGCAACGCTCAACGTAATAAAACAAGCGCCCGACCTATCGTTTCTCACACCGTATAAGATGATATTACCCTGGCTTTTTATCGAACTGCATAAAGAAATCGATTTGAGCGCAACTATTACCAACCAGAACCAAAACACCTCACTCGATCAGATCGAATCTACTCTGCACGAGCAAGTTGATAGCGAACTGAGATCACTTTCTAATATTCAGAAGAGAGCCTATTTGCTAACAGTGCTGGAGCAGTTTCCGTTAGCCACCACTGCTCATGTGTTGGGACAGCCGATTGAACTTGTGAAAACACATTTCACCCAAGCACATGCATTGCTTAACAAGCACGTGAACGACCAATTCACACAACAAAGCAGTACCTAAACGCGAATTAATATCACTATGCCAATATCGGGTCCAAAAAAAACACCCACAACATTGAAAATAGCTCAGGCCTATCAGGGTTTTCTGGATGAGCCTGTGCCCTCCATACTCTTTGATGCTGTGGTATCCGGCAAAGCAAATCGAATACTCAATACAATAAAACTAGGCTTGTTCATACTTGCCGGGTATTTGGCAGCAGTGCTCATCGAAAAAATTGATATAAACGAGCCCGCTTTATTTGACCCAAAGATCAATATAGAACAGCTAGCTGTTAGTTCGCATACTACATTTGCAAATGACGCTGTATACCCGGTTAGAGTCGGGAGCGACGATATTGATCACTTAAGCCGATGGCTGGCTTATCGCTCCGACATGCAAATCAGTATTCCTCAACTTTCAACACTTGGTTTTTCGTTGTTAGGAGGCAACACTATTCCTGACTCGGGCAACATATCGGCTATGTTGGTGTACGAAAATGTACAAGGTTCAAAACTGAGCGTACTCTACAGAAACACACTTTTTGAAAATAACACGGAACCATCAAACAGCGGCAAACTTGACAACTATCACTGGCATTCATTCCATTCGCAGCCATTGGGTAACCAGCAGCTAAAAATTGTTATTGTTAGCGAGCTTGATCAAAACGAGCTCCAGCGTGTTTCAACCTTTATGCAATGATGGGTAGCCAGTCTCCCGTAAATAGAATAAATAAAAACAAGGTTTATCGTTGGTGCGTAAACCTTGGCTATGCTTATAAGTCACGAGCTTTAAGCAACACAATCGCTGTTCATGCTGTTATGATCTTTACCCAAACAAAGCACACCTTTTATTGAAAAATAGCAATTTCGCTTTTTTATGATCTAAATTTCTGTTCGTATATAGTTAGATTATATAGAAGACGAAAAATATCGAAACATCTAAGGGCACACTCAATGTTACGTTTTGGCATCCTATCAACTGCGCTGATCGGCCGAGAGCATCTTATTCCAGCAATACAAAGTGCTAGCAACGCATCCCTTACCGCCATCGCTTCCAGAAAACTAAGCAGCGCCAAAAAACTTGCGACACAAACCGGAGCACCTTTGGCTTTTGGCTCTTATGAAGATATGCTTGCATCAGACGAAATTGATGCTGTGTATATTCCGCTTCCTACATCGCATCATGTTGAATGGAGCATTAAGGCTGCCAATGCAGGTAAGCACGTACTATGTGAAAAGCCGATATCACTTAAAGCGTCTGATATAAATAAAATTATCAAAGCGAGAGATAAAAATAATGTTCTTGTGTCTGAGGCCTTCATGGTTACCTACCACCCGCAATGGCACAAGGTGCGCGAGCTGTTAAAAAAAGGGCTTATAGGTAATCTTAAACACATCGATGGTTCGTTCACCTACTTCAACACCGATCCCAAAAACATGCGCAACCGCCCAGAACTAGGCGGAGGTGCACTGCCAGATATAGGCGTCTATCCAACAGTAACAGCGCGTTTTGCAACCGGTCTTGAACCAACGCGCGTGCAAGCCACAGTCGACTACGACCCAAAGATGAAAACCGATCGCTATGCCAATATTTGTGCAGAATTTCCAGGATTCAACATGACGTTTTATCTATCAACACAGATGGCAAACAGACAAACCATGGTTTTTCATGGGGACAAAGGTTTTATTGAGATGACAGCCCCCTTTAATTCCAATTTGTACGAAGGCGATGAAGTACGACTGCAGAATAAAAACCACAGTGAAACTCGTGTATTCAGGTACACTGGATTAAACCAATATCAACTAGAAATTGAAGCTTTCGCCAAGGCCGTAGCAGGAAAAAAACAGGCTGTTTATTCGCTGGAGGATTCCATTTTGAACCAGCGGGTAATCGACGCTGTATATAAAGCTGGCAAGACTGGTCGCTGGCAATCAGTATCAACTTAGTTTGTTATCTCTAATCCCAATCGACAAGTAGCTGAGCCGGCCCTCGAAACGTAATATTAGCCGAATATTCTAATTCCTGATTCTCTACTAGTCTAAGGTTGGGTAAGCGTTCAGTAAGCGCTTCCATAGCGATTAGCCCCTCCAAGCGCGCTAATCGAGCACCCAAACAGAAATGAATACCGTGACCAAAGGATATGTGTTTGCGTGCATTTTGTCTTTGCATCTCAAATTTTGTGGGATCTTCAAAAAGTGCCTGTTGATGGTTGGCTGATGCCAAACTTAAAAACACTTGAGTTCCAGCAGGAATCTCAACACCAGCAATGCTTGTAGCGACCTTGGTTACGCGTCGCCAACTTGTTTGTGGAGATTCGTAGCGCAGTACTTCTTCTAATGCATTCGGAATTAACGCAGCATCCTTACACAGCGCTTCCCAGTCGTCACGTCGAGGCAATAGACAGAGTAATGCGTTGCTCATATAATTACTGACAATCTCATGGCCTGCAAATGAATGGCCATAGATAATGGACTCTACTTCTCTGTAAGCCAGCTCATTGGGGTCTGCTTCGTGGGCATTAAGAAGCTCCGATGCCAAATCATCCTGTCTGTTTTCCCAGCGAGACGCCACAAATTTTCTGCAATAACGCCAGTAGCCAAGCATTTTTTCAGCTATTTCAACTTGTTCGTCATCACTGGGTTTACCCCAAGTGAAAGCCAGACGATTGCCAGTCCACGCCATGATCTGCTCATCGTCTGTTTCGTCAAAACCAATAAACCTAAAAATGGTTTGACCTGGCAACGGATGACCAAACGCACTGACAAAATCAACAGGGCCACCCTTTTCTACCATCGCGTCAATTAATTCGTGACTGCGACGACGAATGTACGGTTCCAATATTTTCATCCGACGCCCGGAAAAACCTTCACGTGTGTACTTTTTTATTCTCGTGTGATCAGGTTGTTGCTTGTTGGACATCACCGCAACCGGGTTGAAATCTTCTGCAGCAAGCACTGCCGCTGCACGCTCGCATATCGGAAATACGGGATCTTGCACGTTTTCGGATGAATACACGTCGTGATCTCGAAACACTTCAACCACGTCTTCCATTTGGGTCAAAACCAGATAACCAAGCTTTTTAGAATAGAAAACCGGTTTCTCATCTCGAATTTGAGCAAGCATCGGGTATGGGTTGTTTAAGTATTCGTCAGTGAACGTCGTAAACTCGTGATCTATCGGACAACCACTTGGCTGGACGCGAGGCGGAATTCTGATGTTGTGGTAAGCATCGTTGTTTTTATCGCTCATAACTTTTTTTGCTCGCTCTCGATTATGCTCTTGCAGCATTGCCATCACGGCATATCACCCGATAACGTTGTTGCGATGGGCCGTCCAATCGTAAAATTTCAAAGCAATTGTTAACCTAATCGCTGAATCACGCTGCGTCAGCGTGGCGTCCTAAGTTTCATTTTATACTATTACAATTCTAAATCAATTCAAGGATCTAACCGATGCTCATGGATTAGGCTCAGCACAGATGGGATACAGGCCCAATACCCCTCTAATCTCCGAAATTATTGTGATATTAAAGGCTTATAATAATCACTCTAACGATAATACCAGCCCGGCAGGAATGACTTGGCATTCGCCTAATATTTACTTAAAAATTTTAATTAAATGAAAATTAGAATAAATTTACTACGGAATGTATGGCTACTCCTGCCTATCGTCATTGTTTCTGGTTGCGCGACAACAAGCGAAAATGTGATCGACGTCAAAACAAGCACCAATTCGGAAAAAGTAGAAAGAACCACTCAACATTTAGTCAACTCATTCAATATTTTTATGGAGCGTAACGGTATACGCGATGGCGCAATTGCTGTTTCATACAAAGGCAAGTTAGCAGGCAAAGCAGGAAAAAATCGCACAGCATCCGAACCTGCCCGATTGGCATCTCTGTCCAAAGCTATTACAGCGGTGTGTGTAATAAAAGCACTCGAGAGTACAAACTACAACGTCAATACACCACTTCAACTGTTGATACCGAATCAATTAAACAGCGCTGCGAATGGTGCAATTAATTTTGGCCCAATAACCATAAATCATTTAATTACTCACACCAGTGGCATTAAAATCAAACATCTTTCACTGCAGGGTCGATATATCAGGCGCTACAACCGGGAACAAAAAAACTGGCAATTAGGCAATATCATGAAGCACAAGCCTTCATCGTTAAGCGGGCGCAGCCATTTTTATTCGAACGCAAACTACCTGATACTAGGTTTGGTTATCGAAAGACTGACTAACGAAAATTACGAAGACTACTGCACTCGATCAATTTTAACGCCACTTGGTATTAGCACTGCAAAACTATCGCCTCGTTGGAGAATATTAAGCTCTTATGCTGGTTGGGAAATGTCGGCTATCGACTATTTGCGATTCGTAAGCAGGTATTTTACAAACAATTGGAAATCAGTACTAGGAAATTCCAATGGGTTTGAATCGGCTTATAGTGACGGGGCCAACTACGGGTTAGGAGTATGGATGCGGCAACATCGACAGGGCATCAGGTTCTGGCATACGGGCACAATGACCTGGAATAGCCCTTATCAAAATGCACGGTTTGCCTCATTTTTCGCCGCCTATGAGAATGGATTCTCTGTCTCACTAAACTACGCAAAAGACGCCAATGATGGTCGAGGTTCAGAGATCGCCAATGCACTGTATCAGGCAATCAGAGCTCATTAGAACGCCAATGCAACACATAGCCACTATTAACTGCAAAATCCACGAACTTGATTCAGTGACGTAATATGAGTTCAGCGCTAAAAATCAGCAATAGTCAGGCAAGAAATCTGGCAATTTACTATGCAGGTTTGGCACGCTCTCCAAATGGTCCGTGCAATCCAGGCAGTCTTTTGCCCGTTATTGAGTCACTGGGCTATGTCCAACTGGATCCCTTAAGCGTTATCGCTCGTGCTCATGACCACATCTTGTGGAGTAGAAACAACCTGTACCGCCCTCCTATGCTAGATCAGCTATTGCAGGACGGCAAAATATTTGAGCATTTTAGCCATGATGCTTGCGTATTGCCAATGCAGACGCTCCCCTATTGGAAACGACAATTCAAACGTCAATGCGAAAAAAGAACTTCGGATCAATGGCGCATTAATATTAAGCGAACAGAAAAACAAGCACTGCTTAAGAGACTTAAAAAGGAAGGTGCCTTGAGGTCTATCGATTTTAAGAATGATATTTCAACAGATAAAGAAATCACCCGAAAACAAGTCTGGACAAAGCCAGAACATAAAAAGTTGCTGGATTACCTGTGGCTAAAAGGTGACTTGGCGGTATCAAAGCGGCACAATTTCACCAAATACTACGACTTAGCCGAGCGCATTTACCCAGCACAAACATTGAAATTAACCACCAAAGAACAAATTGACTGGCTAAGCATCAATGCACTTAAACGGCTGGGTTTTGCAACGCCAAACGAGATCATGCGATTTTGGGAGGCCTGCTCGTTACCGGAAACAAAATCATGGTGCGCTAAAAACACTGCAGTGTTAAATCAGATCGAGGTTGAATCGCATGGTGGTGGCTATAGCCAAGCCATTGTATCTCCATGCCAGCTGGAGACTCTGCAGCAGCCACCCAAACCCACCCAGCGACTGCGCATCATAAACCCGTTTGATCCGCTTGTACGCGATCGAAAAAGACTTGCACGGCTATTTGGGTTTGACTACAAAATAGAGATTTACGTGCCACCAACAAAACGACTGTATGGCTATTATGTATACCCTATTCTTGAATTTAATCGCTTTATTGGTCGTGTTGAAGTAAAGCACGATCGCGACCTTAATTTAATACGGGTGGATAAGCTATGGCCAGAAAAAGGCATTAAATTCGGCAAACAAAGAATGAATAAACTGACAGGCGAACTTGAACGGTTGCGCCTCTTTTGTCAGGCCGAAATGATTGATATGCAGGCTATAACAGGCTGAGCAGTGTGGTGTTTCTACTAGCACCATCATTGGTCAGCACCTTCCTGAAATTGCGCCCTACGTTATCTTTGGCAACAAAGAATCAACTGAGGCTTTTGCATCACCATAAAACATGCGAGTGTTGTCTTTAAAGAACAGCGGGTTTTCAATTCCAGAATACCCTGTACCTTGCCCGCGCTTAGACACAAACACTTGCTTGGCTTTCCAGACTTCAAGAACGGGCATGCCGGCTATGGGTGAGTTGGGGTCATCCTGCGCAGCTGGATTAACGATATCATTGGACCCTATAACGATAACCACGTCCGTCTCTGGAAAATCATCGTTAATTTCGTCCATCTCCAGCACGATATCGTAAGGTACTTTTGCTTCAGCAAGCAATACATTCATGTGCCCGGGCAAACGACCGGCAACGGGATGAATGCCGAACCGGACATTTTTACCTTTCGCACGCAGCTTTCGGGTGAGTTCGGATACTGATTGCTGTGCCTGCGCGACAGCCATGCCATACCCTGGAACAATAATGATGTCATCAGCGTTTTCAAGCGCTGAGGCAACACCGTCGGAATCAATCGCTATTTGCTCACCTTCTACTTCCATTGCTGCACCAGAAGGGCCACCGAAGCCACCAAGAATAACAGCGAGAAACTTTCGATTCATTGCTTTACACATAATGTAAGACAAAATAGCACCAGAGGAACCAACCAGTGCACCAGTCACGATGAGCAGATCGTTGCCGAGCAAAAAGCCGGTGGCAGCTGCCGCCCAACCCGAGTATGAGTTAAGCATAGACACTACGACAGGCATGTCAGCGCCACCAATGGCCAGCACCAAATGAGCACCTAAAACAAAAGCCAAAATCAGCATCAGGTATAGCGTCCAGCTACCTGCATGATTCATGTACATCAACATCAACCCAAATGATGCACAAAGCAACACAATATTTAAAAGATGACGACCCGGTAGTATCAGTGCTTTACCGTCTACTTTACCTGACAACTTCGCATAGGCAACAATAGAACCAGTAAATGTTATGGCGCCAATGAACACCCCAAGAAACACTTCCACTTCGTGAATGATTCTTTCGGCATTGGTACCAAGAACCGGTGGGTTTATGTCGGAGTTAACACCGATAAACACAGCAGCAAGACCGACAAACGAGTGTAATGCCGCCACCAGCTCTGGCATGCCGGTCATTTCGACCCGTCTGGCAACTACAACGCCAATAACAGAGCCGATCAGTAACATGATGAGTAGCACGGGTCCAATAGTGACACCAGGGCCAAATACAGTAGCTAGTACAGCGATGGCCATACCAATGATGCCAAACCAAACAGCTCGTTTTGCACTTTCCTGGTTTGACAAGCCGCCGAGGGCAAGAATAAACAGTACCGCAGACGCTATATAGGCAGCGGTTTGAAGTTCCGATGTCAGCATTGCAGTTCCCTTTAAGATTTTTGAAACATTTGCAGCATGCGTCGGGTAACCATAAACCCACCGACAATATTAATGGCTGCTATAAGTACGGAAATGGCCGCCAGTAACGTCACGATGGCACTTGGCGCATCGATTTGCAGAAGCGCCCCTACAATGATGATGCCCGATATGGCATTGGTGATTGCCATCAGTGGTGTATGCAATGCATGGGAGACGTTCCATATGACCTGGAACCCGATAAAAACCGACAGCACAAAAACGATAAAGTGCTGCATAAAACTCGCCGGTGCGTAACGGCCTATAAAAACCATAACCATTGCACCCAGTGCAAGCAACGCAATTTGTTTTTGGCCACCACGCTTTAAGGCCAAGGCTTCTTCGGCCTTGATTTCTTCCGCTGTTTTTACCGGTGTTGCCGGTTGCTGTTTAGCAATAGCTTGCACCTTCGGAGCTGGTGGCGGAAAAGTCACCTTGCTTTCATGTGCCACAGTGGCTCCACGAATAACATCATCTTCCATGTCATGATTAAGCACGCCGTCTTTTTCGGGTGTGAGATCATGCAGCATGTGCCGAATGTTGGTGGAATACAAATCGGACGACTGTGTTGCCATACGGCTGGGGAAATCGCTATAGCCAATCACAGTGACGCCATTATCGGTAACAATTTTTTGATCTGGCACCGTTGCATCACAGTTGCCACCGCGTTCGGCAGCCAAGTCAACCACAACAGAACCTCGCTTCATCGCATCGACCATGTCTTGCAACCAAAGTTTGGGTGCATCACGGCCTGGTATCAAAGCCGTTGTGATGACGATATCAATCTCAGGTGCTTGCTCGCGAAAAAGGGCTAACTGCTTTTCACGAAATTCGGGGCTCGAAGGCGCGGCGTAGCCACCCGATTCTGCACCGTCAGATTGCTCGTCAAAATCCAGGAATAAAAACTCAGCACCCATGGATTCAATTTGCTCAGCCACTTCGGGCCGAACATCAAATGCTTTCACAATCGCTCCCAACGATTGGGCTGCGCCAATCGCTGCCAACCCGGCAACACCGGCACCAATAACCAACACTTTTGCCGGCTGTACTTTACCGGCAGCAGTCACTTGTCCTGTGAAAAATCGTGGGAAATTATTGCCCGCTTCGATAACCGAGCGATAACCTGCGATATTGGCCATGGATGAAAGCGCATCCATTTTTTGTGCACGACTGATACGCGGAACCATATCCATGGCAATGATGCTGGCGCCGCTCGAGGCCGCCTTTGCCAGCAGAGCCTCTTCTTGCGCAGGATAGAAAAATGAAATCAGTGTTTTGCCTGAACTGAGTTGGTCAACTTCTTCCATGCTTGGCGGTCGCACTTTGGCGATGACATCTGCCGATTGATACAAGGCCGCCGCATCACTGACCACATCGACACCTGCATCAATATAAGCTGCGTCAGTGTACCCAGCCGCCTGGCCGGCACCAGATTGCAGCAAACAAGTGTGGCCCAGCTTTTGTAGCTCACGGGCAGAAGCAGGCGTCATACCTACTCTGGCTTCTCCATCAAAAGTCTCTTTCGGCGACCCGACTTTCATTGATTAATCCCCATTAGTTCTGGTGTGCACGCGGACAAAAATTAAGTATAGTCAAATGGTGGTTCAATTTCACATTGATATATTGACAGTGTAAATTACACAAAATGACTAAGAATCAGTCGCTCTGATCAATCAGCTGATGCAAATGTGCAGCCCAGACTGCATTGCCTGCAGCGTTTAGATGCAAACCATCACCAATGTGGTATTCGGCTGGCAGTAACCCATTGTCAGACATAAACGCATCAGGCACAGATAAATAGGTGCCTCCAGTGCTCTCGCAAACACGCTTAAGCCTCATGTTCCAATCTTTATACCGCTCGTTAGAGCGCCCGTGCCAATCTCGATTGATTTTTTCATCAAGCGGAACAGCGGCGTTACAATAATACGGTACATCTTCTGGTAACAGTTTTAACATCGACATGTAACGATTCTCGATTTCAGGATTATCCACATCACGCATATCGTTAATACCAATTGCCAACACAATTGCGCGTGCGCGGCTCAAAGACTTATATTTCGGTATTCTAAATTCCAAGCCTGCTATCGTGTCAGCACCTATGCCATAATTGACGGCATGATCGCTAACCGCCAATGCGGGTAAACCTTGAATTAAACTATCACCTAGTAATATAATGCCGTTAGAGGGCAACGCCGCATCGCCCCGCTCATGAAAAGACAACATGGTATCGTAATACTCTCCAAAACCGTGATCGCCTCTATCTATATTTCTGGATATAAATCCAGTTTTCAGTAAAACTAAGCCGACCAGCACAAGTAACACCAGCCCGTGTAAAACTATGACCCAGATACGCCATAAATTTTTCATAAGAGCTTCGTTGCGCAGGCTGTTCCTGCAATCGCTGACCAAAAGAGCTTTTTCCATTGCCTAAGTCCAACAGATTCGCCGAGCTTGACGCCTTTAGAGGCATCGCCACACTGATTGTTGTTTGTTACCACTATTTCTTTCGGTATGATTTTGTCTATGGGCACGCCCAGGATATTCCGGTTGGGTGGGCAAGACTGGGGGGTTATGGCGTCCATTTCTTTTTTATGATCAGCGGCTTCGTTATTTTTTGGAGTTTGCAAAACAATACTAGCCCAAAGGCGTTCATTGTATCCAGACTATCTCGCATATTACCTGCTTATTACTTTGCACTACCACTGACATTTATTGTTATAACGACAATGGGTCTACCCGGACGGGAAGTGACTTTTTTCGAATTTCTTTTTAATTTCACACTACTACAAGACTTTTTCTACATCAGAAATGTTGACTACGTTTACTGGTCACTCGGTTTTGAAATCACATTTTATTTTTTTATAACACTGTTGCTTGTTGCAGGAAAAATCAATAACGCAGATTATTGGCTTTTGTCATCGTTGCTGATTGGCTTTGTTGTTTATTCTGGCTTGTTAGAAATTCCCTACCTCGTTGGAAAATTTCTAATGATCAAGCACATTGGGCAATTCATTGCCGGCATCATTTTTTATCGAATATACACGGGGTCTGCCAATACTATTTCTCTGTTTATTTTAATAGCGTCTGCAGGTCTTAATTACCTTATCTATCCCTGGGTAGATGCAACGTTTTTATTGTCATTTTATGCACTCTTTTATTTGGCTATTGAAGGCAAACTGTCTTGGATATGCAACCCGTTATTGCTCTGGCTTGGCAGTATTTCCTATTCACTGTATTTGCTACATCAGAATATGGGATATATTATTATTCGTGAGGTATACGCACTGGGCGGATCTGGATGGTTAGCCATTGCTGTCGCTTTTGCCATAATGCTAATTGCATCCACATTGGTGCTTAAGCTAATAGAACAACCTGCGGGCCGATGGCTAAAACACTATTTTGCCAAAAATAAAGTAAGCAGCTAATTGCCTACCGACCACATCAAACACGGTTAACGATCTGATTTAAAGCGAACAGCAAGAATGTTAGCCGAATACATCGAGCCGCATGCCAGACAATGTCTTACCAGTTGTTAAGCAATATACCGCTCGAACGCGGCGCTGTGATGTTCAACCACACCATAACGGGTTCTATACATAAAGTGCGCCGCAATTCGATGATTTTGCGTAAAAGATAACGCCTGACCAGGTCCCATTATCATAAGCGCAGTGGATAAGGCATCAGCTTCCATGGTTGTGTCACTTAACACTGTCACTGACACTAAATCATGCTGAACCGGCACACCGTACCGAGGATCAATGACGTGCGAGTATCGCCGGCCGTCGTGCTGGAAAAAGTTTCGATAATCACCTGATGTTGCAACCGCACTGTTGTTTAATGCCAGTACTCTCAATGCATCTCGCTGATCTGAAATTGGTTTTTCGATAGCAATCTTCCATGGTGTATTAAAAGACTTTGCACCTTTTGCACGCAACTCACCGCCAATTTCAATGAGGTAGTTACTCAGGCCAGCATCATCGAGTAACCTGGCAATCTGATCAACTGCAAAACCTTTAGCAATACCTGACAGGTCTATTTGTGTGTTTGGGTTAAGCTTGCGCACGCAATTTTTTTCGACATTGAGCTCCACACCAGAGTAGCCAACGGATGCCAGGGTCTTGTGTATGTCTTGGGTGGTGGGCTTAGCAAAGGGCTTTTTAGATCGATTGGCGAATGAATTTGACAGTGGATTAACTTGCTCCCACGACGTTAACCGCGCGCCAAATCCCCACAGGTCAACCAATGGACTAACGGTTGGGTCAAACGCACCCATACTCCGCCGGCTTGTTGTAAGCGCATGCCGTAAAACCTGAACTGTACTTGTCGATAGAGGCTGCCAATCGCTTCTTTGTGATCGGTTGAAATGTGAGATTTCTGAATCTTGCTTCCACGTTGACATTACAGAATCAATGTTGTGTAGCTCATCGGCAACGTCACCTGCCAACACGGCCAATTGAATGTCATTCAACTGCGACTTATCAGAACCAGGAATTAGCTGCATGTCGTAAGCAACTGCGCTGTTAGCAACTGCGCTGTTAAGAACTATGCGGTTAGGGGCTATGCGCACGGTATAGCTGGTTCCCATAATATGACCGTCGAAACTCACTAACTGTGCGTCAGCGTTTTTGATATGGCCATTGTCTGTGGTAAGTGCGCCGCTGCCACCCACACCGCTGCGACCCACGATGGCCATTAGCCCGGCGGGCATAAAAATGCCACCCGCTACCGCCGCTACCGATTTTAAATAAGATCGTCGATTCATGCTTGTCACTATACCAAATCACACAAGATGCTATAGGTCCCTGTGCTTCTCATGCAACTGCTACATCAGGGTAACGCACCACATGGTCAATATATGCACTTAGACTGAGGCTGGTGTCATCGTATTCTAGTCCACAGGCCAAATTCACCCGCCTATGCAAGCTAAATCACTATTGGTTCTCACTCGGATACGTTTTTTGACACATTCTAAACAAACAGATGAGAGCGGCGAGGATGATTCAAGTTATAGTAAGAAACTATGGAATGCGGATTGTCATACAAAGGCCATCCCACTTGATCACTATGACGCCAAACAATTACTTTTTGACTCACATTTTCAGACAAACACGTTATCAAACTTACACCAGCTACGTACGGTTTGTGACGGGCTCGCTGGCGTGCTGTGTTTTGCTTGCCTGCGACTCTGGCGCGAGAGTAGCCGACACACAAGTGATCAACGAAACACAAGTAAACGAAACACAAGTAAACGAAACACAAATAAACGAAATACGAGTCACGACAGCGTGCATTGATACAGAGCTAGGCATAGCAGTATGCCCTGCAAGTGATATGGCAAAAATTACACGCTCAGGATTTGTTCCCTATGAACATGCCGACCTGGACTGGAGCCAAGGCGCTATTGCCTTACACGGCGCTAAAAACGAAACCATTGCAGTTCAGTTCATACTGACTAAAACATCTGAGCAAGCTCCTGCTGCAGTCGAATTGAGTTTAGGCAGCATCAACAACGCAAACATAACTTCCAATGCTGCTGTCGAAGGTTTCTCTCAAGCGGTTTTTTCAGCTTTTTATCACCCAATAGATAATGCCGGGTACACGTGGGGGCCGCCCACGTCTGTTTTGCCATGGCCTGATGAATACCCGGATGCTCTGATACCCACACGAAATACCTGCCAAATGAATCAAAGCACAGGTAACCCAAGTACCACCCGGATAGCCTTGGCGCAAAACGTGGGAGATAACCAGGCCGCCTGGATAGACACCTATATTGATACGACAGTGGAAGCGGGTACTTATAATCAAACGCTGTTGCTAACGGTTGATGACAAGCAAATCGAGCTGCCTGTGACCTATACCGTTTACGACGTTACCCTGCCAGACAAACCTTCTATAAACGCTGTAGGCGAACTTTATCGTACCTATATTCTTGAAGGGTCCGGCGTTGATATAAGCCAACCACAGTGGCGATCAATGGCGCACTGTTATCAGCAACTTGCACATCAACATCGCATGGTGTTCATTGAGCGCTTGCCCGATTTGTTGACTGCTGAGCAAATGGATGCCTACACCAACGTCGTTGATCCGATATTAAGCGGTGAACTATTCACGGCAGAACAAGGCTACACAGGACCAGGGGTAAATACACCGGTCGCTATTTGGAGAACACCATGGCCGCAGGATTTTGATATCAGAGCTGATTTGGCAAGTAATGAAATTCAGCGGTATCGTTCACTAGCCACCCTCTGGGACGAGCAGGTAGTGAAAAATAACTGGCGCGATACAGATTATTTTGCTTATCTTTTCGATGAAGTTGATGGACCTGGAATAAGCGACACAAGTGATGAAACAGCGGATGAATACATAGCGCGCGTGCATCAGCAAATGGCTGATGTCCAATCCAGTATCGACGAGGGCTCTGGGTCCAGTGTCATCGATCTCATTTGGACCAGCCACAGCAATCCGGCCAAATGGAAAGATCAGCCAGGGCTAGACCTTACTGGCACTATCCGTTTGTGGTCGCCAAACGCGGGGGCGGCCGATACTCAGTTTTTAAAACAACGCATTGATGCAGGAGAGCAAGCCTGGTTTTATCATCATGGACATCCGGCCGTAGGTGCTCATAGTATTAATGTATCTGGTATAGAAATGCGTACCTGGGGAGTCATCGGCGCCAGATACGGTTTTCAGGGACAGCTCATGTGGGCCGTTAATCTGGGCAGTAATGATTTCCCTTACCGCGATCCACAATTTAACCCGGACGAAGACCGCGCTGGTAACGGCGTATTGGTGTACCCGGGAAATCAATTAGATAAAATCGGTTTCGCCAAAGCACCAGGACCGGTTCCTTCCATGCGGTTAAAAGCATGGCGACGCGGATTACAAGACGCCGAACTTTATTTTCTGGCGCGCAGGCAATCACCGTCACAAGCTCAGGCGGTACTGACAAGCCAAATGCCTTCCGCGTTAACAGAAGGTCAAGGCACGCCAAGCTGGTCATCCAACAGTGCTGACTGGATTGATTTTCACAAGCAACTGTTGAATCTGGCCTCTGAGTAACTCCCGCCCACGCTCAATCGAGCGTGGTCAACTGACTACAGACATGCTGCGACATTCAAACCGTAGTATATTCATGCTCACTAACAGTGGATCAGGAACAATTTTTCCGTGCACAGCCATGACGACGATGACCACTCGCACCTAACCGATACAGACGCGCGAGTTCGTGCTCTAGAGAGTTTGCTGCATGAAAAAGGCTATCTCGACAGCGCTGCTGTCGATGAAATAGTGCAAACATACGAGACAAAAATCGGACCACAAAATGGCGCACATGTTGTTGCCAAATCGTGGACAGACCCCGAGTTCCGACAGTGGCTGGAACAAGATTCCACAGCAGCTATTCACTCACTGGGCTACACCTCACGCCAGGGTGAGCATATGGAAGCTGTGTTTAACTCCGAAGACACGCACCATCTCGTCGTTTGCACCTTATGCTCTTGTTATCCATGGTCCGTGCTTGGTCTACCACCAACCTGGTATAAATCGCCTCCCTTTCGATCAAAGGCGGTCATTGATCCGCGTGGTGTGTTAGCTGACTTCGGTTTAACCCTGGCCGAATCAACCGCCATTGAAGTGCATGACTCTACAGCGGAAGTTCGTTATCTCGTTATTCCACAAAGACCAGCGGGAACCCAGAACATGGACGAAAAGAATCTGGCTGCGTTGGTTACGCGCAACGCGATGATAGGCACGGCCGTACTGCCGCCTGTGGATGTCAGCACATGAATGGTGGCTCCGACCTCGGCGGCATGATGGGCTTTGGCCCCGTTATAGAGGAACTGAACGAGCCCAATTTTCACGCTCACTGGGAATCGCGGGTGATGGGAATGGCCATCGCTATGGGCGCTTGCGGAACATGGAATATTGATCAAAGTCGCTTTGCTCGAGAAAATACACAACCTGCAAACTACCTGCAATGCAGTTACTACCGCATTTGGTTAGAAGGATTAATAAAGCTGCTGAACGAACATGACTTGGTATCGAAAGAAGAAATTTCCAGAGGCACAGCACAACTACCGTCGGTTCCGATCAAACGAAAATTGCTAAAGGAAGAGGTGAGATCTGTATTAATGGCCGGTGGTCCTGCGAACCGCCCCGAAACAAAGTTGGCCGAATTTAAGCAAGGTGATTTCATAAAAACCATAAACAAGCATCCGGAAAGCCATACCCGTTTGCCGCGCTATGCACGTGACAAAGTGGGTGTTGTCACCAAAGTATATGGAGTACATGTGTATCCGGATTCAAGCGCAAAAGGGTTAGGTGAAGACCCGCAGTGGTTGTACCAGGTTCAATTCAAGGCTTCAACACTGTGGGGAGAAGAAAAAAACCCGCAAGACACAGTATCACTTGATCTGTGGGAACCCTACCTGATACAACATGATGCATAAGAGCAACTTACAACAGTTACCAGATATGGTTCTGGTTGACGATGAACCCGTTTTTAATGAACCCTGGGAGGCCCAGGCATTTGCAATGGCCGTGCACTTACACCAGCAAGGTGTATTTACCTGGAGTGAATGGGCGCAGGCACTCGCCGATCAGATACATGGCGACAAAAACGGCAATAAACACAGCGGTGAACACGGCAACAAGCACATCGGTAAAGACGGCGATAAACACAGCGGTAAAAACGGCAACGAAATCGTTATCGAGCAACGCGGTTATTATCAACACTGGTTAGCAGCGCTGGAAACCATCGTGGCTACAAAAAACCTGACAGATGCCGACGAGTTAGCGAAACGGAAGCAGGCATGGCACGAGGCTGCAGCAAGAACAGCTCATGGCGACCCAATAGAATTGTAGACCAAATGAGCACGCCAATAGTAGACATTGACATGCAATCGTTCTGGCACGACCCCTACCCCGTGTTGTCTGACATGCGAGCCAGCACACCTATCTGTTACGTGCCACAACTCGATGCCACCTTACTGACTTTGCACAAAGATATATTCGACTGTGAAAAAATGACTGACGTGTTTTCATCAGAACAGCCCGGTGGACTGATGAATGTGCTAATGGGTGAAAACATGATGCGCAAAGACTTTGACGCACATGTTCTGGAACGTCAACAAGCACAGCCCGCGCTATCACCAAAAACGGTCAAAACCATATGGTATCAGCACATGGAACAAACCACGATGGCCGTGTTAGACGATTTGGCTAATCTGGATACGTGTGATTTGGTTACCGATTTTGCCATGCCGGTTTCAGCGCATGCGCTTCGTCACATTACCGGCTTAACCAACATGACGCCAAAGCAGCTCGATGGTTGTTCACAGGCAATGATTGACGGGATATCTAATTACGCAGGCGATGTATCCACACAACAGGCTTGCCTGGATGCCACACAATTTATTGACGACTGCATCGATGAGATGCTGCATACAGATTCCAACTTATCTGAGCATTCTCTGCTCAATGTTCTGACACGCGCAGCTCAACCAATGCAAAGTGTCCGCGCGAATATCAAACTTGCCATCAGTGGTGGCCAGAACGAGCCGCGCGATGCCATTGCCGGCACTGTTTGGGCCTTGTTACAGAACCCGAACCAACTTAACAATATTTTAAACGGGCAGCACACCTGGTTAAATGCTTTCGAAGAATACGCCAGGTGGGTATCACCTATTGGCATGTCTCCAAGGCGGATTGCCAAAGCGTTCACGAGAGGCAATGCTTCTTTAAAAACTGAGTCACGAGCGTTTTTTATGTTTTCCAGCGGCAACAGAGACAGCACCGTGTTTGATCATGCCGATACCTTTGATATTCAACGCAACACCTCTAAAGCTATAAGCTTTGGCGCTGGTCCCCATTTTTGTGCTGGTGCTGCTGCATCAAAGATGTTAATAGGTAATGTCGCATTGCCCTTGTTATTTGAACGGTTTCCCAATATCAAGCTGGCTTCATCAGTAGACTTTGGTGGATGGGCCTTCCGCGGACCACTAAGCGTGCCGGTTACACTGCGATAGCATCTGTAAAAAATAAACTCATTTTGCCAAGACAAGCTAGTCTCAGAAAAATTAATCAAACCTCTTCTAAAAACTCCAGCACCATTGCAGCTGTCCATGTAAATGACTCGCCCCCGCAGGCTTCTCCGGTTATTGGATCGTAGTACTCAGCAAATCCACCGGTTTCGATAAGCTCAAGACAAGCGGTTTCAATTTGTTTTGCCATATCACTATGGCCTGCGTTTCTTAGTCCATCGGTAATCATGTAATTAACGATCAGCCATACTGGGCCACGCCAATACCGTTTAGCATCAAACCTTGCATCACTCGGATCATGGCTGGGCACTAGAAATTGCGTGCTACTAGAGAGCTGCTTTAAGCGTGCGACCAGGTCGTTGGCTCGTTGTGAAGGAATTTCTGCAAAGATCGGCAGTATGCCACCTATGGATGCGCTATTAACTGCCTTTGCTGCTGCTCTATCGAAACACACATATTGATTTAACTGCTCACTCCAAAGTGATTCGATGGCTTTCAGACCTGCGTCAGCGCGAGCACTGTTACGCTGCGCAATGTCAGGCTCATTAAGCAGCGTGGCAAGCTCGGCCAAATCTGCACAGGAGCGAATTAAAATTGCATTAAAGCCAGGATCAACGAGCTGGAACGGTGATGCGTTGTGCAACACTGAGTTGTCCCAACCCAGGGACCTGAAATGTTCGACTAACCAAAGATAGCGATCATACTGAGCTTTCGTGGGTCTGTGAGTTGGATCGGTGTGCTGCGTATCGCGTCTTGTGTAAGGCGTGACCCCTTCGGTAGGTACACGCTCAAAAGCATCATCCCAATCGATAGAATTATCACGACCTGCTTCCCATGGGTGAATTAGCGCAACCAAGCCGGTGTTGGCTGGATCGCGAGCATCGTAAAACCACTGGTGCCACCTATCTATTTTAGTGAGTAAGGCTTGCGCTTGCGTTTGCGCCAAAGTTTCATCTTTTGCTCTGTCGTAGAGTCGCTTTACAGCAAAGCCTGCCACTGCAGGTTGAGTGATACCAGAGGTAGGTGTGGCTTGTTTTGTGTTCCAAACATCAGGTCCTGGAAAATAACCATCATCCAATTCATGAAAAATAATATGTGGCACCATGCCGTCATCCCATTGGTGCGCAAACAGAGTTTCAATTTCCTGCCAGGCGCGGGCCTCGCTTATATGAGCCTGCCCGATAGCAGTAAGGCAGGAGTCCCAATTCCATTGGAATGGATAAAGACCATGGGTAGGTACGGTGTATTTACCCCGATCATTAATATTCAAAATGTTCGCCGCCTCATCAAACAGTGCTTTCTTTTGATTATTGTTCATCATATTCTTTGTGGGGCGAGTTTTTGCAAGACGAGTTTGGTTAGACGAATTGTTATAAGGCGAGTTTTGTTTCGGCATCGAACCATCGAACGCGATCAATGATCGGTTGCAGTGTAAGCGTGTCACCAGCGCTAACTTGCGCATCACTGTCGAGCGCCACTCTAAACAAAGTATTGTCTACTTTGCAGCTAGCCAGCAAATGCGAGCCCAATGGCTCGACCAGGCTAACCACAGCGCGCAGCGGGCCATTGCTATCTATACTTATATCTTCTGGTCTTATTGCAAACTGTATTTCTGACTTATCACTGATCGGACCATTGAATACTGTGCCAGCAACCTGCCAACTGTTGGCCTCCACTTTTATTGCTGGTAGAAAATTCATCGGCGGGTTACCAATAAACGACCCGACAAAGTGTGCCGCCGGATTACGGTATATTTCTACCGGAGTATCAGCCTGAATAATCTTACCTGCTTCCATTATGGCAATTCGATCAGCCATGCTCATGGCCTCTACCTGATCGTGTGTAACGTATATCGTGGTGGTTTGGCTTTGTGCCAATATGCCCTTGAGTTCGGCTCGCATCTCCATACGCAATAAGGCGTCAAGGTTAGATAAGGGTTCGTCCATTAGAATCACTTCAGGTTCCGTGGCAAGCGCGCGTGCTACAGCAACGCGCTGCCGCTGACCACCAGACAGCTGTCCCGAATACCGTTTTAACAGCGGATCTATATGCATCAAACCGGCGGTGCGATTGACACGATCGTCTATCTCCTTTTCAGCAAGCTTTGCCATACGTAGACCAAACGCAATATTTTCATACACCGTTAAATGAGGAAACACGGCATAGTTTTGAAACACCATGGCAATGCCGCGATCTTTGGGTGGAAGATGATCAACGCGCCGGCCACCAATGTGCACCTCACCTGACGTGGCCGTTTCAAGACCAGCGACAATGCGCAACAAGGTTGTCTTGCCGCAACCTGAAGCACCGAGTAACACGACAAATTCCTGATCTTGCACGGTTAAGTCAATCGAATGCAGTGCATCAGTTTTACCAAAGCGTTTGGCAACTTGCTTTATATTGATTTCAGCCACGTTGATGCCTCACAACAGTGCAATTCATGTTTTTATTTCTAGTCTTAAAACCCAGGTGTGTCATAGCAATACCGTCATCGATTAGCGATTCCCCACATTGAAAACAAGTATTTTCGTACAAAAAATAGAAATAACAAAGCGGGAAGAACAAGCACAGCACCACCGGCGAACTTTAAATGCAATGGTGCATCGTCAAGACTCTGCAGTAAAAATGCTGGCAATGTTCTGTTCTCAATGGTCAGAACGGCGGCAGCAAATACCTCGTTCCACGAGGTCACGAAGGCAAAGATGGCCGACGCTGTAATGCCTGGCAAGACCAGCGGAAAAATCACTTTTATGAATGCCTGCAGACGATTGCAACCCAATGTCCACGCTGCTTCTTCCAGCTCCAGGGGAATACCGGAAAAAAGTGAAAAAGTGATTAACACCGAAAACGGCAAAGCAAGCGTGGTGTGCACAATGGCTAAACCAAAGACAGTATCATCCAGCCCCACTTTAATGAACATGATGGCCATGGGTAAGGCCAGCAATGGCAATGGAAAAGCCCGGGTCATCAATATCATTATTCTAAACAGATTTTTGCCTCGAAAGTCGAATCTTGACAACGCATATCCTGCTGGTGCGCCAATGGCTACCGCCATAATCATGGTTAAAAACGCAACTTGCACCGAACTCCATAACGCCTTGGTGACACCATAAAAACCAATAAAAAACTTAACACTCTCCGTATCAACGTTTGGCAGTATTTTTTTAGGAAAAGCGTTTACATCAGCCGGCGCAGAAAATGCATTGGATATAAGCAGGTATAGCGGGATTAACACCCACAAGCAAAGCATCACGACCGCAATGTTGAATGACCATCGAGCAGCCCTGCTTTGACCCACAACCATGTTAGGAGCGGTACTCACGCTTTTACTCCTTTTGGTGTGCGAAGTGCCCACATAAAAAAGACGGTGCTAACGATAGATATAAATAATATCAGCATCGCAAATGCTGCCGCTGTGTGATTGTCCTGCAGAACAAACTGCCGGTTATAAACCTCACCCATCAGCACTGGCAAGTTTGTACCACCCAATGCTGATACCACGGCAAATACTTCAAAAGCTAAAATTACCCTGAGAATAAGTGCTGTTTGTAAACTTGGCTTTAACAGAGGCAAAGTGATTTTTGTGAATCTCTGCCAACCATTGGCACCATAAACCTGAGCTGCTTCGTAATACTCTTTGGGTATCAACCCAATACCTGCCACCAGGATAACCAACATGATAGCGGTGGCTCGCCAAATTTCTGCCAGCGCTACAGCGATGAATATGGTGCCTTTGCTTTGATAACCTAAAAACGCAACAGGCTCGTCTACCATACCGGTTGTGTGTAAGAAAGAATTGAGGAATCCGGTTTGATCAAAAATCGCTAACCAGATAATGCCGGCAGCCAAATCAGAAATACCAAGAGGAATAGTCCATATATAGAGTATAAGATCGCGGCCTTTCTTCATGCCGGATACAAGAGTTGCCATCAATAATGACAAAACCAACTGAACAGGCACCACAACAAGCGCCAGAACCAGCGTGTAATACAGCGCTTTCTCAAACTTCCAGTGCGACACCATTTTGGCAAAGTATTTGGAGGTTACTTCGCCCTCATCTGTTGCAAACGCCTGCCAGGCAACCAAAACAAAAGGATATAAAAAAAAGCAAAGGAGAAACAGCGTTGCTGGCAGCAACAACAAGTACGGTAGAGAACGACTTTGCATTGAATTCAGCCCTGCCGTAGAGACGACGACAACTCAAATTGAGAGTGCCGGTCGACATTTACGTCGACCGGCATTTACCAATGTAACAAAAAGCGATCTCAACCATCGCAAGACGCTTTAGTGCTAATGCCTAACTGGAATAGTTAGTCAAAAGTTAACCAAGACGACGCTTAGTCAACCGGGCACGCACCTTCAGATGCTGGGTCAGGACCCCAGCAAGGTGCACCTGCTTCGTCCATAACTCCGCGTAAGGTTTCTGCCTGCGAATCCAGCACTTCGCGAACATCTTCACCACCAAGCACGATTCTTTCGAAAGCATCAACATAAACCTGATTAAACTCACCACCAAGCTTACCTAATCCCACTGGGAGCAAGCCCGGGTTTGCATCTGATGCACCAGACATTGCAGCGATCGCAGCACCGGAGATTTTCACCGCTGCAGGCATATCATCTGGCAACTCAGCGCTCACAACCGGGAAGAAGTTAGTGGCTTTAAGTGTTGCAATTTGCGTTTCTGGTTTGACCATGTAAGCAACCAGCTTCTTCGCGGCTTCCATATCAGGTGCCGTTGTTGGTATTGCAATACCCACGACCACTGGCATGAAGCCACGCCCTGTTGGTCCTGCAGGTGCTGGAAAGGCAATGAAGTCATCCGGGCGATCATTGAACGCACCAGCCAGTCTGGATGTGTGATCAAACGCTACCCACACTTCTTCGGTTAATAGTTGCTCCTGCATGAACGAATAGCCCGTTGAACCAGGATTAGTGTACTGCCATAACTCTTTAAATTTGTTCCACGCCTCTTCTGCTTCTGGAGAGCGGAATTTTGTCACCATTGAATTGGTGTATGAGGGGTATAAATAACCCTGGAAAAAGCGATGCTTCAAGCCTTTAGGCCCAGCAGGAAATCCGAATTTAGGTGAACCGGTTGCATCGGCCATATTTTTTGACCATTCGATTAGCTGGTCATAAGTTAAGGCGTTAACATCGGCACCTTCAGGTAAATGTTCCAACGCTTTTTTATTTGCGGCCATAACGTAGGTCGCTTGCATCCACGGTATGTACTTTTGCTCACTGCCACCAAGCATGCCAAGTTCCATGAAGGTTGCATTGACTTCTGCGCCACCAAGATCAACATCAGACAGATCAACCAGATCATCACCGAGGCTAATGAGATCGCCGTGCAGAGAACCCAACACACCAATCTTGCCTTTACCTGCTCCCAGTTCAGCCTGTAGTCGAGTCAACCAAGGGCCGCCATCGGAGGGCTGAAAGTCGACCTCACCTTCATAGCCTGACAAAACTTGCTGACGCATAGCTTGCGCTTCTTCGACGGGTTTGGCCTGTGTAGCCCAGAACAAAACGCTTTCTTGAGCGGTGGCTGTGCTGATGCCGGCTGCGCTTGTAGCAGTTGCCACCGTGAGGAAGGCAACCGCTTTACGAAATTGGGACATATCAAATCTCTCCTGTTTAGGTTTTTACAGCTATAACTGCTTCGAATATTCGACCGAAAACTACCATTGCAACGATGCAATAATTACAGAACTAATGCAACACTATTCTGAAAAAAGCCGTGTTTAGACAAGAAATTTTTGTGCTGGCCTGCTTTCACGCTTATACTGCCGCAACTGCAACGTTGCAATATGTGGCTTTCTTGAAATCGACTTCAAATCAAACCCGCCCTACGCTTAAAACCATTGCAGAGCTAACCGGATTGAGCTTATCCACCGTGTCGCTATCGCTACGCGATGGACAAAAACTTAAAAAGAGCACCAACGATAAAGTTGCAAAAGCCGCACAGCAAGTAGGCTATGTACCCAATCATGCAGGCGTACACCTTAGAACAGGAAAAACAAACGTACTGGCCCTGGCATTGTCGGCTGACGAAAACAGCATTGATTTTACCCGCTCGCTAATCCAGGGTATCGGTGCTGAGCTACGCCGTACCTCATTTCATCTCAACGTCATACCTGAAATTGATCCCGAAAATATTACAGGGTCAGTGCAATACATCATGAAAAATCGTGTTGCAGACGGCATTATCCTCACACACACCAGCGCAAGAGACCCCCGGGTACAGCTGATGATGGACGCCAGCTATCCGTTTGTCTCTCATGGACGAACAGAGTTTTATTCTCCTCATGCATTCCACGATTTTCCAGTTGAGAAATTTATAGAACTTACCGTTCAACGCTTGGTTAGTCGTTTCAGAAAAAAATTGTTGCTGGTAGCTGCTGACAATGGCACTACATATCACTCTATTGCCGTTAGTAGTTTTAAAAGAATGTTGGCAAAGACGGGTGTAGAGGGTGACGTTTTTGACGTTGCTAAAACCTTAAGTGCCACGGATGGCGTTAGGGCGCTGGCACATAAACTGGCTATGGCTGACAAACAATACGACGGCATCATTTGCAACAGCGAGCTAACTGCTTTGGCACTTATAGGTGGACTAAAAGACAAAGGACTGAATTTAAACGAACACTACGATCTAGCCAGCCGACAAACCTCTGAGATTTTGCCATTGCTTTATCCCAGCATCGACACGGTAGCCGAAAATTTGCAAAAAACCGGCTCCGAGTTGGCTCGACTATTACTGAGTCGAATTGGAGGACAAGACATAAACCAGCTTCAAACCATGCATGAACCAATAGCGCACTGGCGATCGGGGCATAGAGACTAGCCATAAGTATGATACCGAATCCGTGTTCGGTGCTGACTAATTGGCATTTTGCCCGCCTAACTCGATGAAATTCATATATTTATATCAACACTCATTTTTGAATGTTACATTTGTTAGACTTGAGATCTTCAGCTGACCACGGAAGAACTAAATGTCAATCTTGAAAAGCAAAATCAGCAATCTGGCGCTACTACCGAGGCTTACATCAGGGCTGGTTGTCATTGCTGCCCTTGTACTCAGTGCTTGTAGCAGTTCTTCAGACCCGCAGGTAGAACCACCCGGCACCGGTATCACCGAGTGCGAGCAAACGAATACTTGCGAAGAAGAAATGGAAGAAGAAATGGAAGAGGAGGAAGTTGTTGAACTTCCACCTATCTTAAAGCCGGTGATTCCAGCCGATCAACGAGAGCCGCTAGCGTTTGATTCATCGTTTGTTTATCAGTCGGGAAGTCTTTATCGTGATGTGCTGCAAGATTGCTACAGCGCTGACCTGGAAAATGCGTGTGATTTAGATACCCTACCATTTCTGGGGATGTCTGAATTTGATCCATCAGTCAATAGTATTATGGCAAGAACGGTGGTTACCCATAACTGGGCAGGCTTACGATTTTCACAATTTTTAGCGCGGCTGCCTGCAGAGACACTTAACTTTTTTAAACCAGTCACTGTTATCTACATTGGTAGTGACATTGTTTTTAATTCGTTTGATGCAGCGCAAGGCAAGCTGGAAATTGCAGCGAACAATCTCTGGCTGACGTTTGGCGAAAAATCTACCGCGTTCTTTCCCTTCGTGCCCTCCGAGGACGACCCTGACCCAGAGCCTGCAGCACCAACTGCCAGAGATGAATTGCAATTCCGTACTGCCGGGCGACTAATGAAGGAAGACTTATGGCTCGACAGCAAGGCCTTTGAAAACGAGCGGGAATTCGAAGATATTTTTCCCTTTTTCGCATACAGTATTTATCGCAACGGTGCTTTCGCTTTTGATAGATTAGGCGCTCCAAGCAGCTCTAACACCGCACTCTCGGAAACACCTTCGGACGTATTTGACCGATCAGCCTTTCCGCTTCTCAGGGGCATGGTCGAAAACCCTGCGTTCACCAATGCAGCGTCTGGTCTGGTGAGATACTCAGAGCTTTATTACGGGGACATCAACGATGCTACAGCTGCCGAAAAGCAAGCCTCAGCCAGGTTTATAGGCAGCCTGTTTGCTATCGATGGGCGACTGGACCTGTTTTCCTACTTCAACCCGAACGCAGATTTTATGGAATTGTTTGCAGCTGGCATGATGAAATACAAACACGATATTCACGTTGAAATTGCCATGCTGGAGCTCAGCGACAACCTGTGCGACAGGCAAATTGCCTACGGTGTCAGCAACAGAGTCGCCTCGACTACTGTTATACCCAGACTCCGATATGTCATGGAAACAATATTAGGCGCATCTCCAGACCTGAATACATTTTTTGATTCAGACATAGGCGTCGCTGAGGAGTTACCAATCGGTGTAACGTGGTGCGATTCAGCGCCTCAGCCTTCAAACGATGTTACTGGTTTCCTGACTGATGAAATATTTGGACGCGCCGCTTATCTAGTTCATTAATCAATCATGTACTACGAAGCATCAGAGGGTCATGGACTAGCCTATGACCCGTTCAAGGCTATCATTGCACCAAGACCAATCGGTTGGATCTCAACCCTGGCCTCTGATGGCACACCCAATCTTGCGCCGTACAGTTTTTTTAATGCGTTGGCCAGCACCACGCCAATATTGATGTTTTCGAGCGAGACCTTGAAAGACAGCGCCACGAACGCGCGTGACACAGGTGAGTTCGCATTTTCATTGGCAACCACCGCCCTGCAAAATGAAATGAATATCAGCAGCGACACTGTTGATGCCAGCGAAAACGAATACAGTAACGCTGGATTAGCGATGGCTGCGTGCAAAAAAATATCCACACCACGAGTTGCGAACAGTCCTGCATCCATGGAGTGTGTGACCCTGTCGGTTGAACAACTAAAGAACAAAGATAAACAGGTGATCGATGTTTTTATGGTAATCGGTCAAGTCGTCGGCATCCATATCAATGATGCCTTCATTAAAGATGGCAGGTTCGACACTGCAGCAGCCAGCCCACTCGCGCGATGCGGCTACAGAGACTACGCCAGCGTCGATAGCGTATTCGAATTGATGCGACCCAGCGATATCAATGGCTACGACGGCACTGATCGCTAAGCAAAAAACTTGAACGCATGACCTTATCTCCTCTAAGAATCGTCTGGTTCTGTGGCTTGATGATGTCGTTGTCAGCATTTTCAATTGATATTAGTTTGCCGCTGTTTGGCACTATGGCCTCCGCTTTAGACACGCCCATTGACCGCCTACCGCTAAGCATCACGTTTTACATGCTTTTTTTGGGCTTCGGCCAATTTATCTTCGGCTGTTTGTCTGATCGATATGGCCGGCGAGTCTTACTTTTTATTGGTATGACCGTGTACATTCTTGGTGCTGCAGCTGCAGCCATTTCAGACGCACTAAGCACACTGCTCTTGGCCAGAGCCGTACAAGGGCTTGGCGCAGCAGGCCCTTATATAATATCGCGCGCAATCATTCGGGATTTATATCAAGGGACAGAGCTTGCGCAAAAAATGGCTATTGCTATGGGAATCTTTTCAATCGGTCCCATTCTTTCACCGCTTATAGGTGCAGCTATACTAGTACTAGGCGGTCATTGGCGCTGGGTGTTTGTCATTATGGCTATCTACTGTGCTGGCATGCTGATAACAATATTATTTATACCGGAAACCATCGAGTCAAGAAACCCGAACGCGACAACATTCAAAACACTGGTACGCAACAGCAAAACTGTTTTTTTTAATTCAACTTCTCGCGTACATATGGCGACTATTGCCATAACCACTATCAGCATGATATTGATCATATCCACCATTGCTTCGGTGTACGCCAACGCATTTAATATCAGCGGTGCACCTTTTGCGATTTACTACGCAGTACATGGCATCGGGATCATTTTAGGCCAAATTGCTAACCACAAACTGATTGGAATAATAGGCATTGAACGAACGACAATCATCGCAACTATTGTCATGATAACAAGTTCATTGGGTATCGCGACCATTGCGATGACCAGCTTGATATCGCCATGGGCTATCAGTTTTTGTATAACGGTGTTTGCACTGGGCTACCTGAGTGTGATCGCTAATTCGACCAGCTTATTGTTGCAGATTCACGGCAACATCATCGGATTCACTGCAGCTCTGCAAGGCACAGTCAGCATGATAGTGTCTGGCGTTGTGAGCAGCGTACTGGCTTTATTTGTTCAAAACAATGTGATGATTTGGGGCCTGGCTATTGCAGCCCCACCAACGATCGTTCTGCTTTTATTGCAAAGGCAAAAAAGCTAAAAATGAACGCTAACCATTTCATCAATGAGCGTTGAGTGAAACTCATTGACCCGGCTAGTGGGTTGCTGTTTCACTACGCGCTCTAGTACTGGGTCTTTTGCTTTAATTGTTGAGCCGGACATTTGCTCTAACATGGCGTGCCCACAAAAAGGCACATACATTTCCGAATACCCGCCTTCGTGTGCGGCAACCATTCGATTGCCAGTGACGTCCAAAATTTGCTTGGTCATGCTGCGATAGGTCTCGCTAAAACACATCATGCGTGATAACGGATCAAAGCTGGCCGCATCGAAGCCGCAGGCAACGATCACCAGGTCTGCATCGAACAATTTCAATTTTGGCACAACCAGTTTTTCTATCGCTTCTGTATAGGCTTTGTCACCACACCCGGGAGGTAGCGGAATATTCATGTTCATACCGATACCATTACCTTCACCTGTATCATCTATTGCGCCTGTGTCCAGGGGGTAGCAGCGGTCCTGATGAATCGAAATCGTCAGCACATCGCTGCGATCATAAAAAATCGCTTCGGTGCCATTGCCATGATGGACATCCCAATCCAGCACAGCAATTTTTCTGGCTAAGCCTTTGGCGAAAGCCGCTTCAATGGCTATGGCAATATTATTGAGTAAACAAAACCCGTTGGGCCAGTCGGGTAAACAGTGATGGCCTGGCGGACGCGACAGGGCATACGCATTAGTGTGCTCGCCCTTTAATACCGATTCGACTGCAGTTGTCACCAGACCGGCGGACAGCGATGCAATTTCAAATGCCCCTGGGCCAAAAGGTGTACGCAAACCAAGTTCACCACCGCTTTTATCAGAAAGCGACTTAAACTGGCTTAAATAGCTGGCAGGGTGCACTCGCAACAAATCCTGATTGCTTACTGCCGGTGCGCTCGACAGGCTCAATTCAGTCGATAACCCGGTTACATCCATTAAATTCTTCAAGCGACGCTTGGTTTCAGGTGCTTCTGGCAGTCCACCTGCAACCATGGGCTGAACGTGACCGCCTACTGGCGCTAACAGAGCGTAGTTTCCACCTGCGTGCCAAAAACACTTTTCATCCCAATAAAACGCCGTATCACGTGTTGTCATTTCTGATTGATCTCAATGGAACTTAACGGTCAGTATACTGACTAAACAACCATTCATTTAACTTCGTGCAATCCTATGACATCAAAACGGCTCATTACAGTACTTTCGTTATTAGCAACGCTAATGTTCTCATCAACATTGTTGGCTGACAAAGCAATTTTGGCGGGCGGTTGCTTCTGGTGCATGGAAAAAGACTTTGAAGCACTGGACGGCGTCAGCGAAGCTGTCTCTGGATTCACAGGAGGCACAGCAGAAAACCCAACTTACGGGGGCGATCACACTGGTCACTACGAAGCAGTGGAAATCACTTACGATCCCACGATCGTCTCTTATCAGGATTTAATTGATCACTTCTGGGTAAACATTGACCCATTCGATGCACGCGGGCAATTTTGTGACAAAGGGCCAAGCTACCTGGCTGCTATTTTTGTTGACTCACCCGAAGAGAAAGCAATTGCCGAAAAGTCCAGGCAACAGGTCGTCGAGCGATTCCCGGACAAAAAAGTGGTAACGCCGATACTACCCGTAAGCGAGTTTTTCCCGATTCAGGGAAAAGAGATTCACCACCAAAATTTCTACAAAAAGAGCCCGACGCGTTACAAAGCCTACCGGTGGGGATGTGGCCGAGACAAACGACTCAAAACCATTTGGGGTGATGACGCGACCGTAGGCTGAGTTGCAATTACATTTCAATTTACTTATCATATTAACTAAATTGGAGTAGGAGCATTGTCCACCAGTGTCAGCATTAAACGACAATCTGAACAAGTTGGAAAACGTCCTGGCTACCTACAGGACAACGGGCATACTCAATCATATCGCAGGCATTGATGTTCCAGCCCAATCAGGGCAAACATTCGAATCGGTTTCGCCGGTTGATAAGTCACACATCTGTTCGGTTGCCAAAAGCGACGCCGCTGATATCGATGCAGCGGCGCTTGCTGCGAAAGATGCCTTCGGCCCATGGCGCGACCTGCCTGCTAAAGACCGTAAATCCATTCTGCTAAACATTGCAGACGGCATAGAAGCACAAGCCGAAGAAATTGCTTTGTGCGAATGTTGGGATACTGGGCAGGCGCTACGATTCATGTCTAAAGCAGCGCTACGCGCAGCAGAAAATTTTCGCTATTTTGCCGACAAGGTAACCTCTGCTCGAAACGGTACTAACCTGCCCTCACCCACCTTAATGAATATCACTACCCGCGTGCCGATTGGTCCGGTTGGTATTATCACACCGTGGAATACACCGTTCATGCTGTCTACGTGGAAAATAGCACCGGCTCTGGCTGCCGGGTGCACCGTTGTACACAAACCCGCAGAGCTCAGCCCGCTAACTGCACGCATGCTCATGGATATCGCCTCGCAAGCAGGGCTACCCGACGGTGTCTGGAATTTGGTTAACGGATTTGGCGAAGACGCAGGCAAAGCACTAACAGAACACCCAGCGATCAAAGCCATTGCGTTTGTTGGGGAAAGCCATACGGGCAGCCTCATAGCACAGCAAGGCGCTACGACATTAAAACGCAATCATTTTGAACTAGGCGGTAAGAACCCCGTTATTGTTTTTGATGATGCCGATCTTGAACGTGCTTTGGATGCCGTTATCTTTATGATCTACTCGATAAACGGTGAACGCTGTACGTCTTCATCACGATTGTTGATTCAGGATACAATCAAAGATGAATTTGAAAAGAAGCTTATTGAGCGGGTTAACAATATAAAAGTAGGACACCCACTAGACCCGACAACTGAAATCGGTCCCCTGATTGCGCAAGATCACTACGACAAAGTATGTGAATACTTTGATATTGCTATAACTGATGGCGCCAGGGTTGCAGCTGGTGGCGAACAAATCGGAGATACCGGTTTTTTTGTTAAACCCACCTTGTTCACACAAGCTGACAACAGTATGCGTATTGCACAAGAAGAAATCTTCGGTCCGGTATTAACGTCGATTCCTTTTTCAACTGAAGAGCAGGCGCTACAAATAGCCAACGATGTGCCTTACGGATTAACCGGCTATGTATGGACCAGCGACTTGACGCGCGCACTGCGGTTCACCGATAAACTTGAAGCCGGGATGATTTGGGTTAACTCTGAAAATGTTCGTCATTTAGATACGCCTTTCGGTGGTGTGAAGGCCAGTGGTATCGGACGAGATGGCGGCGACTGGTCGTTCGAATTTTATATGGAACAAAAGCACATCGGGTTTGCTACGGGTTTACATAAAATCCCACGCCTCGGTGCTTAGTTATGCAATCGCTTAGTCTCGCTTTGCGTTCAATGACGATATTCTAAGGATACAACATGCCAGTTCCAGCGCCCAACCTATACCCTGCATTCAATATTGTGCGTTTAAGCCATGTTGAATACAACGTTACCGACTTGGCAAAAAGTCGTGAATTTTACGTTGACATTTTAGGGCTGCAAGTAACTGATGAAGACGACAAGTCAATCTATCTTCGGGCTATGGAAGAACGTGGACACCACAGCTTTGCCATACACAAGGCGCAAGAGAGTCATGTTCGCGCTATCGGTTTTAAAGTCTTTGCAGAAGAAGACCTGGACAAAGCCCACAGCTACTTTAAAGAACAGAATCTACCAGTCGAATGGACAGAAAAACCGTTCACAGGTCGACTATTAAAAACCAGCGACCCTTCGGGTGTTCCGTTGGAGTTCTATGCACAAATGGACCGGCTACCGTCAATTCATCAGCAATACAAACTTTATAATGGCGTTAAGCCTTTGCGTATCGATCACGCAAACATGTTCAGTGCAGATGTAGATGCCAGTGTCGCGTTTTATAACCAACTGGGGTTTCGTACCACCGAATACACCGAAGATACTAAAACCGGCCGAGTGTGGGCAGCATGGATGCATCGAAAAGGCGGAGTGCATGACATTGCATTTACAAACGGTCGGGGGCCGCGGCTGCATCACACCGCCTTCTGGGTGCCCACACCGCTGAATATCATTGACCTGCTCGACTTAATGTCAACCACCGGCTGGGTCGATAACATTGAACGAGGCCCCGGCAGGCACGGCATCTCCAATGCTTTTTTTCTTTATATAAGAGACCCTGACGGACATCGCATTGAAATATATTGTTCTGACTATCAAACCGTAGACCCCGATCACGAACCCATCAAGTGGGATTTAACCGACCCACAACGACAGACTCTGTGGGGTGCGGCTGCACCAAAAAGCTGGTTCGAAGAAGGATCGTTGTTTGAACACGCCACTGTCGAAGAACCAAGCTTGAAAGCGCAACCGATTATTGCGCCTTAGCGGCACCTATTTAAATCTACATTTTCTTATTTTTAAGCTGTTGAGACCTTATTACATGTTGTCATTAAAAGACCCTTCCCTGCTTAAACAAGCAGCACTTGTTGGTGATCGATGGATTGAGGCATCGTCTGACGATGGCATAGCGGTCAACAACCCCGCAACAGGTGACTTAATTGGATACGTCCCCAAGCTAGGCGAAAAAGAAACCACTCAAGCCATCGATACGGCAGAGAAAGCACGCCATGAGTGGGCCGCACGAACAGCGAAAGACCGGGCAACAATATTGCGAACATGGTTCGACTTGATGATGGAGAATCAAGATGATCTTGCCGCCATCCTGACCGCCGAGCAGGGCAAGCCCTTAGCAGAAGCGAAAGGCGAAATTGCTTACGGTGCGTCGTTCATTGAATGGTTTGCCGAAGAAGCCAAACGCGCTTACGGCGATGTCATACCTGGCCATCAAACTGACAAACGCATTGTTGTTATTAAACAGGCCATTGGAGTGGTAGCGGCGATAACGCCCTGGAACTTTCCTAATGCGATGATAACCAGAAAAGCAGGCCCGGCTTTAGCTGCTGGTTGTTCAATAGTGATTAAACCCGCTACTCAAACTCCTTTTTCCGCTATAGCAATGGTGGTCTTAGCAGAACGTGCCGGTATACCTTCTGGCATTGTCTCTGTACTCACCGGTTCTGCCAAAGCAATTGGTGGAGCAATGACCAGCAATGCGTTAGTCAAGAAGCTCACCTTCACAGGTTCAACCGAAATTGGCGCAATGCTGTATGCGCAAAGTGCACCGACCATAAAAAAACTGGCTCTGGAGCTAGGCGGTAATGCACCATTTATTGTATTCGATGACGCCGATATTGATGCTGCGGTAGAAGGCGCCATTATTGCCAAGTTTCGGAACAACGGACAAACCTGTGTGTGCGCCAATCGCATATATGTGCAGTCTGGCGTTTACGATAGCTTTGCGCAAAAACTTCAGACCAAACTCAGCGAATTGCCGGTGGGCAATGGCACAGAGGACGGCGTTGTTTTCGGCCCACTTATCAACGAAGACGCTGTTCTTAAAATAGAGGAACATATAGCCGATGCCGTCGATCAAGGCGCTGTGGTTACCATGGGTGGCGCGCGACACGAACTCGGCGGTACCTTCTTCCAGCCCACTATATTGACTGGCGTAACAGAGAAGATGCAAGTGACCAGCGAAGAGACCTTCGGCCCATTAGCGCCGTTGGTTAAATTTGAGGAAGAAGCAGACGTGGTGAGCCAGGCAAACGATACCGAATTTGGGCTGGCATCGTATTTCTATACAACCGACTTGGCCAGAACCTGGCGCGTCAGTGAAGCACTGGAATACGGCATGGTCGGAATCAATACCGGCTTGGTATCCACTGCTGAAGCACCGTTTGGTGGCGTAAAGTCTTCAGGCCTGGGCCGTGAAGGGTCAAAATACGGCCTGGATGAATTCATGGAGATGAAATACATGTGTATTGGTGGCATCAACCCCTTACCGCAGGCATAGCGATGAAATTTTCTACTTATTCCAGCAACGGACAAACTTTCTACGGCGCACATACCGATAAGGGAATGAAGTCGTTATCCGATACATTTACTCAATGGCCAACGTTAAAGAGCGTTATAGAAGCCAACGGGCTGGATGAATTGTCAGCTACTGCTGAAACCGCAACAGTCACACACACCGATTTTGATTTTCTTATCCCCATTGAAAATCCGGGAAAGATCATTTGTGTTGGCGTAAATTTTCCTGACAGAAATGCTGAATACAAAGATGGTACTGACGCTCCACCTAATATGTCTTTGTTTCCTCGATTCGCCCAATCGTTTACCGGTCACAAACAGGCACTCATACGTCCACCTGAATCAGAAAAACTCGATTACGAAGGTGAGATCGCTGTCATCATTGGCAGATCAGGGCGACGCATTTCTCAAACAAATGCATTTAAGCACATCGCAGCGCTGAGCTTATGCAATGAAGGAACCATTCGCGACTGGGTTAGACACGCCAAGTTCAACGTCACTCAAGGTAAGAATTGGGATTGCTCGGGCGCAATAGGACCGTGGCTCGTGCCGTTTACCAGCGCTGAACAACTTGATGATATCCACCTTACGACTCACGTCAATGGTGAGTTACGACAAGATGATCGCACCAGTCGCATGTTGTTCCCAATAAGACGACAGATTGAATACATATCCACATTCACAACCTTGTACCCAGGTGACATTATTATAACTGGCACGCCAACGGGTGCTGGCGCCAGACTCGACCCACCAAAATTTTTAAAACCAGGCGATACAATCGCGGTTGCCGCTGAAGGTATTGGGGAATTGGTTAACTCAGTGGCTGATGAAGTGTGATGCACTTAACGCGAGGCAATTTATCGTAATTGGCTTGAATGGTCTTGTCTAACCACTCTTACTGTCTGTTGTCCTGCCTGGATGTATCTACTTGAATAGTTAAGATTAACTAATTTATTTTAAAATTAATCATTGTCAGTCACGCCTGCACCCGCACCAGATAGGCGCGAACTTTCCGTTGCTGGAGCATAGGTTTTTTTTGCATACTCATCTAAAGTCTGCCAATGGCGTTTCTCAACAGAGACACGATTAGCACAATTTACTAATTCTGGATTGGTAAAGTCCAGTTCGTTTGCCTTGGCAACCCGACAGATTAACAAGTCGGCAAATTCCGCTCTCAACAGTTTTTCATCAGGGCATAATACGTTATCCCCGTCTGTGGCAATGGTTTGAGCGCCAAACTCCACCACCAGAGCTTTACCACTACGCTTCGCTAATTGCGCTACAAATGGCACGAATAAAAAAGGGTATCTTATTCTCTGGACCATCAGCGGCTCTTGTACATTTAACGATTGATACCAATCGCTGAGCGCACAACCACTGATGATGGGGCACAACCAATCGTTATTACTAATGAGTGCACCACCAATCGTTTGAGGCGTGGCAGCTTGCACATCTTGCGGCGTTTTGATGTGCGAAAGCAGGCCAGCTAACAAAGCCATTGCTGGTACCTGCCGTTGACTTAACCAAACCACACTGAACGACACTTCGTCCGCCAGGCCCCACGAATATCCCACACCTTTTGCAGCCAGTCGTGCTCTGCTGGCCGTTTCATTGACAGAATAGTCATCGACAGAATTGTCATTGACAGTGCTGTCATTAGGGCGTTCGTGGTTGACGGAGTTTCCCAAGACCATTTTTTAGTTGCTGGCAGGATAGGCCCAGAATTCGGCGTTTTGTTCGCTTAGCTCTTCGGGGTAAGGTGCATTGCCAAACATCCTGATACGAACCCATCGGTCTGATCGCGGGTCAAAATGAATGGCCCCGAAAAAGGACAATTTGCACCGCAGCATGTCAATGGGTAATAAAGTTGATGCAATAGTGTTGTCCCGAATTTCTGCGTAAGGCAAGGCATTAATCGTTTGGACACGCCTTACTGCATGTCGGTGTTGTGGAAACTTAAGTAAAAACTCGGCAAGCGTGAGTAATTGGTTTTGCTGTTCAAGGGCCTTTCGCAGTTGCATAATGTCTCGAGCGGGCGACAAAGGTTGCTCGTAGGGCTCAATAGGCTCTTCAAATCTTTCACCAAGTCGAGGTTCCAGTTTTTCCTCCGACACATACCAAACCCGAGCGTTGGCATCTTCGGCAGACCAATCAATGTCCTTCGCCCATCCATAAAGCTTGTCGATAATTTGGTTTATACCAGCAACGCTCATTGCAGCATCTATGGGTTGGATTTTTGGGCTTTCCGAGCCCATGCAGTGGCAAAACCCATCAATTAAATCGCCATACGGTTCAAGCATTAAAGAGGCTAAAAATTCTTGCGCTTCCAGCTCCAGATTTTGTTCGCACCAACGATATAGCCCATCCCAGACACGCGCCTCTTGCCAATTAACGGACGTTATGTGTTTTTTAAGCGTTTGCAAATCGGTGATCAGCTGAACTACTTTATGCTTTTGCAATTCGTGTTGTGTTCCCCATTGCTTCATGGAGTTATATGCGCGCTCATACAATGTCAAAAACAGGTCAACATCTTTATCGTTCACAGTCTCAATTGATCGAACTTGAGCTATGGCTTCTTCTCTGGCAACAATCCAGTTATGGAACAGCGCTGGGTGATTTAAAATAAATGGTGCCATTCCCAGTCCGGTTGAATTACCAATACCCAGCGATCGGGCTATGTCGGCATCCAGCGTAACTGACTTCTCCCCTCCACGTGCGTTAGCAACATGCTGTACCAAATCCCGGACAAAGGTACGAATAAGATACACCGTGAGCATTTCAACCTGAAATGGTGAGCGACACTCATCCCGATCGGCAATGCTCTGCCGATCAGCCGCACCGAATTTACCTGAGCCGTAAACCGCGGTGGTGCGCATAAGGTATCCGACTGAATCCAGTTGTTCACTATCTGGTTGTTGGCCGTTAGCCAACCTGTCTACGACATGCTGCCAAAGCCGAACAGAGCGGTTTGCCCGGGATAACGTGAGTTCAGTACCCGATAAGCGCCCTGCTTCCTGTTTGGGTACGTTGTTAGCAAGTCGATCTATATCAGCTGCACTTGGCACACCGTCAAACAAGACAAACGTGGTGTCCCATTGCTCAGCGATGACCCGGTCGGAGCGAAGTTCATCTGGTAAATCATGTGCAAACGCCACCAAAGAATAGGTACGTTCGGGACCGATAGCACTATAAACTGCGTGACCAAATCCATTGCTGTCTATAGAAAATTCACAGCAATCAAAGCGCCATTGCTCTGCACTTAGCCGGCGAGTCAAGACACGCATAAACGACAAACGTGATTGATGAAAGCTACCTAATCGATTCAGCCGCATCACTTGCTCTGGCGAGCGGCGAGCAATTTTCGACGAGGATTCTGTTTGTGATTGCTGTTGATTGTTCACGATAAGCGCATCCTAAGCAGGAACAAAATTTTCGGCATAAAACCGGTACCAGTTTTTCCCCATAAACGCCGAGATATCAGCGTCACTGAGTCCGACCTCTTTTAAACCTGCTTCAATATTGCCAAAATCCCGGTTGTCGTTAAACCATTCCGGCATCGGTGGAAATCCGGGTGCAGCTGCCGAGCCTTCGCCGTAATCTATTTCTTTAGTCCATCGCCCGACACGCATCCATTGCACAACAGTATCATCCTGGTCCTGGCAGAGATCCGAGCCCAGGCCGATATGGTCAATACCGTACTTGCCAGCGGTGTCAGCCACCATTTGACAAAAACTCTGCAATGAACAGTTGCTCTTGTTTTTTAAATGGTGCGGATAAAGGGAGAACCCAATCATGCCACCGTTATCTACAACCGCTTTTATAACCTCATGTTTTTTGTTGCGAAGCGCAGGCATCCATGCATGGGGATTAGCATGCGTAATGGCGATTGGTCGGCTGGATAGCTGAGCAGCTTCTATTGTGGAACGATCAGCAGAATGACTCATGTCGACAACCATACCAACACGGTTCATCTCTGCTATTACCTGTTTGCCCATACGCGTTATACCAGAATCGTTTTGCTCGTAACAACCGGTAGCAAGCAATGATTGATTGTTATACGTAAGCTGCATGAATCTGGCTCCCAGTGAATGCCAAATTTCTACAAGTCCAATATCATCTTCAATTGGGCTGGGGTTTTGGAATCCAAAAAAAATGGCCGTGCGATTGGTCTGCTGCGCCACATCAATATCACTTGCCCACTTGCCTTGAAAAATTAAATCGGGAAAGGTCTCGAACCAACGATTCCATTGCTCAACATTCAGGATAGTTTCCCTTAAATTTTCGTGGTAGGCGATGGTGACGTGCACAGCATCAACCGAACCTTCGCGCAGTTGCCTGAATATTTTTTCTGACCAATTGGCGTACTGTAAATTGTCAATTCGCATGGTTGCTAATACCGATTTTCCTTAGTTTAAAAGCATACTTGATTTCAGCCACTATTCAGGAATAACGGCTATCACATCAATTTCCATCAACCATTCGGCTTGCCCTAAACCTGCAACAACCAACCCTGTGGATATGGGGTAGACACCCTTTAACCAGCGACCAACTACTTGATAAACCGGTTCACGATATCTGGGGTCGGTTATATAAGTCACGGTTTTGACGATGTGGCTTAAATCACTACCAGCCTCTTCTAATAATTGTTTCAAATTCGACATCGCTTGTTCTGCCTGAGCCGCAGGGTCACCCTGCCCAACAAGATTGCCGTCAAAATCAGTTCCTACCTGGCCTCTGACATACACCGTGTTACCGGCACGTACCGCTTGGCAAAGATCGTTATCAAGACTTTGATTCGGATAAGTCTCTTTCGTGTTAAACATCCGGATACGCTGATGGGTAGGCATCGGTTGATTCTCAGGTCGGTGTCGATCATGCTATTTTGAACCGAACCGCTGATCGAGTAAACTGCTATCTGCATCCCCGATAGTCTAAATGCGACGCATGACCCGATAGCACTAACACACAATGTAGTGAGTATCAGAACATGACATTCTCAGTAGCCGCACGTTGCGCGAAAACAGGCATGTTTGGCCTGGCCGTCTCTTCATCTTCTCCAGCCGTGGCTGCGCGTTGTGCTTTTGTCAGAGCGGGAGTTGGCGCTGTGGCAAGCCAAAATATTACCGACCCCGCTTTGGGTAATCAATGCCTCGATCTAATGCAGAACGGTGCAACCGCATTAGAGGCTGTCGATTCTATATCGACCGGCACACAACATATTGAATATCGCCAGCTAACCGCAGTGGATAGTGATGGCAATAGCGCCAGTTATATCGGCTCGCAATCTTTGGGCGTATTTGCGGTGAGTAACGACACCAACATTGTGTGCGCTGGCAATCTATTGGCCAATGATTCTGTGCCTAAAAAAATGGTCGACGCTTTTCATACCAGTGAAGGTCACCTGGCACAACGACTTCTTGATGTCATGCGTGCCGCGCTGGAGGCTGGCGGTGAAGCTGGCCCGGTGCACTCAGCCGGTTTGTTGATAGCCGATAAAACTTCATGGCCAATTTGTGATCTCAGGGTTGATTGGGATGAATCGGGCAAGCCTGTTCACGCGTTACAAACACTATGGCAGCTGTATGAGCCGCAATTAGAAGATTACGTGACCCGAGCCCGCAACCCTGCCAGCGCGCCAAGTTACGGAGTGCCGGGGGATGCTTAAAAATGCAAAACAATAATGTACTAGCGCCTCTATTGCTAACCGCAGCCGATATTTATGGACAACACGATAGCGACATTGGCCAGACCGCCAAAGCGACACTGCTTTGCGCAGCGAAAAAACCACTGGTAAAACCTGCGCATCGTGTTCCCCAATGTCAATATTTATCGCAAGCCTATACTCAAACTGACAACAAGCTGAATGAGCAAGTTCAAATGCTCGAAAGCCATTTACATTGGGCAGATACCGACGCGGGCGTAAAACCTAAAGCGGTACAAGACCGACTTGCCTTTGTAGAACTGGTTAGCCCTTCGGGCATGATTGAAACTGAACACAGCAGAATTGGTTTATTTTTCCAACGCGCCGGTACTGACTATCCGAGTCATCATCACGCAGCAGAAGAACTGTATTACATCATCAGTGGTCGGGCCTTGTGGAGTAACGATTCAATAAAACATCCCAGCATAAAAACTCCTGGCGAATTTATACACCATAAAAGCTGGGAGCCTCACAAGATGTTAACAACCGATGAACCATTATTAACCATGTGGTGCTGGACTGGGGATATTCGTTTTAGTGAATACAAGATGATCGATAATGGATGATCAGTGAAGATTAATTTATCCAGCAAACCAGACGTACGTTGTTATGGCTTGCTCAATACAATTGAACCTGCGTTCTCTGACACGGTAATAGCAGCAGGCAATACATAACGACGTTTGCCAAAAATCACATACTCGCCAGCAATACCTTTGGGTTTGAAGCCGATAGACAGGGTTGATTTCAAAAATGAAGTGTTGGTCCAATCGGTCGTAGTAATAATATAACTAATCGACTTCGACGAGAGCTGTGATGCTGCGAACCGTATCAGTTTACCTGAAAGCCTTCGGCCTCGGTAATTTGGTAGCACCAGCATTTTATACAGATAACAAACAGAGTCTGGAAATGTGAGCTCAATACCGGTGAAATTGCCCCCACCAGAATTACGCTGAGCATCAACCGGGCTGCCGCAGAAAAACACATACCCGGCCAGCGTGTTTTCAACATACACACCAAAGCACATCACCTGCTCATCAGAGACCGAACTAACAACGGCTTTACTCAGTTCATATTGTGGATCGTCAATGTACTGCCGCAGCTGATTTTCAGTGATTTGGGAAAAACGTAACTGGGGAAACTGTTCTTTGTCGTTTTTATTATTACTGTTGCGTTCTAAACCACTGTCGTTTTCTAATTGCAACTGCAAAACTTTAGTAAAATCCATTGGAATAAGGCGCTGGATTTTCCGATAAAGTGTTTTCGCAAATAACATTAAACCACTGTAGATTTTTTATCGCTTGTTAGCTGCGTATCGAGTGACACATCCCTGCCATCAGATTCCCCAGCCGTGTGGGCAGTGCCACTTCTAAAACGTACTTTGCGTTTTCGCGAGCCCTGTATATCGTCAGTGCAGTTTTCTTCGACCAACGACCGTTTCAACACCACTAATGATGAACCGCCAGTGCTGCCAGAAATAGCGTCGTTTCTGGCATGTTCTTCTGCGGCAAGTCGTTCCTGATGTATTGCTTTGCAGCGATTAAGCACAGCCACGCCATAGCCTACCCTGTAATCAAAGCTTGCGGAACGACCCGGCGGTACAGCACCTTCTTTCTTGCGAAGCTGCAGAGAGCGCTCCATAGCAGAAGTTAAATAGCCATATGTAAGAGTTGCCACCTCGGCGTCGATACTAAAACCGCGAAACTCGATTTCGCCAGAATCAACACAGATACAGTCGTGCAACAAGGCCACAGCAGAACTGATTAACGTGACGTAACCAGGAACATTATGGAAACGTCGCCCGATGGACGAAGAGCCATACTCACTGGTATCCAGCTCAGATAACGTAACACCGAATTTTTCCATTAAGGACTGACAACGACGCAACGCTATATCAGCCTCATTGGGGCTCGAATCTGATGCCTGACTCATGGCATACAGTTTTCGTACACGATCTATGACTTTTTCTCGATCCATCTGGCTTAACCGGACTGTTGAGACTCAAGTATAGAACGAGAAGCGCGCAAGAAACTTGCATGCATGTAAAAATAGTCGATCAACCAGTCTTTTTCAGATTTGATTGGTTTTCGAGCAGAAACTCTATCCATTGCCCCGCTTGCTGTGGCTTACCCACACCGTAGCCTTGAGCGAAATCGATACCTAACTGCTGCAGAAGGGATTCGGTTTCAGCGTCTTCGACAAACTCTGCCACTGTCTTCATACCCAGTTCATGACTTAGTTGGTTAAACGCAGACACTATGGCCTTACAGGTTGGATCGTTGATAATGTCCTTTATAAAATTGCCATCAATTTTTAGATAATCCACTGGCATGTTTTTCAAGTAACCAAATGAGCTTAATCCGCTGCCAAAATCATCGAGAGAAAAACTGACACCGTACTCTTTCATTTTATTTATAAAACACTGCGCCGTTGACAAATTCTTGATTGCGACTGTCTCGGTGATTTCAAAAACAAGTCGCTCTGGTTCGACACCTGCACCATCTATAATCGAACGAAACAAATCAAAGCTGTCTTTGTTACTCAACGTATTGCCTGACAAGTTGATAGAGAAGGAAACATCAAGGCCTTTGTTAAACATATGATTGAGAATCTTGAGCGACTCACACAAAACCCACTTGTCCAAGTGCTGCATCAAGTCGTATTTTTCCGCCACAGGTATAAATTCACCAGCAGACTTCACATTACCATCAACATCTGACAAGCGCAGCAAGACTTCGAAATGCGCGTGCGTACGTTCGAACTGAATTGGCTTTATTGGTTGCAGGTATAACATTAGCCCGTCATTGTCCATGGCTTCTTTCAGCAAATTGACCTGCTTTAACTCCAGGCTCACTGGATCTTGGAAAAACTCATCGTACATATAGATTTGAGCTTGATTGCGACCTGCATCCTTAGCCAGATAACACGCTGTATCGGCCCTCGACATCAGCACTGATATGTCACTCAATTGATCATCAATAGTTGCGATACCCGCACTGGCACCAATGCTGTAACGACGTTGCTTCCAATAAAACGGTGTGCTGCTAATGTGTCGGATTAGCTTGTTAATTTCTTGCAAAGCATCGTTTGCATTCAGTGGTAAAATTACACCAAATTCATCACCACCTAGTCGTGCAACCAACGCGTCTCCACTCAGTAACTCTACAAAACTATTAGCCGTATTTTTTAGTAGCTGGTCCCCAGCCTCGTGACCACCGCCATCATTAACCAGTTTAAATCGGTCAAGATCAATAAAACATAAAGACGCCATAGTTTCACGATGTTGAGCTTCGTTCAGGATATCACTCAACGCTGACTCAAAAACTCGTCGATTAAACAAGCCTGTTAAATCATCATGCTCAGCCAAGTGATTCAATCGAGCCTGCAGCTGAATCTCCTGTGTCACCTCACGACCACAACCGAGATAACCTGTGAAATTGCCATGCTTGTCAAATTCAGGCTTAGCGATTACGTTCACATGGATTACCGAACCGTGGTTCTTTCGCCAACACAGTACGACATTCAGTTCACGGTGTTCGCGCAACGCTTTGTTGTGTTCTTCAAATTGCTCGCCAGCAACAACTGATTCATACACGCACTGTATGCGCGACATACCCACCAGTTCTTTATTGCCATATCCACTGATGGAATCTTTTGTACCGGAGTGATAAACGTAGTTCAGATCGCTGTCTAGCTCCCAAAACCAGTCCATCGCCAGATAAGCGAAAGAGCGAAAACGTGTGTGGTTTTCTTGCAGTGCTATCTGACTGGCACGTGCTTCAGTGATGTCATTAGACACAAATAATCGAAGCCCTGTTGAGGTATTACTCATGTCTATGCGCATCCAGCGACCATCATGCAGATGATGTGTATAGCTGGATTTGGTTTCGTTAAATAAGCTCAGCGCAGCCTTTAACCAATCGTCCAGGTTTTCCGCGGCGCCCAAATTTTGGATTGCTTTCTTTTTATAGAATATGCGCAGGTATTGCTCATAAGACATGCCCACGAAAATGTCACGTTCAATAGTCGGGTACAAATCAGGGAAATCAGATGAAAAAGCCTGCAGATTTTGGTTTGCATCAAAGATACAATATCCAGCCGTACAGCTTAAGAACACCTCATCGTAGGTGCTGCTTGAAGCCAACTGTCCAACCAGAGAAACTTCCATCTCTTTTTTCTTGTTGAAATTTGACTGCGACATGGTTCCGTTGTTGCCACTTAGTAAAAGGGTGTTCGATCTGCTCTAGTAATACTTAAATACTCTACGGTGTTAGCGGCCAGCAAGCCCTCAGCCTCATCAACTTTGGCTGGAAATTCATCAGATTGAGATCACGTAGAGATACGTAAAGTTGAATAGTTAAACCAGGCAAGCTAACTGAGCAGGCAAACTGGTCAGGCAATCTAACGCGCAACCTTGTTCGGTAAAAAAGCCTCCACTGAGCTTGATCTGGTTCACAAAACACTGTTCCGTTTACCGCTTTACTTGTCCTGACAACACGGCTGCCGAGGGCAGGCACCACGCCGAGGGCAAATGACCCTCGCCTCTTTCTCGATTCCACGCTCTAGCCAGGCAATATTTAAAATTCGGGCCACGCTGGCCAGGTCTTTCGTTATCGCTTTTGGTATTTGCGCGTTGCCACCATTGGACACACACACCCGCATCAGCTCTTGCGCAATACCCGCTGCATCCTTGCCTTGAGCTTCCAGCGCAGGATTAACATCAATACCAGCACACAACACTTCCGTATTACCGGCAATGTCAGCAACTTTGATGGATTCACAACAATATATTCGTGTGTCAGTGCCCACACGCATAATAGAAATCTGCGCAGACGAGCCTTTGAACTCACCAACCAGCATCCTAAAAACAGCCCAATGATTACAAGGGTCCTGGACCTCCCTCATGTTCCCCCACGGCAGTGGTATGCCATTACCCCGGTAGACAGCGTTTAACTTACCTGCCGAATATGCATCGAAGTAATGCCAGTAAGGATAGCTGGACACGGCGGTCATTCGACGCATAGCAACAGAACGTGACACATCGATTAATCCTCCAACCGTAATTTCATGTGCGTTCTCTTCCAGCAGACGCCTGAATGGTACTTTGGGACAAAGCAGCGCTCCTGCAAAAAAGCTGCACTCAAAATCACGCCAGGCATAGACAATATCCTGCGCATCCAGGGCATTTGACTGATTAACATCGAGTGCTCCGTCACGAACCGAACCACGCCCTCTTCGATCGGCTGTTATTGGGCTTTTTATGCCATCACCGTTGTGCAGTACCATGTGGCCAATGTGCGCGGCCAAGTCAAATTTGAGTCTGGCAGGTTGCTCTTCAAGTACTCTGTTGAGCATCACCGTAGAAGGAGATTTAAAATATGAGCGAACAAACGTGCCAGCCCTGATGCCTAACTGATTAAGCTCCTGTTCAGACAGAGAATCAAAAAAGCTGACGCTCAAACCCAGCCGCTTACAAATGGCTAACAGGTCGTCAACTCTGATGGGCATTTGCTTTTTACCCACATCTTCAGCTGCGCGCTCCAGTTCAGGGAAACGATTCTGGTTGTTTTCCTGATGCGCACGTATTAACAATTGGGCAAAATGCCGGCCCGAAACACCGGTTTGCGAGAGCATCTCAGGAATGGCGATGCTGAGGATTTCATTTGAAAATAAGAAGCTCGGTTCCAGTGCGATACCGCTCATGCCACCGCGCCGGCCTTTATCGGGAATAACATCAGCGTCATCGGGCGCGTCATTTAAAAACCACTGGATGTCCCGTTCAAACACCTGCGCGATCACAGCGAGCATATTTTCGCTCGGATAGCGCTTTCCGCGCTCTATCATAGAGATGTACGACACAGATGGGGACGCCTCCACATCAATTTTCATGCAACGTGCCGACAAGTCTTCCATGGTCAAATTATTGCGTTTACGCAGATTTCTGACTTTGGTGCCCAGAAAATGGGCGTTTCTGATCAAATTTGACTTTTTCATTTTGTAAAATTCACACTGTGTAATTTTAATTGTGCAATTTTAGTATAAATGACATTAAACTGCGCGGCATCTGAATGAAGTGCCATCAGTTCCGGAATATATGAGAACCGAGTCACTAAAAAACAGCATTTTCTAATTACAACGGCAGACGGACATGACTGACTACAAACAGCTTTTGAAAGAAAACGAAAACATGATTCGAGCGAACGGCTCGAGTTGGGGTGCGATTAACGCTGAACACGCCACGCGCATGGGTTTGCAGAACCGCTTTAAGACTGGTTTAGACATCGCAAAATACAACGCACGCATTATGCGCGAAGACATGGCAGCGTACGATGCCGATCCGGCTAACTACACCCAGTCTCTTGGTGTATGGCACGGCTTTATCGCTCAACAGAAAATGATCTCTATCAAGAAACACTTTGGTGAAACCAAAGGTCGTTATCTTTACTTATCAGGTTGGATGATTGCCGCACTTCGGTCTCAGTTCGGGCCACTGCCTGATCAGTCTATTCATGAAAAGACATCAGTTCCTGATTTGATTGCCGAGCTTTACACATTTTTAAAACAAGCCGACGCACGCGAACTGCGCCACTTGTTCACTGACCTTGATGATGCTCGTGCTGAAGGAAACGAGGTGAAAGAAAAAGCGGTTATGGATAAAATCGAAAATTTCCAAACCCATGTAGTACCTATTATCGCGGACATCGATGCCGGTTTTGGTAACGAAGAGGCCACTTATTTGCTCGCCAAGAAAATGATAGAGGCTGGTGCTTGCGCTCTGCAAATAGAAAATCAGGTGTCCGATGTTAAGCAGTGTGGACATCAGGACGGTAAGGTAACTGTACCGCACGAAGACTTTCTCGCCAAGATTAACGCCTTACGTTACGCCTTCCTTGAAATGGGCGTGGAAGACGGTGTCATCGTTGCACGCACCGATTCACTGGGTGCTGGCCTTACACAGAAAATTCCAGTGTCTCAAACTCCAGGTGATTTAGCCGATCAATATATTTCGTATATTGACGGTGAGGAAATCAAGTCGCTTGATGACATCAAAACGGGTGATGTTGCACTTCGTCAAGGCGACAAAACTATTAAAGCTGCGCGTCTGCCAAACGGCTTAATTCAGTTCAAACCTGACACTGGCGTTGATCGTGTTGTACTTGACTGCGTGACCGCACTTCAAAATGGCGCTGATTTGTTGTGGATAGAAACCGAAAAACCACACGTTGGCCAGATCGCGGAAATGGTTAATCGCATTAAAGAAACTGTGCCTGATGCTAAACTGGTTTACAACAACAGCCCATCATTTAACTGGACCTTAAACTTCAGGCAACAGATTTTTGATCAGTGGTCAGAGGAAGGCAAAGACGTTTCAGCTTATGAGCGCGAAGACCTGATGAGCGTTGAATACGACACGACAGAGCTTTCTGCAGAAGCTGATGCAAAAATACAGTCATTCCAGCGTGATGCTGCTGCTGGTGCAGGTATATTCCATCACTTGATTACACTGCCGACTTATCACACTGCTGCTCAGTCTACGGATAACCTGGCCAAAGATTACTTTGGTGATCAAGGCATGCTTGCCTACGTCAAGGAAGTGCAGCGTCAGGAAATTCGCTCGGGTCTAGCGTGTGTTAAGCATCAGGATATGGCCGGTTCCAACATTGGTGACGATCATAAAGAGTATTTTTCAGGTGGTCAGGCACTGAAAGCTTCAGGTGAAGACAACACCATGAACCAATTTGGTTAAAAGTTAATTGTTGTAAGCCGTTACCCGAGGTGGGCGTCCTGCCTGCCTCGGGGTCTTTTGAGTTAAAACATGTGTGGTCTGCACGCATCTGTCTTTCAAGGAAAATGCCTGTTTGATCAACTTGCCTCGGGACCATTCATAATGTCTTCGATGCTTCGCCGATCGCACTATCCTCTTTATTGAATCGCATTTGCTTCTTGGTAAACGGGCATATAAACGCCAACTGACTAGCGGTCAATTGTAAATCCTGGGTATGACCGCGACCGCCGTCGAATAACCTGTCCCCAACGACGGGAAAACCGCAAGCGTTTAAATGTGATCGTATTTGGTGCTTTCTTCCAGTACTGATACTCACTGATAATGCTGACGTATCATCAACTTTATTATATTTAGCTGATAGCACGTCAGTAATAGCCGATTTCCCGTCAATATCAGTATCAATTTTGTGTGGCAACTTTTCCGTAAATTTTCCGTGCACCAACACTTGATAGTGTTTCTCGACTTCTCGCTTGGCAAATAAATCAGCGAGTTTTTTCACGGCGTTTTTCGTGTGGGCAACCACAATGAGCCCACTGGCAGCTTTATCCAAACGATGCACCAAATACGTTGGTTTACCATGTAGCTGCTGCACAGTTTGAGTTATCGTGCAGTGATCACTCCATTTACTGCCCTGGCTTAGCATGCCAGCTGGTTTGTTCCAAATACTGTAGTTCACCTCATCAGAAACCAACAGCGGTTGCAGCGCGACTGAATTCAGTACATTAGCATCGTAATTGAGAAACAACTGATCAGACAAAGCAGTATCCGCATCGATATCGCGAATTCGCTGCAGTTTGTGGCCTTTATGCTTTTTACGCCAAACCGCACCTTTTATTGCCGCATCCATCAGTTGATGTTCTGCCAATTCAGTAGCGGCTTGCAATTGCGAGAGCGCACTACCCCATGCGGTGACCGTCAGCTCAACTTGTACAATCTGCGCTGCTGTGTTTTCAGAATTCATTGATACATAGTAGTCTCATTATCGCGTGCCTACCATACCAAAAACATACCAACACTATGTCGCGTTAGATTAGTGCTTGCTTGTGACTAAGAAGGGTGTTTATCATCAGTTGAATAGCGTACGACTAACTCAGGAGAATGAGGTTGAGTAACAAGAAAAGAGTTGCCATCATTGGTGCCGGACCCAGCGGTTTGGCACAACTGCGTTCATTCCAGTCTGCGGCCAGCAATGGTGTGGATATTCCAGAAGTCGTGTGCTTTGAAAAACAGGAAAATTGGGGTGGTCTGTGGCTATACAACTGGCGCACTGGTCTGGACGAATTTGGTGAACCTGTGCACGGCAGCATGTATCGTTACTTGTGGTCAAATGGTCCAAAAGAAGGATTAGAGTTTGCTGATTACAGCTTTGAAGAACACTTTGGAAAACAAATAGCATCCTACCCTCCTCGCGCTGTTTTATGGAACTACATTAAGGGGCGTGTTGAAAAAGCCAACGTGCGTGACTGGATTCGTTTTAAGACACCGGTTAGAAACGTTGAGTACGATGATTCAGCCAAAAAATTCAATGTAACTTCTCACGATCTGGACAAAAACAAAACCACAACAGAACAATTCGACAATGTGGTTGTTGCCAGCGGTCATTTCTCTACACCCAACGTGCCACAATTTGAAGGTTTTGATCAATTCAATGGACGAATTTTGCATGCACACGATTTTCGTGATGCGGTTGAATTCAGAGACAAGCGAATATTGATTATTGGTACCAGTTACTCCGCTGAAGATATTGGGTCACAGTGCTGGAAATACGGTGCAAAAACAATCACCGTAAGTCATCGTACCGGGCCTATGGGTTATGACTGGCCCGACAACTGGAAAGAGGTGCCGCTTCTAACCAAAGTCAGTGGCAATACGGCAACCTATAAAGACGGCAGCAGTGAAGAAGTCGACGCCATTATTTTGTGCACAGGCTATCAGCATCATTTTCCGTTTATGGCTGACAACTTGAAACTCAGCACTGCCAATCGACTAGCCACCGCTGATTTATACAAAGGCGTGGCTTTTGTGCACAACCCGCAACTGTTTTATCTAGGGATGCAAGATCAGTGGTACACCTTTAACATGTTTGACGCGCAAGCCTGGTTTGTCCGAGACACTATTCTTGGAAAGCTGACCACTCCGGACAAAAAAGCAATGCAGGCAGACGTCAATGAACGTGTAGCAAAGGAAGATGCACTTGAAGACGATTACGCCTGCATTCGCTACCAGGGCGACTACGTCAAAGAACTAATTGCCCAAACTGACTACCCAAGCTTTGATGTTGATGCAGCTAACGAAGCGTTTTTTCAGTGGAAAAAACACAAGAAAGAAAACATCATGGGCTTTAGAGACAATAGCTATAAGTCGGCAATCACCGGTACTATGGCGCCAGTGCATCACACCAAGTGGGCAGAGGCAATGGATGATTCTTACGAGTCTTATATGAAAAACTAGGTGTTATTAGCCGACGCTTACTCACAAATTCGAAGTTTGTACCCAAGTTATCATTTGCTCTTTAAGTTCAGCAAATGTGCAAATCTGTTTGGGCTAGTCGTAAGATCCAACTACGCTCTATGGAAACATAGTTAGGCGAAATACCACTATGATACAACTGTAACTATTCCATTAATGCAGCGATATTTAGCTTGATTAGTGATAGCCTTAGTTGTGTGATTCATAGACATCCTTTCAATAGAATGGGTGGCTATGGACAAACAAATACGGCAAAGATTGACTTGGGTTGAGATGTACTCCGAAAGCGGAGATGCAGGATTTGTGTGTCGTCGCTGTGGCATCTCTAGACCAACTTTACGCAAGTGGGCTACCCGTTATGCTGCTGAGGGCATCGAAGGCCTTAGAGACCAAAGCAGGCGTCCTAAAAACTCACCGAATACTAAAATTGGTAAGCAGGAAGAGCAATGGATTCTGAACCTCAGATTAAAACGAAAGCTAGGTGCTAGGCGAATACAAAATGAACTATTTCGTCATCACGAATGTTCACTTTCTCTCGCGTCGATTCACAAAGTGCTGGTCAGAAATGATGTCAAACCGTTCAAGAAACGGAAGAAGAAATCAGAGTACATCCGTTACCAAAGACCAGTTCCAGGAGATCGTGTTCAGATGGACACGTGCAAGATCGCTCCGGGAATCATTCAATACACTGCAGTTGATGACTGCTCTAGGTACAGAGTATTAGCCGTATTCTTTAGGCGTACAGCCGCCAATACACTTATATTTCTAGAACAAGTTATCGAGGAGATGCCTTTTCCTATCCAGAGAATTCAAACCGACAGAGGTCTTGAATTCTTTGCGGAGAAGGTACAGAAAATGAGTAAGCGGTAAATTAAAGGCATCTAGCGCGTAGTACGTCAATAAACCATGCTTGTCTCCATCATTTTCACTGGAGTCAATCATGAGCACCATAACCAAGCGTCAGACTTACTGGCGAGATCATGTTTTAGCTGCCGCGGTATTCAAAGGCACCATCGTCGAGTATGCCACTCTACACAATCTCAAAACCAAAGATATTTACCAATGGAAAACCGCGCTGACTAAGCGAGGTTTTCTTCCGATGACAGAATCAAAAGCAGAAACTGATTTTGTCACAGTCATCCCTATGGAACAGGCTGCCCCAACTCCAAAGGATGCACCTCCAGTTCAATGCCGACTAACTCTGCCCTGTGGTTCAGTACTTGAGTATTTTACACCGATAGAGCCTGAAGCATTGTCACGGTTGTTGTCCGCTGTGCGATCACACTGATGTTAAGACCTCAGTCTGAGTGCGGTACGTAGGTATCACATTGATGCTAAGGCATCGCGTAGACGACAAGGGTACGAGGAAGACCCTGATCGTCTATTCGACTTAGCTATATTGACTACTATACCCATGCCAGAACCTACAGCGAATTAGGACAAACCAATGCTTATGCACAAACATTAATTGGACATGACTTAATCGAATTGTGGCACCTGTATTGCTTGTGGTTTGTGATGAGACATTATTGCCAGTAGATTAAGGAATTGTTATGTGTAAAGGAACTTACTTCTACCTAAAGCTCTGCTTTCTCTCACTTATATCAGTCATTTTTTCCGCATCTGCTTACGCAGCAACCGATATAACCATCAGGGCCAAGGGTGATACAGGCTCAGAAACATACAATATCAGGCTATTGCGGCCAGGTGATACCTATTCTGATCCAATAGTTGTATACCCGCTGGCTGGTCAGGATGCGACAGTAACCAGCGAATTCGCCACCTATTCCATTCAGCTGGACCAAGACATAGTCAACGGTGACCTTGTACAAATCGGCTTTACCAATGATGCAAAGGATGAAGCGACCCAACGCGACAGAAATCTAACAATAGATTGGGTCGAGATAAATGGCCAGCGCTACGAGATGGAGGACCCTTCGGTTTACTCGCAGGGCAACTGGAACTTCGATGACTGTGCCCCCGGCTTTAAGCAACAGCAAACCCTTCATTGTTGGAACGGCTATTTCGAATTCAAATTTCTTGACAACCGACCTCCCATTTTTGTTCCCATACTCGACCCAGTCGTTCGAATCGGTGACACGCTCAAGCAGCGCATTGCGGCGTACGATGCCGATCGTGTTGTTCCGAGCCTTACGCTTGATCCAAGTCATGGAGCAAGCCCGGTCCCGACACTTCCTGACAATGGTGATGGAACCCGCTCACTTACCTGGAAGCCTATAGATAAGGGTGAACAGGCATTCGAACTGATAGCCACCGATGGAGCCGATAGCACACTGGTCACCGAGCAATCACTTATTGTGCAAGTTCTCTCACCCGAAGAGGCTATTCCTCAAGGAAGTTCCCTGAAGAATCTCGGTCGTGAACTTGATTTGAATATTGGTTTCGCCGCTACGCTCGGGTTTGATAAATTTCCGGATACCGAACTTTACCAAGATTTTGCTCGCCAGCAGTTCGATATTGTGACACCTGAAAACGCTCATAAAATGGCGGTGATTCAGCCTCAGCAAGGCCAATTCGATTTTACAGAAGCAGATCTGATCGCCGACTTCGCATCTTGTAAATCGTTTACCGACACCGAAAACTCGCCAGCGAATTGCGAACCGATGATTCTGCATGGACACCCTTTGGTGTGGCACCAACAGCTTCCGGGCTGGGTTTGGAACTTGCCAAATGCAACACCAGATGAGAAAGATGGTGTCAGATCGGTTATGGTCGACCACATCGAAGCAGTGGCCGGAGAATACAAAGACAATATTCCGGTTTGGGATGTGGTTAATGAGGCGCTGGAGGACGACGGAACCTATCGTAAATCAGTTTGGTATCAGGCGATGGGTGCGGACTACATTCCGCTTGCGTTTCATGTGGCCGATAAAGCAGCGGATGAGGCGGCAACCTTGCTGTACAACGACTATGATATTGCCTGGGTAAACGACAAATCCACTGCTGTTTACAATATGCTTAAAAGCCTGATAAACGATGGTGTACCAATCGACGGCATTGGATTCCAGGTGCATCTTAAAACGTCATTTGACAACTTTAGTGGCGACAATGGAGTTAATGCCAATTTCAAACGGTTCGCCGATTTGGGTTTGGACATTTATATAACTGAACTGGATGTCTCCATGAGCGAGTACACTGCCGATGAGCTGGATAAGCAGGCAGCCGTATACGCCCAAGTGGCTGAAAGTTGTTTACTACAGCCTAAATGTCAGGCAATACAAATGTGGGGTTTTACCGATCGCTACTCTTGGCTAGACAACAATACCCCTCTACCGATTGACACTAGTTACCAGGCAAAACCGGCATTCCAGTCTCTTCAGGCTATTTTGCAATCCTATATTGGCAGTGACGCGGATACTGATACAGGCACTGATACTGACACCGATACAGGTACTGATACAGGTACTGATACAGGTACTGATGCAGGTACTGATACAGGTACTGATGCAGGTACTGATACAGGCACCGATACAGGTACTGATACAGGCACTGATACAGGTACTGATGCAGGCACTGATGCAGGTACTGATACAGGCACTGATACTGACACCGATACAGGCACTGATACTGACACCGATACAGGCACCGATACAGGCACCGATACAGGTGCTGATACCGATGCAGGCACCAACATTGACAATGATGGGATTACTCAGAAGCCATTCGCTTTGTGTACCAACGGCAAAATCAATGATCTGTGGTTTGAATATGATGGAGATAACGACACAGCATATTCACTTCGCAAAAACAGTGTTAGCATCAGTGCGCCGATCGATTACTATGAAGCCGACAACACGCCAATACCTGCGGTTATCCAGTTTCAGAACGTTAAAAAGAAAAAACGACCGGTAGATATCGAGCGAATCCTAAGCATTGTACCCGCCGACTCTTTCCCTTTGAGACTCGGACAGCCGTCGACAATTGACTTGCTTATTACCCTTACTGTTCACGATCAACAGCAATTAATAGAGCTTAAGCTTAACTGTTTGCAGAACAATCAACCCCAAGCTGGTGATGAATTTGGACCCATTAGTTTGATCTCAACTATAAGTGCAATTGATTAATCAAACCTATCGATTAGTTCGAAGCAATGTAGCGATAACATTAAAAAATAGTTATTGCCTTGATAACGCTGGCATCGAGTGGCAGGCAGATATTCGTGAATATGAATGTACCTGTTGCAATCGCGGATCCATTGGTCTGTGGATGGCGCGTTTTTGTTCGCGTGTGGTCAATGTCGTTAAGCGCTAGATAGAGCTGATAATCATGGTGCTCTGGCTTCCCACAATACTCTGTTCCACGATCTGTGAGTATTCTTAACATCGGCAATTTATGCTCCTCGTAGTAAGGCAGTACTCGCTCGTTCAACAGGTCTGCAGCGGTTATCGGCGTTTTGGTTGTGTAGAGCCTGGCATGGGCAATCTTGCTGTAGGTATCAACAAACGTCTGCTGATATACACGGCCAACACCCTTAAGCGTACCGACATAAAAAGTATCTTGTGAACCGAGATAGCCAGGGTGCTCAGTTTCGATTTCTCCGTGTGCCTCCTGTTCCTCCTTTTTTCGCTCTAAAGCTTGGACCTGCGATTCGGTGAGCACTTCACCGGTCTCAGCAACATGTTTCTCCAGCGCTTTAAGCCGATCTTTGAAGCACGCAAGGTTGTGACGTAGCCATATGCTGCGCACACCTGAAGGCGATACTGAAACACCTTTACGTCGCAGTTCATTGCTGTTGCGTGTCTGCCCGTGAGAAGGCTCAGCTACTGCGTGTTTTAACACTGCCTCCTCGATGGCTGGCTCGACCCGGTTACGAAAATGATGATGGAATATGGGATTAAATTTAGACCCAACAAACCAGCATCACCTCATTTGAATGGAAAAGTTGAGCGATCACAGCGTACAGATAAAGAAGAGTTTTATTCAACAGTTGAACTTGATCTCAGCTCTCTCACAGACTCTGTATCTGAATGGCAGTACTACTATAACTGGCAACGCACCCACGGTTCTTTGAAAGGCCTGACTCCGATGGAAAAGGTTTGTCAGCTCATGGATAAAACACCACTCCAGGAAGAGGTGAACAATATCTATGTTGTAGAAAATGAGCGTGTACAGAACGCTAATTATCGTATGATGTGGAGCTGAGAAAGTTGAAACCATGTCTATGAATCGCACACCTTAGTTGATACACACTTTGTTTTAAAAATATGAAATCTATACTACGCACCATTACTTTCCTTAGCTTTGGTGTATTCGCCTACGGCCTCAAGCAATAATCTGTACAACGTAGTAGATTGAGTCTTCAGGATTTATTTTCAAAGTGATGCAATACCTTGGAAACAAACCGCCAGGACCACAAACACCGGCCGAGCAAGCACATCGTTTATATAAGGTGCAAGCTTGAATGGCTTGTATGCAGGATTGTAAACTGGCGTAAAATACACCCCGCTAAACCCACATTGTTCAAACCACTCAACGAAATCTTTAGAACAATAGATTGACCTTGACTTGTTTAATTGATCACGAAACAACCAGCGTTCACCAATAGCATCTTCATTCATTACCAATTCATCTGC